>Ga0256840_1004218_pt1 | contig 10923 bp, 7 predicted proteins | sample 355202metaG_FD_185969 | JGI IMG/M metagenome (GOLD analysis project Ga0256840, IMG submission 185969) | Hydrothermal vent microbial communities from Mid Atlantic Ridge, Atlantic Ocean - 355-202 | ecosystem: Environmental > Aquatic > Marine > Hydrothermal vents | place: Atlantic Ocean: Mid...
TAAATGGTTGTCCATACAATAGCACATTACGATTACACTTTAAGAGAAACTCTGACAAGATATTAAAAGATTCACAGCCTGAGATTAAAAAATTTGCTGAATTTCTCAAAGAAAATCCTATGTATAATGCAGAACTCATAGGTCATACAGATAGTGTAGGTAAGGCAGTGACAAATATGAAACTTTCACAAAAGCGTGCAACATCTGTAAAGATGGCCTTAATTGCGGAAGGTGTAGAAGCATCTAGAATTGTTACATCTGGTAGAGGTGAATTAGATCCTATTACTACAAACAGAACAAAAGAAGGTCGTGCAATCAACCGTCGTACCGAAATAAAACTTTCGTATTAGATACAAAAAGGTAGCGAATGAATGAACACAAAATAACGATTAATGAAGACTCTCTTTTAGAAGTTTTTGTTCTTTTTACAAAGTTATTTCATAAACCTTTTTCCAAAGAAGCTCTTCTTGCAGGGCTTCCTATTAACGAAACCCAAAAGCTTTTTTCTAAAAGTGGATCTAAATCTCTTTTTTCACGTGTTGCTGCCCGTGCAGGTTTAAAATCAATTTTAGTAAAACGCTCTATTGAAGATATGCTTGCTCTGCACTTACCCGTGATACTTCTTTTAAGTAATGATAATGTTTGTATACTTGAAGAGTTTAATGATGACAAAACTCAAGCCAAAATTATCTATGCTGAAGGTGATGGGTTAGAACAATGGCTCAGTGTAGAAGATTTGGAAAAAGAGTACTTAGGTTTTGCTTTTATGCTCAAAAAAGAGTTCGAATATGATAAAAAGAACTCTAGAACACTTCAAGTTAAACAAAAGCATTGGTTTTGGAGTACACTCAAGCTCTCTTTTCCTATATATAGAGATGTTTTGTGGGCTTCACTACTTATAAACCTTTTTGTTTTAGCAACACCACTCTTTACTATGAATGTATATGACCGTGTCATTCCAAACAATGCACAAGAGACTCTTATGGTCTTTACAATAGGTATAGTATTTGTCTATGTTTTAGACTTCTTTTTAAAACTTACACGGGGTTATCTTCTTGAATTGGCGGGTAAAAAGAGTGATATTATTATGTCCTCTATTATTTTTGAGAAAGTACTTGATTTAAAGATGAGTGAACATCCACCATCTGTTGGTTCATTTGCTAGTAATTTAAAAGATTTCGAATCTGTTCGTTCTTTTTTTACAACTGCAACAATGACTGCGGTTATAGATCTGCCTTTTGCATTAATATTTTTAGCAGTTATTTATTATATTGGTGGGTATTTAGTGCTTGTGCCTATGCTTACTATGTTACTTATTCTTATATATGCACTCATAATCCGTAAACCACTTCAAGAGAGTATAGAGTCTTCACATGAAGCAGGTGCGAAGAAAAACTCGATTTTGATAGAAACTTTACAAAATATAGAAACAGTAAAAACGATGAGAATGGGTGGTAAGAGACAATGGTCTTGGGAAGAATCAACAGGAGAAATAGCAGAAAAAAATCTTAAATCTCGAATGCTAAGCTCGTCTATACCAAGTGTTACAAACCTTTTTATACAGTTAAATACTGTCTTTGTTGTGGTCTTTGGTGTCTATCTCATACAGGAGTTTGAACTTACTATGGGTGGGCTGATTGCAGTTGTGATTTTGACTTCAAGAACAGTTGCTCCGATGGGACAGGCTGCAGCACTTATCAGTAACTACTCCGATGCAAAAACATCTTACACAATCTTAAATGATATTATTTCAAAAGAGGCAGAACGTCCTCATGGTAAAGAGTTTGTTGAGCGTAATAAATTTGCAGGTAAGATAGAGTTTAAGGATGTTAGTTTTAACTATCCTGGTACAGAAGTCCCTGCTTTAACGAATGTGAACTTTATAATAAATCCAGGTGAGAAAGTAGCGATGATTGGTCGAATAGGTTCTGGAAAAAGTACTATTGCAAAACTCATTTTAAAACTGTACGAGCCAAGTAGTGGAAAGATTCTTATAGATGACATAGATATCGCACAGATTGATCCAGCTGATTTGCGTCGTTATATTTCGTATGTACCTCAAGATATACATCTTTTTCGTGGTACTATAAAAGAAAATATCGTCTCAACTGAACAGCATCCAAATGTGGGGGATATTATATATGCTGCACAAGTAAGTGGTGTTGAAGAATTTATTAGAGTGCATCCTTTAGGATATGATATGCCAATAGGTGAGCGTGGTGCAGGACTTTCAGGTGGACAACGACAAAGTGTAGGGGTTGCTCGTGCATTAATGCAAGATAGTTCTATTATGATTATGGATGAACCAACAAATGCGATGGATACAACGACAGAATCTCAACTTCTTAAGCATTTAACTGCTGAACTTCAAGAGCAAACAGTAGTGATTATTACACAGAAGTTATCGCTTTTATCTATGACAGATAGAGTGATTGTTATGCATAACTCTAAAGTTTTACTTGATGGTCCAAAAGATGAAGTCACCAAACAGTTAGGAGGAGCAAAATAATGGCAAATGAGATAAAGAAAAACTTATCTAAAAGTGATTATGAGTTCATGCATTCTTTGAGTTCTGCTGTTTTAGAAGTTGCTCCAACACGGCTGCGTTTTGTACTTTATTTTTGGATTATAGCGATACTTGTTTTTTTAACTTGGGCAAATTTTGCTCTTATAGATGAAATTGCCCGTGGTGATGGCGAGATAATTCCTAGTGGTGAAAATCAAATTATACAAAATCTTGAGGGTGGAATTGTTGAGGAAATCTTAGTAAATGAAGGGCAGGAAGTTGAAAAAAACCAGATTCTTATTAGAATTGATAACAAAAAGTCGACTTCATCTTTTAGCTCAAATGCAGTAAAAGCGGATGCCTTGCAAGCTAAGATTGCAAGACTTCGTGCAGAATCAAAAGGACTAAAGTTTAGTGTAGATAAAGAACTTCAACAACGAATACCACTCATAGTGGAAAACGAAAGAAGTCTGTATGAAACAAATAAACATCAACTTAACTCAAAACTTTCAGTTTTAAGAGAAAGACTTTCTCAAAAACGCCATGAACTAGATGAAGCCCAATCACAAATGAAACATTTAAGATCTTCAAGTAGAATGATAAAAGAAGAAGTTACTATGACACAACCGATGGTAGCTAAAGGAGTTCGCTCTAAAATAGACTTTTTAAAGTTGCAACGTGAAGCAAATGAAATAGAGTCGAAATATGATGCTACAAGAGGTTCTATACCCCGTTTAAGGTCAGCTATACAGGAAGTGAAAAACAGTATTGATGAAGCAAGATATACTTTTAAGTCTGATGCAAAAGTTAAACGAAATGAAGCTATATCAGAGTTAAGAGCACTCAGGGAAAACTCAACGGCACTCAAAGATCAGGTGAGCAGAACAGTTGTGAAGTCTCCTATGAAAGGGATAGTACAAAGACTTTTTGTACATACACTTGGAGGTGTTATAAAACCTGGTGCTGACATTATGGAAATAGTACCATCTGATCAAAACTTATTAGTTGAAGTGAAAATTAAACCGGCAGATATTGCATTTATATATTTTGGACAAAAAGCTATAGTAAAGTTTTCGGCATATGATTTTTCTATTTATGGTGGACTTGATGGAAAAGTAGTGCTTATTAGTGCAGATACAGAAAAAGATGAGAAAGATAATGTCTACTATACCGTTCAAATACAGACAAAAAAGAATCATTTACTACGCAATAATGAACAGCTGAAAATAATTCCTGGAATGACTGTAAATGTAGATATAATTACAGGTCAAAAAAGTGTTTTAGACTATATACTTAAACCAATTCTCAAAACAAAACAGTACACATTCACGGAGCGTTAAACAATGGATATTATTTTACATAGTGATGATATGAATCTCCAAACATATTGGCAAGGTGTTTTAGATTCACAGTGTCAGTTTGTAGATGATTTTAAAGAACTATTTGAGATTCACGATTCCTTAATTATTATTAACTATGCAGCCTTTGAAGATGAACATGAAGAGAGTATCAAAAGATTAAAAAAATTCAACAATATGATTTTAGTACTGCATCGTACTCCTGAGATACAAACTGCAAAAAAGATGCTCTTTTTTGGTGCAAATGGATATGGTAATGCTTTAATGAAAGGACACTTTATCCTCTCTGCTATAGATACTATAAAAGAAGGAATGATTTGGTTGTATCCTGAGTTTACTTCAGAACTTATTTTTCAGATACCAAACAGTGAGTCAAAAAATAATGATGCTTTACTGAGCATACTTTCCCCAAGAGAAAGAGATGTAGTAGCACTCCTTATTGAAGGGTGTAGTTATAAAACTATAGCTGATACTCTATCTATTACACCTAGAACTGTCAAGGCACATGCTAGTAGTAGTTATGTTAAGCTTCATGTTAAAGATAGACTAGCCCTCGCACTACTTCTGAAGTAAAATATCTCTCTAAGCACCATTACAGTAAAATAAAAAAAATTATTTAATCAAGGTGTTTATAATGGCTACAGTTAGTATGAGTGATATCAAAAAAGGTGTACGTTTAATAGTTGGAGAAGTTCCTTATAAAATAGTAGAATTTCAACATGTAAAACCAGGTAAAGGTGCTGCTTTTGTTCGTATGAAAATGAAAAGTTTTTTAAACGGAAAAGTAGTTGAAAAGACTGTTCATGCTGGTGATAAGTTTGAAATCCCTACTATTGACTACAAAACTATGCAGTATCTTTATGATGATGGTGATATGTACCAGTTTATGGACAACGAAACTTACGACCAGCTCGGACTTGAATATGCACAGTGCGATGAGGCTTCTAAATGGTTCAAAGATGGTATAAATGTTGAAATTATCTTCTTTAAAAACAAGGCTATCTCTGTTCAGGCTCCCGAGTTTATGGAACTAGTAGTAACAGATACTCCTCCAAACTTTAAAGGCGATACATCTAGTGGTAGTAAAAAACCAGCGACACTTGAGACAGGTGCAGTTGTGCAAGTTCCTTACCATGTACTTATAGATGACTTAGTAAAAGTAAACACTATCGACTGTGAGTTCTTAGGAAAAGTGAAATAGTATTCATTTTATATAAAAATGTAAATTATTCGCTATAATATCTATACACTCTATCAAGGTTGTATAAATGAAGCTAGTTATATTATTCTTCTTTACACTACTCTCTCTCTTTGGGAGAGAAGCTATTACCCCTATACTTCCAGATACAAACTTAAACTCTCAAAAAATTACACTAGGCAAAAAACTTTTTTTTGATACTAGGCTTTCAGAGAACAATACAATTGCTTGTGCATCTTGTCATAAGCTAAGTGAAGGTGGCGATGATAACTTACAGTTTTCTTTTGGCATAAACGCTCAAGAGGGAAATATAAATGCACCCACAGTCCTAAATGCAGTCTATAACTTTCGTCAGTTTTGGGATGGTCGTGCAAAAAACTTACAAGAACAAGCCATGGGACCAATTGAAAATCCTATTGAGATGGGGTTTAACTTTCCTGACTTGATTGTTAAACTCAACAAAACAGAGTATAAAAATCTTTTTTCTCATATTTATTCAGAGGGCATTACAAAACTCAGTATTACAGATGCTATAGCAGAGTATGAAAAAACTCTTATAACTCCAAACTCTGCTTTTGACAAGTACCTTTTAGGTGATAAAGATGCTTTGACAAAGAAACAAAAAGAGGGATATGAACTCTTTAAGTCAAAGGGCTGTATCTCATGTCACAATGGTGTAAATATAGGTGGTAATTTGTATAGTAAATTTGGTGTTGTTGAAAATTCTAAAAGTAAATCTTTGGGTCGCTATAATATTACTGGTAAAAAACGGGACATATACTTTTTTAAAGTTCCTTCTCTAAGAAATATTGCACATACTGCTCCTTATTTTCATGATGGAAGAACTTCTAGTCTTAAAAAAGCTATCTCTATTATGGCAGAGTTACAGACAGGTCGTTTTGTATCTGAAGAAGAACTTAAAAAAATAGAATTATTTTTACATTCACTGAGTGGTGAACTTCCAAAAGATGGAGTTATATATGTCCCGTAAAGTTGACAGTATAACCATTACACTGCTTTTCAGCATAGTTTTTTTTCTAGGTATATTGTTTTATCTTAACGAAAAAAGTAAAAATGAGCAAAATTACTCCCAGTATCATAACAAACTAGAAACTTTAAAAGGTTTACAAAAAGATTTTGATGCTTTTATCTACAGTTCACTTAACTTCACAAACTATGATAATATATCTGCACAGTTGTTAGAATTTGATACTATTTTAGAAGAGTTACAGAGATCTGATATTTCTGATATATACAGTATGAAACTCCAAGAAGAACTTCAAAAAATTAGTAATGCATATGAAACACAGAGCGATATTTTAGAGTACAATAAATCACTCAATGCGATGATTGTTAACAGTATCCATTATCTTTATGATTTACGGGAATCAATCTTAGAAACCGAAGAAGCAGATGAAATACTTTTTCTTTTGATGCAACTTTTTTCTGGTTTAGAAGAGCAAAAAGAATTGTTAGGGACACTTCTGAAAAATATACCTGATGGAGATAATATTGATGTCACACTCTTTTATAAACATTCAAAAATATTGTTATCAAATATTCAAAATTTAGAAGAGCCTCTTCTTGAATATAAAGAGTTAAATATGGAAAATAAAATAATTACCACTATGTTAACTTTAGAACAAAGTAATGCTTTAAAATCAAAAAGGTATCAGCAGTTAAATCTATTTTTTATATTAGGAGTTATTATATTACTAAGTATTTTGATATTTTTATATCAAAAATCTTTAAGACAAAAAGAGCAGATGCAACTTGCTTCAACTGTTTTTGACAATACAGAAGAGGGAATTGTAGTAACTGATGTGAACCAAAAAATTATTTCAGTAAACAAGGCATTTGAAAATATACTTGGATATACAAGTGAAGAGTGTCAGGGTTTAACACCAAAAATATTTCAATCTCAAAATCATGAAGCACATTTTTATAAAAAATGTGGTCAGAAATAATTGAAAATGATGGTTGGAGTGGAAAAATTGAAGATAAGAAAAAAGATGGAACATTAGTCACTATATGGTTAAGTATAAGTGTCGTTCGTGATGATAATGGAGAAATTATCAACTATATAGCGATCCATACTAATCTTGAAAATATTATAAAATCTCAGGAACGTATAGACTTTTTGGCTTATCATGACTCTCTTACAAAACTACCAAATAGAATAAGCTTTGAAGAAAACTTAGAACACTCTTTAAAGTTTGCACATAAACATAGTGAAAAATTAGCGATTCTTTTTATAGATCTTGACCGATTTAAAGTTATTAACGATAGTTTAGGACACCATGTTGGAGATGAACTCCTCAAAGAGGTAGCACTAAGAATAAAGAGTGTACTACATGAAGTAAATACTTTATCTCGTGTTGGTGGTGATGAGTTTATTGTTATTTTAGATAATGTTGATAAGAATGAGCAAGTATCAAGTCTAGCAAGCTCTATATTGGAAACTCTCTCAACACCTATGGAAATCCATGGACACACTTTAACTACAAGTGCAAGTATAGGTATCTCTTTGTATCCCCACGATGCTAGTGATATTGTTACTCTCGTAAAGTATGCAGATAGTGCGATGTACAGAGCTAAAGAATTAGGAAAAAATCGTTATAACTTTTTTACACAAGAACTATCTAGCGATATTGACTACCGTCTTGAGATAGAACAAGAACTCAGAAATGCTCTCAAAAATGATGAACTTTATCTTAATTTTCAACCACAGTATACACTTAAAACGGGCATAGTAGTATCTGCAGAAGCTCTTGTTCGCTGGAAGAGTGAAAAGTTAGGGCAGGTGGGACCAGATAAGTTTATTCCCGTTGCTGAGGATAGTGGACTTATTATAGAAATAGGCGAATATGTGTTTAGAGAGTCATGTGCATTTTTAAAAGCTTCAAATGAAGCAGGACATGGGCTAGAACGTATTGCTATAAATGTATCTACACAGCAGTTTCATCAAGAAAATATAGTTGCAATATTTACATCAATAGTAAAAGAGTATGGACTTGACACAAAAAATGTAGAAATAGAGATAACAGAGCGCTATATAATGGAGTCAACAGAGGGTAATATATCTATCTTAGATCAGCTAAGAGAGAGTGGTTTTAAAATATCAATAGATGATTTTGGAACAGGATACTCCTCTATGAGTTACCTTAAAAAACTTCCTATCGATACTATAAAAATTGATAAATCATTTATAGATGATCTTCCTGATGGTGCAAATGATGTTGCAATTACAAATGCCATTATTGCACTCTCAAGTAGTCTAAACTATCATACTGTTGCAGAGGGGATAGAAAACCAAGAACAGCAGGATTTCTTATGTGAAAATGGCTGCGAGATAGGGCAGGGATACTTTTTTAGTAGACCTCTAGATAGAGAAAACTTTTTTATCTTCATGAAAAGTGTTCAAAGCAGAACAAAGAGTGAAACAGAAACATACTGTATTTAAAAACTATTACCTCCTATTAAGTCATTTTGACTATAATTAGTCATAATATAATAACTTTTTAGGACACTATTTTGAGCGCACAACCTTTTACACATTTACACCTACATACTGAATACTCCCTCCTAGACGGTGCCAACAAACTAGTAAACCTTGTAACAGAGGTAAAAGCCCTTGGTATGACCTCTGTTGCGATGACTGACCATGGAAATATGTTTGGAGCTATCGACTTTTACAAGCAGATGACAGCAGCTGGAATAAAGCCCATCATAGGGATGGAAGGATACATCCATAATGCAGAAGAGTTAAATGATAGAAGTAGTAGACAGCGTTTTCACATCTGTCTGTACGCGAAAAACAAAATAGGCTACCAAAACCTTATGTATCTCTCTTCTCAAGCGTATATCCATGGTATGTACTATTTTCCTCGTATAAATAAAAAACTACTTCGTGAGCATTCTGAGGGGCTTATATGTACCTCTGCTTGTCTTCAAGGTGAAGTCTCTTGGCACTTAAACCTTGCAAATGAACGTAATGTCAAAAACGGAGCTTTAGGTTATGATGGTGCATTAGAAGTGGCTCGTGAGTACCAAGAGATTTTTGGTGAAGATTTTTACCTTGAGCTTATGCGTCACGGTATCGGTGATCAGCTTTTCATAGATGAGCAGATACTTAAAATCAGCCGTGAGACGGGCATACGAGTAGTGGCTACAAATGACACTCACTATACTTATCCAAATGATGCTCAGTATCATGAAGCGTTTATGTGTATCGGGATGAATAAACTTTATGATGACCCAAATCGTATGCGTCACTCTGTTCATGAGTTTTATCTGAAATCTCCTGAGCAGATGGCACTTATTTTTGCTGATATTCCAGAAGCGATTCAAGCGACACAAGAGATAGCTGACAAGTGTGAAGCGTTTGTACCTATTGTTAAAACGCCAACACCTCCAAACTTTAAGTTCACAAAAGAGTATGCAAAAGAGGAGGGGCTTGACATAAACCATGAAGATGATGCTCCACTTCCACAAAATGCTACAGAAGATGAGAAAAAACTTCATATGCTCGGTGCAGATAAAGATGATGCAGAGTACTTTATCTATAAGTGCCGTGAAGGACTCGTTAATCGTCTAAAAATTGTGCCAGAGGAAAAACATGCTGAGTATAAAGAGCGTTTAGAGTTTGAGATGGACATCATCAACTCTATGAAGTTCCCAGGGTACATGATGATTGTTTGGGACTTTGTTATCGCTGCTAAACGCATGGGCATAGCTGTTGGACCTGGTCGTGGTTCTGCTGCTGGGAGTCTAGTCGCGTTTTCACTAGACATAACAGACATCGACCCAATGAAATATGACCTACTCTTTGAGCGATTTTTAAATCCTGAACGTGTGTCAATGCCCGATATCGATATGGACTTTATGCAGGCTCGTCGTGGGGAAGTTATAGACTATGTAGTTGAGAAGTACGGTCGAAATCAAGTAGCACAAATCATCACTTTTGGTTCACTTCTTGCAAAAGGAGTCATCCGAGATGTTGCTCGCGTTTTAGATATGCCACTCTCTCAAGCAGACAAAATGGCTAAACTCATCCCTGATGAACTCGGTATCACGCTTAATGGTAAAACAAAAGGTGGAGAGTTTAAAGATGGAGCTTTTCAAAAAGAGCCAAAAATCTCTGAACTTATAAACGAAGATGCAAACGCCAAGAGAGTTTGGGAGTTTGCTAAAAAGCTCGAAGGTCTTAAACGAAACGCAGGTATTCATGCAGCAGGAGTTGTTATATCTAACGAAGAGCTTTGGAAAAAAACACCTATCTACAAACCATCAGGTGAAAACACTTTCGTAACACAGTACTCACTAAACTATATGGAAGATATAGACCTTATTAAGTTTGACTTCCTTGGTTTAAAAACTCTTGATGTTATCCAAAACGCCATCAAACTTATCAAACGCCGCTATGACTTAGATGTAAACTGGGATGAGATAGATGTGGATGACGCTGGTGTTTATGCGGCCATCCAAACAGGTGAGACGGAGGGAATGTTCCAGATAGAATCAAGCGGTATGCAAGACTTGAACCGTCGTTTACGTCCTGATAATTTTGAAGACCTTATTGCGGTCTTGGCACTTTACCGACCAGGACCTATGGAGTCTGGAATGCTTGATGACTTCATCGAGCGTAAGCATGGACGTAAAAAAGTATTTTATCCATTTGAAGAGGTGAGTTTTGACTTGCTTAAAGATACACTTGGCCCAACTTATGGGATGATTGTTTATCAAGAACAAGTTATGCAGATAGTGCAAATTATCGGTGGTATGAGCCTTGGTGGAGCGGACATCGTTCGTCGTGCTATGGGTAAGAAAAAAGTTGAAGAGATGGAGAAGTATAACCGACT
>Ga0256840_1004219_pt1 | contig 10920 bp, 12 predicted proteins | sample 355202metaG_FD_185969 | JGI IMG/M metagenome (GOLD analysis project Ga0256840, IMG submission 185969) | Hydrothermal vent microbial communities from Mid Atlantic Ridge, Atlantic Ocean - 355-202 | ecosystem: Environmental > Aquatic > Marine > Hydrothermal vents | place: Atlantic Ocean: Mid...
GGCATCAAAGAGGTCTATATGGGTTCTACTGACACCAATAAAATTGCAGCAAATGGCAGCATGAAACTGAGTATGCAAGGATGTATGGTAAAGAGTGAAGTATTAAAAGAGGAGTGTGATGCACTGCTTTATCCATTTCAAAAAACTCTGCAAGGGCAGTTTATCTTTTTTAAATGGGCACAGCGTCTTAATGGTACAACCGACGGTGGCATTATTAGCTCTCAAGCCTCACGCAAGCATGTTCATGCGTTGCGTGAGAGGTGTGATTTACTCGTTATTGGTGGTGGTACTGTACGCCAAGATAGACCAACACTTGATGCAAGACTTGTTAATGGCAAAGCACCAGATATTTTAATACTCTCACGCAACAAAGAGTTTGACAAAACTATCCCTCTTTTTGGTGTTCAAGGACGAAAAGTTTTTATTGAAAACAGTCTGCAAAGAGTGCAAGAGTACAAAAATGTCATGATTGAGGGCGCTGATAAAATGTACGCACTCACGCGTGATGTAGTCGATTATTATCTCTGTTACATTGCTCCATCTCTTGGTGGAGAGGAGTCCATCAAATTTGGCACAGATAATTTTGAATTTTTAAATGTGGATAAAGAGAGCGAAGATATAATATTATGGATGAAAAGAAGGAAATAATTATATGAGTATTTTAGACCAAGAGGGTGATGTTAAACAGGAAAAAATCGTCTCTATGTTTGATGATATTGCACCAACTTATGACACTGCTAATCGTGTTATGAGTATGGGTGTTGATATCTCATGGCGTAAAAAAGCGTGTGATTTAGCGTTTGATTACTATGGAGAAAAAGAGATAGATAAGATAGTAGATGTTGCCTGTGGTACGGGTGACATGATGGGCTACTGGCAAAAACAGGCAGATAAAGCTGATGTAACTATCTCTGAATTTGTTGGCGTTGATCCCTCTAACGGTATGGTTGATGTCGCTAGAAAAAAATTTCCAGATTTTGAGTATCACATCGCAAAAGCAACTGAGATTCCTCTTGAAGATGCTACGGCAGATATGCTCAGTATTACTTATGGCATAAGAAATGTAGTAGAGCGACAAGAGGCATTTTATGAGTTTAACAGAGTGCTGAAATCCGGTGGACTTGTTGTTATCTTAGAGTTTATGAAAGATGAGAACAAAAATATCCTGAAAAAAATGCGTGATCTCTATATGCATAAAATTCTTCCTTATGTCGGAGGGATGATCTCCAAAAATCTTGAAGCTTATACCTACTTACCTGATTCGATTGAGAACTTTGTAACTATCCAAGGGATGCAAGCAGAGCTAGAAAAAGCAGGATTTGAGATGCTCCATACGCAAAGCTTTTCCATGGATATCTCAACGCTAATGATTGCTCGTAAAAAATAAAAATGCAAACACTCACTGTATCAGCTCTCAATGAACAGATAAAATCGCTTCTAGAGACGAGTTTTTCTCGTGTTTTAGTAGAGGGCGAACTCTCTCGCATCACTTTTCATAACTCTGGACATATCTATTTTACCCTTAAAGACAGTAGTTCTGCTGTGAGCTGTGTGATGTTTCGAGGTAATGCTAGTAAACTGAAGTTTCGTCTTGAGGAAGGGCAGAAGGTCATTATTGATGGTGCGCTTACACTCTATAAACCCCGTGGAAGTTATCAAATAAATTGTTTTAGCATTGAGCCATCTGGTGCTGGGGCATTGGCATTAGCTTATGAACAGCTCAAACAAAAGCTTTCTTCTCAGGGTTACTTTGCCAGTGAGATAAAAAAACAACTCCCTAAATTTCCTCAACGCATTGCTCTTATTACTTCTGCAACAGGTGCAGCTTTGCAAGATATGCTTCGTGTTGCAAACTCACGCTATAGAGTTTTGGAAATTGACATCTACGATGTGCTTGTTCAAGGAGAGAGTGCGGCTATAACAATTGCTCACGCAATACGAGAGGCAGATAAAAGAGGGTATGACTGTATGATTGTTGGTCGTGGTGGTGGAAGCATAGAGGATTTGTGGGCTTTTAATGAAGAGATAGTAGCTGATGCAATCTTTCACGCAACGACGCCTGTTATCTCTGCTGTTGGTCATGAGATAGATTGGGTTATTAGTGATTTTGTTGCAGATGTGAGAGCTGCAACTCCAAGTGCGGCTATGGAGATATGTTTGCCAGATACAAATGAGCTCTATCTTTATCTCGATGGGCTTGGCACACAGTTCACGCAACTCATGGAGCAAAAGCTTCAGAATAAAAAGCAGGAGTTAGTGCATTTGCAAAATGCTTTCACGCAACACTCTGTAGAGAGAAAAATGCAGCAAAGAAAAGAGCTCATTAACCAACTCAAAGAGGCTTTTAACCAAAGCATAGATTTTAAGTTAACATCCTACAAAAGAGCAGTAGAAAATATAGAAGAGCGCTACCCTCACGCAATAGAGTCCAAACTCAATCTTGCGCAAAATCAACTTTTTCAACTGCAAAAAATGTTAGAATCCAACCATCCAAAAAACAAAACCAAAAAGGGCTTTGCTCAAATCTCACGCAAAGGTGTTGTTCTTGATCTTGCATCTTTGAAAGAGGGTGATATCTTTGATGTTCAAAATGACAAACTGAGCATTGAGGCAAAAGTTCTTAACAAAAGGAAAATATAGATGCTTTACCCAGATTTTTTTGATAACATTGAACCAATAAAACTCCAAGATCCTCTTGCTGACATTTTAGGTGTCTGTGAACATGGAGAGTACAATATCTCTTACATGGAAGTGGTAAAAGGTGCAGGACACTCCTGCCCGACGGTTGCAGGAGCCTATTTAATGACACAAGCTGCACTTCAAGCACTCTATCCAGATGAGAGAGCTGTGCGTGGTAATATTGATGTCTCTTTTGCAGAGTCTCTTGAAGAGGGTGTTGCTGGTGTTATTGCAAATGTTGTGACCTATATTACCGGTGCAACAGATAAGAGTGGCTTTAAAGGTTTAGGTGGAAAATTTGCACGCCATTCACTTATGTATTTTCATGCAGATATTCAATCAAGTGCAAGATTTACTCGTAAAGATACAGGAAAAACCGTAGATGTAACATACAATCCTTCTTCCATTCCGGCTGATCCTCAAATGATGCAGATGATGCAGAGTAATGTGAAGAAATTTGGTCAAATGTGGCAAGATAGAGTCAAAAGAATTTTTGAAAATGCTCAGGATGTTATTGTTGTTACAGAGCCATAAGCTCTGTGTCTATTTTAAAATAAGTGGAGGGAAATAGGTTTGTAACACAACAGCTGTTGAAGCTGCAAGTTTTTTTATCAGTTTATCAAATCTATTTTCTTTGTTCCAAACAGGGTGTTTTACACCAGCAAGGGCTATAAGCTCTTTTTTTGCATCATAACTAACGCCAACGCTATCTACAAGTCCAACCGCTTTTGCTTGGGCTGCTGTAAAGATATGTGCATTTGCAAACATGTCTCTTTGTTTTATATTGAGTTTACGGGCTTTTGCAACATCGCTTGTAAACATATCATAAGTCCCTTGAATAACTTTATTGAGCTCTTTGACTTCATACGGTTTCCATGCACGCGTTGGTGTTCCAATCTGTTTATATTTCCCAGCATTGACAACTTGTGCTGTAACACCAAGTTTTTGCATAAGTCCACTGATATTAGCTCCTTCCATGATGACACCAATACTGCCAACCATACTTCCTGGATTTGCAATGATTTTATCTGCCCAGATACTTGAATAGTAGCTACCACTTGCCATAGTTCCCTTTGCGTAGGCAACAACTGGCTTTTTAGCACGGAGTCGTTTTATCGCGTAAGATATTTCAACAGAAGGGGCAACACCACCACCTGGAGAATCAACATTTAATAAAACTCCTTTTACTGCTCGGTTGTTCGCCGCTGCATCAATCTTTTTTACTATGGCAGTTGCATCCATGATAGGACCAGTTAAATTGATCTGTTCGAGGTTGTAGTGTGTTAAATTACTGTGACCCTTTGGCATAAAAATTAAAAAGAGAATAAGCAGAAAAACCATCGCTTTAAAATGGTTTTGAATATAATTAATCGTAGCAGCTATGGGTGAGAATATCTTTTTTATGAAGTTCATTTTTTTGTTCCTTTTACTAAATTACCATTGACATAGACTTTTGAGATATTGTATCTGTGTAAAATGAGATGAATTGGTAACTCTTTGGTTGGTTCTGATTCTAAATCAAGAACAAGCATATCGGCATTTTTTCCCTCTTCAATAACACCGGTATTTAAACCTAATGCCTCTGCTGCGTGAACTGTTACCCCATCAAGCAGTCTCTGTGCAAACTCCAAAAGAGGAGCAGAGCTATGCATGAAAAGAGAGATCTTCATCTCTTCAAAGAGGTCAAGTTCATAGTTGGAGCTAAGCCCGTCCGTTGCAACAATCCAGTTGATTTTTTTCTCATTGAGTTGCTTGATATTGAGTGTTGGATTGCCAAGAAGTCTGTTTGAGATTGGACAGTGAATAATAGTATGCCCCTCTTTTGCAATCTCTTCAAGTTCAGACTCTTTTGCATTGGTAACATGGGTCAAAAGAGCATTTGTCCCTCTAAAGTATTCCAAAAACTCTTGAGCAGTAGAGACGCTTTTGTCCTGTTTTAAAAGTGTTTCAAAAAACTCTTTAAAATCTCCACTGCTTGCATCAAGCCACTCTCGTTCAGCGACACTCTCCATGAAGTGTGCTGTGAGTTTAAGATTTTCACTCTTTGTCAGCTCTACTGCTTTTTTTACCAAAATAGGGTGGACAGAGTAGGGAGAGTGGATAGCAACAGCAGGATAAAACCCCTCTCTTTGTACTGCTTTACTCGCATCTACGCGGTTGATAAAATCACTATAGAGGGCATCTGCCATGGTTGCTTGTGAACCTATGAGCTCATTGAAAAAGACAACATTTTGTTTGGCTTTTGCGCATGCTTCTAAATCCATGGCATGCGAACTTACAGCCCCAAAAGTTGTAATGCCATTTTCCAACATGGTATCTATCGCTTTTTGCATGCACTCCATGCCACAATCATTAATAAGATCTGCTCTGTTTTCAATTACACTGTAGAGCCAGTTAAGGAAATCTCCATAACTCAGTTGGGTTTTGTTCTTGGAAAACTCAATATGAACATGAGCATTAATAAGTCCAGGCATAACTAAAGAGTGCTCACGCAGTGTTGTTACCTCTGCGTGAGGAAATGCTTCTATAAGCTCTTCAAAGGGTGCTATTTTTTTAATCTCTTTATCAAAAGCAATAGAGAGATTTGCTACAACTTTGTCACGCAAGAGTATGTAGTGAGGTGTAATTATCTGCATATTTGTCATCTTTAAAATTGAATTTGTTAAATTTAAACTAGATTTAGATAGAATAATACCCTAAAAGTTTAAATACGGTAATAAAGGAAAAATATGAAAATAGTAGTGATTCAAGGTCCAAACTTAAATATGTTGGGTGTTCGCGAGCAAAACATCTATGGTCCGATGAAATTAGAGCAGATTCATGAACAGATGAAAGATGTGGCGACACAAAATGGTGTAGAGATTGAATTTTTTCAAAGTAACCTAGAGGGTGAAATCGTAGATAAGATCCAAGAGTGTTATGGTGAAGCAGAGGGAATTATCATTAATGCTGCTGCATATACACACACATCTGTCGCTATTCGTGATGCAATAGCTGCTGTAAGTATTCCTACTATTGAAGTGCATATTAGCAATATCTATCGTCGAGAAGATTTTCGTCAAAAAAATATGATTGCACCTGTTTGTGCATCTTCTGTCATTGGTTTTGGTCCGTTTGGTTACCATCTTGCTATGATAGGTATGTTGCAGATAATGAATGAAATAAAAGCAGCACAAGAGGCTCAAGAACAAGCACAACAGGCATAATAAACTATGTATATCTCACGCAGACTCTCGAAAGATTTAACAGCTTTTTATGGTCCGCATTTTCCATCTACAGTTGCAAATAAACATACGCTTCGTCATGAAGCAACTATTGGCATAGGTGGAAATATTGGAGATGTGCGTCGAAGATTTGAACATCTCTTTTTCTTTTTTCAAAGACAAAAGGGTGTCATAGTAAAGAGAACATCATTGATTTTAAAAAATCCTCCTTTTGGTTATACAAATCAGGATGATTTTTTAAACGCAATTATCGTTTTACAAACATCAATGCAACCAAGAGCATTCTTGCGCTATCTTTTGAGAGTGGAGAAAAAGTTTGGTAGAAAAAGAAGTTTTGCAAATGCACCAAGGACATTAGATTTGGATATTATATTTTTTGACAATCGTACTATAAAACAGAAAGATTTGACTATTCCTCATCCATCTTGGAGCAAGAGGGAGAGTGTTGTGATTCCATTAGCAGGTATGTCAAGATGAAGATATTAACATTTAGTGGGCGAACTCCATCAGAAGCATTGAAAAAGGCAAAAATGGAGATTGGTGATGAGGGAATGCTCATTGAGACAAAAGAGGTACAAAAAAAGGCACTAGGTAGAGAAGGACTCTATGAGATTGTCATAGGCATTGATGAAGATATGATTCCCAGTGCTTACAAGAACAAAAGGACAAAAAAACCACTCTCCAAACAAGAACCGCTAAAAAATGAGAGCAAAGATGTTTTGTATGATATCTCTAATGCTGCAAGACAAATATCTGAAATAAGTAAGGTCGTAGATGACCCTTTGAAACCTTACATGGAACCAGCATCTAAGACAACCTCTCTCTCTCACGCAACTATTGAGCCACAAGAGCTCAAAGAGATAAAAGCAGAGATAAACAAATTAACAGATAAAGTAAAAATCATTCAAAATATGTTTTGGGATGAGAAAGCGCCTGATTTAGAGAAGCAAATTCCACCAGAGTTTGCTGAGATTTATAGACTAGCATCACAAAGTGGCATGAATAAAGAGCATTTGGATATGTTGATGCAGATAACGCTAGAGCATATGCCACTGAAAATGCGAGAGAACTCTACAACCGTCAAACGCTATTTTCAGACAATTTTACGAAAAATGGTTCCTTTGCGAAGAGAGACAACACCTACAGCAGGGGCTAAAAAAGTTATTATGCTTGTTGGACCTACAGGTGTTGGAAAAACGACCTCTATTGCAAAACTTGCAGCAAGATACTCTTATTTGATGGATAAAAAATATAAGGTTGGTTTAGTTGTTCTTGATACTTATCGTATTGGTGCTGTGGAGCAGTTAATGCAGTATGCAAGAATGATGAAACTTGGGATTGAGACCGTTGTTGATCCTCCTGAGTTTTCTAGTGCATTAGAGTCTTTGCGCTATTGTGACTATATTCTCATCGATACGATGGGCTCTTCACCCTATGATAAGAATAAAATAGAGAAGATTTATGAGTGTCTTGATGCTAATACTACAGAGTATAATGTAGATGTTGTTTTAGTTATGCCAAGTTCAATCAAATATGAAGATTTAAAAGTGACATATGAAAATTTTTCATCTTTAGGAATAGATACATTGATGTTTACAAAATTAGATGAGACAAGAGGTTTTGGAAATATCTTCTCTCTTGCTTATGAGACAAAAAAACCTATTAGCTATTTTTCTGTGGGGCAAGAAGTTCCAGAAGATTTAGTGACAGCGTCGAGTGATTTTTTAGTAGAGTGTTTGTTGCATGGTTTTAACAGGAGCAAAGCATGATAGGACATCAAGCTAAAAAGCTTGAAGAACTTGTTGCTTCAAGTGAAAAAGAAGTTACTAAAAAGTCAAAAAAGACACGCTTTGTTGCAATTACAAGTGGCAAAGGGGGTGTAGGGAAGAGTACAATAAGTTCAAATCTGGCTTATATTCTGGCTCAAAAGGGACTTAATGTTGGTATCTTTGATGCAGATATTGGACTTGCAAATCTTGATGTCATGTTTAATGTTAAGATCAAAAAAAATATTTTACATGTTTTAAAAGGAGAAGCAACCGTTAGCGATATTTTAATCCCAATTACTCGTAATTTAATTTTGATCCCCGGTGAGAGTGGCGATGAGATATTAAAGTATTCAGATATGGCACTTTTTGAGCGTTTTATGCAAGAAGCACAGATATTAGATAAACTAGATATTATGATTATAGATACTGGGGCTGGAATTGGGGAACATATTCAGATGTTTTTGGATGCTGCGGATGATGTTATTGTAGTTACGGTTCCAGATCCTGCGGCTATTACAGATGCTTATGCGACAATTAAAACAATAGCAACACTCCGAGATGATGTTGGTATGATAATGAATCAAGTAAAGAGCGAAAAAGAGGCAGTAGGTGTTTTTGAAAAGATAAAAAAAGTAGCTCACGCAAATATAGGGAATAACTTAGATTTACGATTAATAGGTAAAATAAATAGTGATGTTAAAGTTGCAAATGCAGTAAAACAGAGAGCACTTTTTTCTCAAAGTTTTCCAGCAGCAACGGCAACAAAAGATATTGAAAAAATTGCAAACAGGGTTGCAGGTAAGCTGGAACGAAATGTGCTGGTAACTTCAAACGAAAGTGGTTTGTCTGGTCTGTTTAAAAGACTTTTAGGCCATTTCTAAACTTTGTTAAGGTTCGCGGATGTTAGGTGAGAATTTTGTCTATTTCTTTACAGTATGGGGATTTTTTGTAGGTATTATCTTTGGGGTACTAAAATCTTTTGATGCAGAAGATTTACTTACATATACATTTCTTATAACAACATTTTTTTATCTTTTTTCTCATATTATTATTGCTATGTACTACCGAACTATTACTGCAAAAGCATACAACTTTCCAAAAGAACAGCACGAACACGAACTAGACCTTTTTGTCAATGAAATCAATAAGCGTGAAAAACTTATAGACTCTGCTTGCAAGATTACTGATCTTGCCGTAAAAATGAATAATGAAGATATTGCTGGACAAAAGTTATGATAGCTAATGCATATGTAGAAGATTTAAAACATAAAGAAGATGAATTAGCTATTCAATATCTTCCAGCAGTCAAAGCAATGGCATATAGACTTAAAGAGAGATTGCCAAGTTCTGTTGATTTTTCTGATCTCTCTGCGATTGGTACAGAAGAGCTTATTAAATTAGCGCGCAGATATGATGAGACACTCAATGATTCTTTTTGGGGGTATGCTAAAAAGCGGGTATATGGTGCTATGCTTGATTATCTTAGGAGTCTGGATGTCCTTTCTCGTGCAAGTAGAAAATTAGTCAAAGCCATAGATTATGCTGTAGAAGAGTATCTTCTTACACATGAGAATGAACCAACAGATGAAGAACTTGCAGAGATTCTAAAAGAGGATGTAGATAAAATTCATGAAGCAAGGATTGCTTCAAATATTTACACAGTAATGCCACTTCATGACCAGTTGCAAGTGGGTGATGAAGGTGCAGCATTAGCAGAGATAGAAAAAGATGAACTTGTTGAGGTCATAAAAAAAGTTCTCTCAACATATAAAGAGCGAGAGCAGATGATAATTCAGTTATACTACTTCGAAGAGTTGACACTCAAAGAGATAAGTAATATACTTAACATTACAGAATCAAGAATTTCACAAATTCATAAGTCTGTAATTCAAAAAATCAAAGAGGGCATAGGAGCATAGTATGGCAGATATACTTTCCCAAGAAGAGATTGATGCACTCCTTGACGTTGTTGAAGATGAAGGTGATGATGTCCTTGAAAGTGCAGATGATAATCTTTTACCCCAGCGTCAAGTAACTCTTTATGATTTTAAACGCCCAAATAGAGTCTCAAAAGAGCAGTTGCGTGCATTTCGTGGTGTTCATGATAAAATGGCTCGAAGTTTGGCATCACAAATCTCTTCTATTATGCGTTCTATTGTAGAGATTCAGCTCCATTCGGTGGATCAGATGACTTATGGTGAATTTTTAATGTCTCTACCAAATCCAACAAGCTTTAATGTTTTTTCTATGAAGCCATTAGAAGGAAGTGGTGTTATTGAGATTAATCCATCTATTGCTTTTCCTATGCTTGATAGACTCTTAGGTGGGAAAGGGGAACCTTTTGATGCAAGTAGAGAGTTTTCAGATATTGAACTAAGCCTTTTTGAGACTATTTTACGGGTTATGATGAGCACATTGAAAGAGGCATGGGGTCCTGTTATGGAAGTTTATCCAACAGTTGAGTCCAAAGAGTCTTCTCCAAATGTTGTACAAATTGTTGCGCAAAATGAGATTGTTGTCATGGTTGTTATGGAGATAATTATCGGACATAGTTCTGGAATGATGAATATATGTTACCCTGTTATCTCCTTGGAACCAATTTTGCCAAAACTTGCTTCACGCGATTTGATGCTCAATGAAACCAGTTCTAAAAAAAGTAGAAATACAGAACTTAAAGTTTTACTTGGTGGAGCAAAAGTAAATGTAGAAGCGAATTTAGGTGATGCTGATTTAAGTTTAGGTGATATACTTGATTTAAAAGTAGGTGATGTTTTACGTCTTTCAAGTGCAGCAGATGATATTGTAACAGTCTCTGTTGATGGAAAAGAGCATTTTAAAGGTGAAATAGGGTTGCGCCGTTTTAGAAAATCAATTCAAATTACAGAGATTATAGATACAGAAAAAGATGCCGTTAAGCGTGCACTAGAAACTTTAGAACAACAAAGACATGAAAAAATATCTGGGGTGAAAGATATTATCCATGAAGATGATTTAGCTGAAAATGAGGAGTTATAGATGAGTGGTTTTATGCAACTCTTTGAAGAAGAGACAGTAGGTACGATTGAAGCACTTGTTGGAAATGCTCCAACTCTGGACTTAAAAGAGGAACAAGAGTTGAGTATTATCTCTAATATAGTTCCTCCTATTGTGCTTGTTAAAATCAAGGTCTCTGGTGATGTAGAAGCAGATGCTATGGTTGCACTTCCACCAAGTTTAGCTGCAGCACTCTCAGATATGATGATGGGAGA
>Ga0256840_1004220_pt1 | contig 10917 bp, 9 predicted proteins | sample 355202metaG_FD_185969 | JGI IMG/M metagenome (GOLD analysis project Ga0256840, IMG submission 185969) | Hydrothermal vent microbial communities from Mid Atlantic Ridge, Atlantic Ocean - 355-202 | ecosystem: Environmental > Aquatic > Marine > Hydrothermal vents | place: Atlantic Ocean: Mid...
TGCTGGCAGGATTGAGCAGTTCGATCTGGACAGCAGTGATTGGATTGGCAGTAGTGCCGTTTTATCTTAAATATCTTGGGATAGAAGCCTATGGTTTGATTGGTTTTTTCGTGACCACACAAGCCGTGTTGAGCCTTCTCGATATGGGAATGGCACCTACAATAAATCGAGAGGTTGCCCGCTGTTCAGCATCTGGCGATTTAAAAGAAGCAGGCAAGCTATTACATACCTTGGCAGTAGTATATTGGTGTATGGCTGTGGTAATTGCTTTGTTGATGCTGGCACTCGCACCATTGATTTCGGAATACTGGTTACAATCCAAGCAACTTTCAACGGAAACTATTTCACACGCAGTAATGCTGATGGGGATGGTGGTAGCTTGCCGTTGGCCAGTAGGCTTATATCAGGGAGCAGTGATCGGAGCGCAACGCTTGGCGGTATCGAGTACTATCAATATGGTCATGGCAACAGTAAGTAGTTTAGGTGCTGTGACGGTGCTCGCGTTTGTCTCGCCGACGATAGAGGCTTTCTTTATCTGGCAAGCCTGCGTCGGATTGGTTTATGCGATCGCTATGCGTGGGGCTGCTTGGCGAATAATTGGCAGAGAGAAACATGTCAAATTCGATATTAACAAGTTAAAAACTATCTGGCGTTTTACTGCTGGAATGAGTGGTGTTGCTATTTCAGGAGTTATTTTGATGCAGCTGGATAAGGTGCTACTAAGCAGGATTCTTAGCTTGGAAGACTTTGGGCGGTATGCGTTGGCTGGGGTAGTGGCAAGTGGGTTATATATGTTACTAACGCCAACTTTTAATGTGATATATCCACGATTGTCTGCTCTCGTGGCAACTAATGAGACTGAGGAAGTGATTAATGTATATAGGTCAGGTACACGCCTGTTTCTGGCAGCTCTATTGCCAATAGCCGGGGTAGGCATACTACTTTCCGAAGAAATACTTCTTCTGTGGACCGGAGATCCGGCCCTTGCATCGTCAACAGGACCTGTAGTTTCGTTATTTTTGATTGGTACAGTACTGAATGGTGTGATGCATTTTCCTTACGCGCTGCAATTGGCTTATGGAATGACTCGTTTGCCACTTAAAATAAATGCTATTTTGATCGTCGTAATGATTCCAACAACAATTTTACTTGCCTCAAAATATGGTGCCGTTGGTGGTGCTGGAGCATGGGCCATTTTGAACGGCATTTACCTGGTGATTGGAACGATATTAACGCATCGATCGTTGCTTAAAGGGATTGGTGTTAAATGGCTACTACAGGACGTAGGTATGCCTCTATGTGTGACGTTATTAATTATAGGTGGGTTAGGTAGCAAAGTTTGTGATTGGGGGGGAGCATCTCCCGTAGATATATTCATTGGTGGCGGGCTGGCCTTATGTACTTTTTTAATAATTATTGCATTATCACCAAATTTAAGGAATCCAGCTCAGACAGCTTTAAGCAGATATAAATTTTAAATTTTTTAGAAAAGGAACATGTGATGACAATGGAAACTTTACAAGACAAAGCGCAAATAAACACAGCACGGCAAGAATTAGATAAAAAAGGTGCATCTCACGTTGACCAGCCGGATTCTCGAATGAAGGCGTTTCTAAGAAGGCTGGGCTTGGTGAAAGACATTGTGATGGGGGATATGATTAAAAGTTGGGATGTGCTCACCACTGTCAATTTTATTGAAAGTAATGTGAAGAAAAGTGAGCCGATATTGGATATTGGTTGCTATTCATCGGAGATTCTGGCGTCACTACATAAGGTCGGTTATTCAAATCTAACGGGTGCCGATCTGAATCCGCATTTGAACAGAATGCCATATCAAGACTCGATAAGTTATGAAGTGACCAATTTCATGCATACCAAATTTGCTGACTCATCGTTCAAAGCAATTACATCTATCTCAGTAATCGAGCACGATTTTGATGGGCAAGCCTTGCTGAAAGAGATGTCGCGATTATTGCAGTCTGGCGGATATTTCATTGCATCTTTCGATTACTGGCCGGAGAAGATCGAAACAACAGGCACTCAGTTCTTTGGTATGGACTGGAAAATATTCTCAAAAGAGGAGGTGACTAACTTTGTAACTGAAGCCGCAGAATATGGTTTGTTTCCAGTGGGAGAAATGAACTATGGAGGTAAAGATAAGCCTATCGATTGTGCAGGGAAACAATACAGTTTTGGGTGGTTAGTGCTTAAAAAATCAGTCTAAATATGCGCATATTGTTAGTCACTGGTTCTCTGCCACCAATGAGATGTGGGGTTGGCGATTACAGCTTGAGTTTGGCGAAAGCGCTTATTGCTGAACCGGGGTTTCAAGTTGGGGTGCTTACGAGCACGCTAGGTGAAGGTGCTGATCAGAGTGATGGGCTTGAGGTTTTTCCCGTCATAAAAAGGTGGAGCCTTGTCGAAATACTAAAAACCGTAAAAATAATTAGCAACTGGTCACCTGATGTTGTTCACATACAGTACCCAACTCAGGGTTATGGTAATGGATTATTGCCTTGGTTGTTGCCGTTAATTGCTTTTTTTATGCGGAAAAAGGTTGTGCAAACGTGGCATGAAGGATATAGCAGACGATCTGCACCTAAACTTTTTCTTAAATCTATCGTGCCAAGTGGTTTGGTGCTTGTGCGTTCGCAGTACGAGGATGATTTACATCCACAACTTCGTTGGGCTTTATGGGGAAAGAAAACTGAGTTCATACCCAACGCATCATCTATACCTCGTGTTGAACTGGACGAGCTGGAGAAGATTAAAATAAAAAAACAATACTTAAACATGCAAAAGAAAATAATTGTTTTTTTTGGGTTTGTATATCCCTACAAGGGAGTTGAATTGCTCTTTGATATTGCCGATCCTGTTGTAGACCAGATTGTTATAGCAGGTGAAGTTGATGAAAGTGGCGAATATTGCCAAGAAATATTGAGACGCGCCTCGGAGGAGGCGTGGCAGGGAAAAGTGACAATTACCGGGTTTCTTCCGTCGGCGGATGTGGCTGCATTATTGGCGGTCGCCGATGCGGTAATTCTTCCTTTTCGGACCGGAGGTGGTGAATGGAATACCTCAATTCACGGGGCGGTATTGAATGGCACGTTTGTAATAACAACGTCGTTAACACAAAGCGGGTATGACAAAAAAAGCAATGTGTATTACGCAAAGCTTGATGACATTCAAGAAATGAAAACGGCACTAATAAACCATGCAGGTGACAAACGTAACTATGATCCCGATATTGATCGAGATGAATGGCAAAGTATAGCAAATCGACACCATTTGCTCTATTCAAAAATGCTGGCGAAATGATATATCTCACAATGGATAAAAAATGAAGAATATTTCCCAGTATACGAACATTGCACAACCGAAACTTTCAATCTGCATTGCCACCTATAATAGAGGAAATTTTATTGGTACGACGCTGGATTCCATTCTTTCTCAGATGGTGCCAAGTGTCGAGATCGTAGTAGTGGACGGTGCATCGCCTGACAACACACCAGAAGTGATGGCTCAGTATTTGTTGCTGCATCCAGAGATACGTTATTTTCGTGAGCCAGTAAATTCAGGAGTTGATGCTGACTTTGATAAGGCGGTGGGTTACGCCAAAGGTGAATTTTGCTGGTTGATGACAGATGATGATCTGTTAAAGCCAGATGCGATTACGAAAGTATTATCTACGCTTTCTGGTGGAGAGGACCTGATCATCGTTAACTCTGAAGTTAGGAATGTGAACTTGTCAGTAGTGTTCGAAAGTCAGCGCCTAGGATTAGAAATTGATAAGGTTTATCGAAATGCAGATGGCGAAGCATTTTTTGCAGATATGGCAGACTATCTTTCATTTATAGGTTGTGTTGTTATCCGTCGAACATGTTGGCTTGCTCGAGATCGTGTGAGTTACTATGGAACGTTGTTTATTCATGTTGGAGTGATCTTTCAGACCCCGCCGATTACTAATGTCAGAGCTATTGCAGAGCCACTCATAATGATTCGCTATGGTAATGCAATGTGGACTTCTCGTAGCTTTGAGATATGGATGTTCAAGTGGCCTAGACTAATATGGTCATTTCCGGACTTTTCTGATTCAGTTAAAAGGAAAATCTGCAGGCGAGAACCGTGGCGAAGTGTAAAATCGTTAATCCATAACCGTGCGCTCGGTGCTTATTCATTGACAGAGTTTCGAAGATTCTGGCCGAGCGATTCTGGATTAGTTGGGCGAGTGATAGCTTATGCTTTAAGTATTTTTCCTGTATCGTTAGCTAGTCTGATAATGGTACTTTATTTTTCACTGTCAGCTAAGCCTGCGAAGATGGCCATGCATGACTTGCTGTATAGCCGTAATTCAGGTGTGCTGAGTCGGTGGTTAGCTTGGATTCTAAGCTGTGGAAAATATTATAAATAATATGAAAACAACACTCATAACCGGAATAGCAGGCCAAGATGGCTCATATTTGGCAGAACAGCTGCTTGTCAAGGGGTACCGTGTCATAGGTGCAGTGAGGGATCCGAAGGCGGCAAAAGAGCGATTACCCGAAGGGTTGAAAAACAGTGTTGAGTTGCTTACTTGGGATATGCTGGATCAACGACGCATGACGGAAGTGTTGGAAGAATATCGTCCTACAGAAATCTATAATTTTGCCGCTTATTCATCTGGTGCTGGGATGTTCGATGATCCTGTAGGAATTGGTGAAATTAATGGTTTGGCGGTCGCACGTATTCTGGAAGCGATCAGGGCCGCGGATACGAATATCCATTTCTGCCAGGCATCCAGTCGAGAGATATTCGGTGAGGCGGTTGAAAGCCCTCAGACTGAAGCTACAATGACTAATCCGCGCAGCCCCTATGGTGCGGCCAAGCTTTATGCGGATGCCATGGTCAGGATTTATCGTCAACGCTATGATCTCTTCGCGTGCTCGGCTATTTTGTTCAATCACGAAAGTCCACGCCGAAGTTTGGAATTTGTGACGCGGAAGATTACGCACGAAGCAGTGAAGATAAAGCTGGGTTTGGCCAATGATCTATACCTAGGTAACCTTGATGCACAGCGGGACTGGGGCTTTGCTGGCGACTATGTCCGAGCCATGTGGCTGATGCTGCAACAGGAGCGTGCGGATGATTATGTTGTGGCGACAGGGAAAGCACACTCAGTTCGTGAGTTATGCGAATTAGCTTTTGGTCGTTTGGGGCTGGATTATCGCGATTATGTGTGTGAAGATGCATCATCTTTTCGGCCTGTTGAACCTGCACTATTAGTAGGTTCTTCAGCCAAGGCCAATAGTGAATTGGGTTGGACGCCAGAAGTCGGTTTTAAAGAACTGGTGCACATGATGGTAGACGCAGATTTAAAGCATTTAAGTGAAAATATTTAAGTATTAATGGAGTGAATGGTGATGTACAAAAAAGTAGAGAGATGTAGGATTTGTGGAAACACGCATCTGGAGCGTGTACTGGACTTAGGCGAACAGATGCTAACGGGCGTCTTTCCACGGGAAAAAGACGCGAAAGTAACAGTAGGTCCATTACATTTGGTAAAGTGTCTGGGAGGGGATGAAACGTGTGGCCTTTTGCAGATGGAACATTCTTACGATTTAGGTGAGATGTATGGTGAGAACTATGGCTACCGCTCTGGTCTCAATGCCAGTATGGTGGCTCATCTGCATGATAAGGTGAAGACAATTCTTGATCAGAACGAGTTAAATAAAGGTGATCTTGTTATTGATATTGGCAGCAACGATAGCACTACGTTGCAAGCATATCCTGCATCAGGATTGGTATTGACCGGCATTGATCCAACCGGAATCAAATTTCATAGTTATTATCCACCCCATATTCAATTGATTCCGGATTTTTTCTCTTCTGATCTGGTTTATGAGCGTTTTCCTGATCAGAAGGCTAAAGTCATTACTTCATTTTCGATGTTTTACGATTTAGAAGATCCAATGGGTTTTATGCAGCAAGTCTATGATGTGTTGGCAGACGATGGTGTTTGGGTCTTTGAACAAAGTTACATGCCGACTATGCTGGACACAAATTCGTATGACACAGTGTGTCATGAGCATTTGGAGTTTTATGCGCTGTATCAGATCAAATGGATGGCTGACAGAGTGGGCTTTAAGATTCTCGATGTGGAGTTCAACGACATTAATGGGGGTAGTTTCTCTGTAACGGTAGCAAAGGCGCATGGTGATTCAACGGTAGTGCCATCGGTACAGAAAATTCTGGACGATGAATGTACAAGAGGCTTGAATACTTTATTGCCATACCAAGAGTTTGCTGATCGCGTAGTTAAAACCAAGCGTGATTTGCTTAAGTTTATTGAACTGGCTCGCACTGAAGGTAAATCTGTGGCGGTTCTTGGCGCATCAACCAAAGGTAATGTGTTATTGCAGTACTGCGGACTAACCACAAGTGAGATTGAATTTGTGGGTGAGGTGAATCCTGAAAAATTCGGATGTTATACACCTGGTACGTGGATTCCAATCATTCCGGAGCAGGAGTTGCTTGCTAAAAATCCTGATTACATGATTGTGTTGCCATGGCATTTTAGAAAATTTTTTATTTCGAACAAAAACTTTTCAGGTATGAGTTTGGTTTTTCCATTACCTAATGTTGAGGTTGTAGACCTAAACTAACTTTAGCATGAGCCTGATTGCAAAAACAGAGACTTTCAGATGGAGCCTGTATATTGCTACACAAATATTTGATGACATAACTTATGTGCAAATATAAGCTGGAAACGAATCATAGTTTTATAACATGTCTTGGAGACTTAATGTCTGACATAAGTGAAAAATACGTTAATATTCTACTATCTACGTACAATGGTGAACAGTTTGTTTTAGAGCAATTAAACAGCCTTTATACACAAACGTACCCTTTTATTCGAATTTATGTCAGAGATGATGGCTCATCGGATTCAACTTTAAGTTTGTTGAGAGATGAACAATCGAAAGGCAAGCTTATGTTGCTTCCTGAAGGCAAAAATATTGGAGCTTCAGCTAGTTTTTTCACTCTCTTGGGTGGTTCAAAAAATGCTGGTTTTTTTGCATTTTGTGATCAGGATGATATATGGAATAAAGATAAAATCGAGAGGGCAGTTACTGAGTTTGCTCAGGTTACGGATGATATTCCGACAATGTATTTTTCAGCTGTTGAATGTGTTGATGCCGAAAATAACTTCATCAAATTGTTATCTCCAACCCAAAAAATAGGATTTGGTAATGCTCTCGTTGAAAATGTGGCTATTGGTTGTACGGTTGTATTAAATAAATCAGCAAGAGATTTGATCGTTAGAGAACCTCCCTCTCAATGTCTAATGCATGATTCATGGTGTTACCTTGTAATTAGTTGTTTTGGTACAGTCTTGTATGATTCACGTCCTAGTATGCGGTATCGACAGCATTCGAATAATGTCTTTGGGGCTCCAACCTCTGCGATTGATAGTTTGATAAGAAGGGTGAAGCGTTTCAGTTTTAGAAGTAATGGTGTGTTTAGGTTCAGTGACCAATCAACTATATTCCTAAATATCTATGGCAATGCTATCCCTGAACGTTATAAAGCCATACTTAATTTGTATGTAATGGCTAAACATTCTTTTATTGCCCGTTTACAATTGCTGATAACTCCACGTGTCTGGCGTCAAAAAATGCTTGATAATCTCATTCTAAAATTACTTATCTTGTTAAACTACTATTAGTAATTTATGCTGATGTGGACATGATGTTATGATAGTAGCTATTACTGGTGCTTCTGGTTTTATTGGCAAGAAGCTCGCACTCAAACATATTGCACTTGGAGATCAAGTTCGATTTTTGACACGAAATAAAAATTCACTCAATATTCTGCCAGGTGCAGTAGGATTTTTGGGAGACATTACTGTTCCCAGTGAAAATATGAAAAGTTTTATTCAAGGTGCAGATGTTCTATATCACTTGGCGGCTGAAATAAGTGATGAAAATGTTATGTGGCAAGTGAATGTTGATGGGACTAGGAATTTACTCAATATAGCCGAAGGGAAAATAGGTTGTTGGGTTCAATTAAGTAGTACTGGAGTTTATGGGCAACCAGATCAAGGAGTGATTACAGAGGATAGTGCGCTAAATCCTCAGAACCCATATGAAGTCTCTAAGGCCGAAGCTGATAAGCTTGTAGTTGAATTTTGTAAGAGAAATGATCTTGCTGGTTGTATTCTTCGACCATCTAATGTTTTTGGGGCCGAAATGCCTAATCAATCTCTATTCCAGTTGATAAATATTATCGACAAAGGGCTATTTTTCTTTGTGGGTGACAAAGGTGCAATAGCGAATTATATTTATGTTGATAATGTTATTGATGCGCTGATATGCTGCTCTAAAGACCTACCCTATAAGTCTGAAGAGTTTTCAAGCTACATAATTTCGGATCATTGTACAGTTGAAAAGATGGTCGAAGTCATTGCTTCATCTTTAGGTAAAACTCCACCGAAATTAAGATTGCCAAAAGGGCCTGTAAGCGCATTAGCACTGATGGCTGAAAAGATTCCCAGAATTCCACTTAAGCGTTCTAGAATAGATGCCATCACTAGCAGGGTTATTTATTCTCATCAACAACTTCATAGCGATTACGGCTTTTGTAATCAGGTCTCTGTTGAAGATGGTTTTAGAGCATTAGTAGCCGAATGGAAGAGATTAAATGGTTAGCCGAATCACCAAGATGAATCCTTCATCGAAGTTAAAAGTGCTCAGAGTTGTAACAACACATGAATGTGTGCCATGGCATATGGGTAACACTTTGAATAGAACCACGAATGACTTTGATGTATATGTTGCGGGCCAAGGAGTATCTGCTTATGCTAATATTTATCCGGATATTAAGTGGATTGATTTAAAGATAGAACGGCAGTTCAGCCTTTTTTCTGATTTGAGTGCAATTCTAAAACTATGCTGGACTTTCATCAAAATCAGACCTGATATTGTTCATTCAATTATGCCTAAGGCCGGATTGTTGGTAGCAATTTCCGGTTTTATTTGTCGTGTACCAGTTAGAGTTCATACTTTTACTGGGCAGGTTTGGGCAACAAAACAAGGAATAGCACGGTTGTTTTTCAGAACGCTTGATCGCTTCATAGTTTCACTGAATACACTGTGTTTGACAGATAGCCCTTCGCAATCGGAGTATTTATATCAACAAAACATATCTCTTAATGGTCAGCCTCTCCCTGTTCTTTCTAAAGGATCTTTATCGGGGGTAGACATAGAAAGGTTTAGTTATGACAGAATTAACGCTGATGCTACAAAACTACGTATAAAATTGGGGATAACAGAATCTGATTTTGTTTTTTCCTTTATAGCTCGCAAGTCAAAAGATAAAGGTGCTTATGAAATTATACAAGCCTTTTCAGAACTTCTAAAGTCATACTCTAGTATTAAGTTACTGTTTGTCGGGCCAGATGAATCTAACGGTGAACTTTCTAAGTTGATCAAAGATAATCAGTCGGTTGGTAAACATGTTATCAACATTGATAGAGTGAGCAACCATGAGTTATATTTAGCTATTAGTGATGTTCTTTGTTTACCAAGTTACCGTGAAGGCTTCGGCAGTATTGTTATTGATGCTGCAGCCCTTTCCATTCCGACTATTGGTACAGAAATTCCTGGTTTAGTTGACTCAATAGATAACAATGTAACAGGCATTTTGATCAGGGCTGGGGATACAAATGAGTTAATCGCTACTATGAAATCTTTTATTGATCAACCGGATAATGCGAAAAGTATGGGAAAAGAGGCTTTTGAGCGGGTAATGAGGTTTTTTACGGCAGATATATTATACGATTCTTTAAGAGACACTTATGTTAGGCTTTCAAGTAAAAAAGAATAGGTTATGTTAGATAAAGAAATATTTAGCATGCAAATTATTTTTTCATGGGGATTTAAAAATTAATGAATGTTATGATAACTGGTGCTACTGGCTTTATAGGTAGAAACCTTATCGAACGTTGCCAGAGCAAAGGATATGACGTTCGAGCTTGCGCAAGGACTCAAAGTTCTAATATTCCTCAGAACATTGATCTACATCTAATTGGTAATATCTTAAATAATACAAAGTGGTCTGATGTGGTCCGAGGTATAGATGTCGTTATTCATACTGCAGCTCGCGTTCATATTATGGGTGAATCAGCAGCTAATACTTTGACTGAATTTAGAAGTGTAAACACCGCTGGAACGTTGAATTTGGCTCGGCAAGCAGTCAAAGCAGGAGTAAAGCGATTTATTTTTATTAGCTCCATTAAGGTGAAGGGAGAAGAAACTCAGCCTAGTCAACCTTTTAAAGAGGATGATTCTTCAATACCTACAGATCCTTATGGCTTATCCAAATATGAAGCGGAGCAGGGATTATTAAAGCTAGCTCAGGAAACGGATATGGAAGTCGTGATTATTCGCCCACCGCTGGTGTATGGTCCAGGTGTTAAAGCTAACTTTTCTACAATGATGAAATGGATAAATAAAGGTATACCATTACCTTTTGGATCTATTGACAATAAGCGTTCTTTGGTTGCTTTAGATAATTTAGTGAGCTTTATTATTCGTTGTATTGATCACCCAAAGGCTACAAATGAGATATTTTTAATTTCAGATGGTGAGGATGTTTCGACAACTGAGTTATTACAAAAAGTGGCTAAGGCCTTCGGAAAAAAGGCTTTTTTAGTGCCTGTTCCCATATGGATAATGTGCTTTTTTGCTAAATTGCTAGGGAAGGAAGATGTAGCCAATCGGTTATTTGGCTCATTACAGGTGGATAGCTCTAAGGCACGAGAGTTATTAGATTGGAGGCCCGTGATCACGATGGATGAGCAATTGAAAAAAATAGCGGATGTCATTGCAATGGATAAAAACACTTGATTAACTCTGGCCTAATGTATAAACATCGCTT
>Ga0256840_1004222_pt1 | contig 10916 bp, 11 predicted proteins | sample 355202metaG_FD_185969 | JGI IMG/M metagenome (GOLD analysis project Ga0256840, IMG submission 185969) | Hydrothermal vent microbial communities from Mid Atlantic Ridge, Atlantic Ocean - 355-202 | ecosystem: Environmental > Aquatic > Marine > Hydrothermal vents | place: Atlantic Ocean: Mid...
CCATGCAATATTGCAATTATGGATAGCTAGTATACTCTTTTGAGAACTTTGATACTGTAAATACAAAAATGCTATAATGAGTTCATATGATAAAAGATAATATTTTAAAATTAGAATGGAATGATGATAAAAATTAAATACCAAATACTTAGTAACACACTGTTTTAGTAACTATTGAAATGATAACAAATGAATAAAACCACTAACTCCAAAAAAATATTTGCACTAAACAAGCCAAAGGGCTACTTAGTTACACGCTCCGATGACCTTGGGCGTAAGACTGTTATGACATACTTCCTGATTGGGTTTTTACTGATGGGTGGATGCCAATAGGGAGGCTTGATTTGGATTCTAAGGGGCTTTTGCTTTTTACAACTGATGGTCAAATAAATAATGCATTGACTAAACCAGGGCACTGTATGAAGGTGTATGAGATTTGGGTTAGGGGGCATGTGAGTGATAAGCATATCTTACAAGCTAAAAGTGGAGTTGAGAGTAAATATGGCTTACTTAAAGCACTAGAGGTTGACAAGTTAGCCTTTGGTGGTGCAAAAACAAAACTTAGAGTTGTCATCAATGAAGGTAGAAACCGACACATTCGTCGGCTCTTTGGTGCATTAAAAGACTCCAAATTTGGTACACCTTTGAAGGTTTTAGAGTTGAAGAGAATTAGCATTGGTAGTTTTAATCTTGACCTTGAAAGTAGTAGTTGGAGATTTCTTACTTTGGAAGAAGAAAGAAATATAACTAGATAAGATGTTAAACTACTATATAGAGTACATTTAAAAGGTCTCCTTAATATTTAGATTTAGTATTAACTAACGTTATTAGTAATATTATTCCATTTATATACTGTATAATAATACATATAATTTTATGTAAAAACCTTTATTTAGGGATATTATTACCAATATTTTCTTAAAACTCTTTTGTGAAAAATAGACACTTTGACATACTTGAAATAAAATTCTTACTGTGCAGTGGTCTCTTATGCTAAAAAATTATAAATATATTGTTGTATAAATATACTCAATGGATTTATAGGTGCCCTTAATAATGAAAAAATACATTGTATAAGCTTTACTTTTAAACAATGTGCTATAATCATATCTCTTAAACTCAAATTTTGAAATAGAATTGGGTTAAAAACAAGGATACTATATGTTATATGAAGATGAAGATGATTTTTTTGTGGGTAGTCCAAGAAGTAAATTTTTTGACATTTTATTTAATGCAAATAAAAATTTAGTGGAAGATACACTTGAAAAACACATTGAAAGACATGTTGCAATGGAGATACTTTTAGAAAGACTTGCTAATGAAAAAGATCTTAATATAGAAGCAGAAATCAGTATGATAAGAGCTGAAAAACAAGATGAGATACATATGGCAAAGACAGATTTTTTTATTGCAACTGTTGGAGATATATTAACTCAGAATGAATAAGGTTATAGTTTCATTAGCTATTCTCTTAAGTCTATTAAGCGGAGCTGAGAAATCAAATTGGACTCATACTTATAAATATACCTTGAAAAAAGATGAACTAGCTAAAATTAGTTTTTCTAATGTAAAGTCTAAAGATAAATACAGTTTCTTTTTTAGATGGACTACTATTGTTAGTGATAGAGTTACAGTTTTGCTTAACTATAAGGGCTATCCTCATCAATATATTCTTTATAAAAAAAGATCTCTTGATAGGGTAAAATTTTTTGTTTTAAGTGATGGTAAAAATAGATTAGATGATAAGAGTTATATAATTGTGGCTCTTGATGAGATAAATCAAGAGAAAAAAATAGTAAGTTTTGATATATTTATAAAAGATGATAAAAACAGAATTTTGGTGGAATTTTAACAAATGAGGCGGGATTAAGTTGTTAGAGCAAGTAGAAGCGTTAATGAGAGAGTATGTTGAATCTATTGGTGATTCAAAAAGTTTGGAACTTTATGATAAGGTTCCTAAAGGAAAGAGGCTTAGAGCAAAGTTGATTTTGAAGATTGCAGGTGAGTCTATTGAAGCTATTGAGTTAGCTAGTGTTGTTGAGTTAATTCATGCAGCAAGTCTTCTTCATGATGATGTTATAGATGAGGCGGATACAAGACGAGGTGTAGTATCTATTAACCATAAATTTGGAAATATGACAGCTATTATGCTAGGTGATATACTATACTCTAAAGGTTTTGCAAAATTAACTGATCTTCCTAATTGTGTTGCTAAAAGTGTTTCTAGTGCAGTAACTAAGCTTTCTGTTGGAGAGCTGCTAGATGTTGAACTTGCAGAAAATTTTAATATAAACCAAGAAGTTTACTTTGATATGATCTATAAAAAAACAGCTTCTTTAATAGAATCTTGCGCATATAGTGCAGCATATCTTGCAAAAAAAGACACTACCAAATATGCACTATATGGTCGTAATTTAGGTTTAGCCTTTCAAATAATAGATGATGTGTTAGATATTACAAGTTCATCAGAAATTTTAGGCAAACCATCACTTAATGATTTTAGAGAGGGTAAAACAACTCTTCCATATCTATATATGTATGAAAAGCTCAATGAAGATGATAAAAATATACTACTATCTTACTTTAAAAAAGACTTAAATAAAAATGAAGCCCAATGGATTAGAGAAAAAATCACTGATACAGAGGCAGTAGAAGACTCTATAAAATATGCAAAAAAACTTGGACTAGAAGCATTAGATTCCATTAAAGATGAAAATTTACCAGAGCTTGAAAAAATTATAACTGATATGATTGTTAGGGAGTTTTAATGCATTATTTAATTATAAGTTTCACTCATAAAAATACAGATATTAAAGTCAGAGAAAAACTATCTTTTTCTGATGAAGATAAAAAGAAAACTTTTCTTGATAAACTTCATAAATCAAAATATATAAATGAATCAATTTTACTATCTACATGTAATAGAGTTGAAGTTATCACAAGTGTAAGTAGTTGTAAAGAGATTATTAAGCATATATTTGATGAGCTTTCAGTATTTTCAGGAATAGAAGCTAGTGAGTTAGAAAATAGAGCAGATATATATGAGGACAATGGAGCTATTCACCATCTATTTTCAGTAGTTGCATCGTTAGATAGTTTAGTTATTGGTGAGACACAAATTGTGGGACAGCTAAAAGATGCATTTAAATTTTCTGCAGATAAAGGTTTTTGTTCTCAAAAACTTAGTAGAGCAATGCATCATGCTTTTAAATGTGCAGCATCTGTTAGAGCAAGTACAGATATATCAAAAAATCCTATTTCTGTTTCAAGTGTTGCTGTTAGTAAAGCAAAAGATGTATTTGGTAGTCTAGAAGGTGAAACAGCAGTTTTGGTTGGTGCTGGTGAGATGAGTAGGTTAGCAGGAAAGCACCTTCTTGCTGCAGGAGCTAAAATTGTAGTTGTAAATAGAAGTTTAGAAAGAGCAAAAGAGTTAGCTGATGAATTAGGAGAAGATGTTACATGTAGAGCATATTCCGATCTTAAAGAGCTTTTAAATACACACTCACTGCTTTTTTCTGCTACAGGTGCCCCTCACTTTGTTATAACAGAAGATATGGTAGAAAGTAGAGACTTTGAGAGGTATTGGTTTGATATAGCTGTTCCTCGTGATATTGAGTGTGATATGCAAGATGTTAATGTCTATGCAGTAGATGATCTTGAAGAGATAGTTGCTAAAAATCTTTCAATGAGAGAAGAGCAAGCAAGAGTCGCTTTTTCGATAGTAGGTCGTTCAACTATGGAGTTTTTTAAGTGGCTGCAGACTCTTAGTATAGAACCTATTATCAAAGAGTTGAGAGATAAAGCAAAAGCATGTTCACAAAAAGAGATAAAGCGTTCTGTTAAAAAAGGTTATATCCCTGAAGAGTATGAAGAAACTGTAGAAAAGATACTTCACTGTGCTTTCAATGCATTTTTGCATACACCAACATTAAAATTAAAAGAGTTAGCTGAGAAACCAGAAGCAGATACTATAGTCCAGTCAATTCAAGAGATTTTTGAGTTTGACAAGGATAGTATAAAAAAATTAAATATGTACAAATGTGAGTATTACATGGGTATGGATAAAAATGGAGAAGATAAATGAGATTTAGCAAGTTTTACGCACCAACAACTAAAGATGCACCAAAAGATGCAACTCTGCCAAGCCATAAGTTTTTAGTAAGAGCAGGTTTTGTAAACCAATATGGCAGTGGATTATATAACTTTTTACCTATGGGTAAAATAGTTTTTGATAAGATAAAAAATATAGTCAAAGAGGAGATGGATGCATCAGGAGCGAATGAAATTCAGATGGGTGTGGTTACTCCAGCTGAACTTTGGAAGCAAAGTGGTAGATACAATGCTTTTGGAAAAGAACTTTTAAGATTTCATGATAGAAAAAATAATGATTTTGTATTGGGACCTACTCATGAAGAGGTTGCAGTTGATATAGTAAGAGGAAATATAAATAGCTACAAACAACTTCCACTACATCTTTATCAGATTACTACAAAGTTTAGAGATGAAGGTCGTCCTAGATATGGTCTTCTAAGAGGTCGTGAGTTTACTATGAAAGATGGCTATAGTTTTCATGATAGTAAAGAGTGTATGAAAAAAGAGTTTGAAAATATGGAAGCGACATATAGAAGAATTTTTAATCGGCTTGGGCTGAATTTTCGTGCAGTTGATGCTGATAGTGGTGCTATTGGGGGAAGTGGTAGTAAAGAGTTTATGGTTTTGGCTGATAATGGTGAAGATGATATTGTTGTATGTAGCAGTTGTGATTATGCTGCAAATATAGAGGCTGCATCAAGAGCAAAGAAAACTACGATAGCAGAGACTCCTGAAGCTGATATGGCAAAGTTTCATACACCAAATTGTGGTACCATATCTGAAGTAGCTGAGTTTTTTAAGATAGATGAGTTTTATACAGTTAAAGCAGTGATAAAAAAAGCAATATATGAAGATAGTGAAGAGGTAGTTCTGTTTTTTGTAAGAGGAGATGATACTCTTCAAGAGACAAAAGCACAAAATGCTTGCGGTGCCTTAGAATTGGTTGATGCAAGTGAAGAAGAAGTTAAAGCGGCTGGTTTAGTTGCTGGTTCATGTGGACCTTTTGGACTACCAGAAAATATAAACTTTTTTATAGATAGTGAACTTAAAGATGAAGCAAATTTGATTTGCGGTGCTAATGAGCATGAGTATCATAATGTTGGTATGAGTATGCTAAACTTTAATAAGAGCAGATATAAAGATCTTGTAGAGGTAAGAGCTGGCGATATATGCACATGTTGTGGTAGTAAACTTGAAGTTACAAAAGGTATAGAGGTTGGGCATATCTTCCAGCTTGGACAAAAGTATGCAGATGCAATGGGTGCTACATTTTTAGATGAAAATGGTAAAGCACAACCATTTTATATGGGATGCTATGGCATTGGTGTTAGTCGCTTGGTTGCTGTTATGATTGAGGCTAGTCATGATGATAAGGGCTGTATTTGGAATAGACAAACTACACCATTTGATTTAGATATAATTATATCAAATATAAAAAATGAAGATGAATTAAAATTTGGTGAAAATATTTATAATTCGTTAAAAAATGAGGGTTATAATGTTATACTAGATGACAGAAAAGACAGGTTTGGTCCAAAAATTAAAGATTTTGAACTTATAGGCTTTCCTTATGCACTTATTGTTGGAAAGGGATTAAAAGATGGAAATGTTGAGCTAGTAGATAGAAAAACATTAGAAAAGAGACCTCTACATGTAGACGAGGTAGAGAGTAAAATAAGGGAATTGTTAGCTTGAAGTATTTTTTAGTTTATCTGCTTTTAGAAGTATTTGTTAGTGTAAACATATCTTCAAATATTGGAGCGATGGCAACATTTCTTGAAATAGTGCTTTCTGCAATGTTTGGATTTATACTTTTAGCAAACTTTAGAACTACACTTATGGAGAGTATGCAAGCACTTCAAAAGCGAACCATTTCAATGGGTGAGTTTCAAAAACTAAATGCATTTACACTTTTAGGGGCACTTCTTCTGATAATACCAGGTTTTTTTAGTGATATAGTAGGTATTTTTTTACAGTTTACTTTTTTTGCAACTCTGTTCGCAAAAAAAATTTTACATGTTAAAGACAATATTGATATTGAAGATATACAACACACAAAAAAGGATTATGATGAAATCATTGACGTTGAAATTATTGATGATAGGACTAAGTAGTAGCATACTTTTTGCAGGTACAATTGAAGATAAGTTACTAAACTTTTTAACTAAAACAGTTAAAGCAACTAAGAGTTATAAGATAAAAAATATTAGGTTAGATGGCAGTGAAGATATGAAAGAGATTCCAGGTTGGAAAGTTTATTTTGTAAAAATAGATTTGGATTTGGTCGGTAAAGATAAAAGTATTACTATAAGCGATAAGATATTTACCAATGGTGTATTAGTATCTAGAGATTTTCTAAGTATTGATAATGCTAGAAGCGTTAAGAGTAATTTTGTACCAGATTTCAAAGATGAATTCTATAATAAAGAAAATATCATAGCAGGTAATGAAGATGCAACAAATAAACTAGTTGTTTTTAGTGATCCTTTATGTCCATTTTGTATGAGTTTTATGCCAGATATTATTAACTTTGTAAAAGCTCATCCTGAGCAGTTTGTACTTTATTATTATCATTTTCCACTAAATATCCATCCAAATTCAGAAACTCTTATTAAGGCAAGTTTAGTAGCAAAAAATCAAGGAATGAAAGATGTTGATATAAAAGTGTATGAAGAAGCATTTGATTTTGATGAAAAAAATGAAGCTAAAGCACTTGAAGCTTTTAACAAAGCACTTGGAACTCAAATTACCCTCGAAGAAATTAATCAACTAGATATTAAAAAGAAGATAGAAGATGATATGAAGATTGTGAATGAATTGGGTCTAAATGGAACTCCAAGACTTTTTACAAATGGCAAGATAGATAATCACAGAACAATGTACAAACAATTATTAAAGAAGTAGAAATGAAAAGACTAATAATAGCAACAAGAGAGAGTAAGCTAGCTATGTGGCAAGCAGAGCATATACAGGCTCGTTTACAAGAGGCACATCCAGATTTAGAAGTAGTCATAAACTCTATGACTTCAAAAGGAGATCAGATTCTTGATACTCCACTAGCAAAGATAGGAGGGAAGGGGCTGTTTACGAAAGAGTTGGAAACTTCTATGCTTGCTGGTGAATCACATATAGCAGTTCACTCTTTAAAAGATGTACCTATGGAATTTCCAGAGGGTCTGAAACTTGCTATCATAACAAAAAGACATGATCCAAGAGATGCTCTTTTGAGTGAAAAATACTCTTCTATTGAAGAGCTCCCTCAAAATGCGGTGGTAGGAACTACAAGTCTAAGAAGAAGAATGCAAATACTAAAAATAAGACCTGATTTAACTATCAAAAATCTTCGTGGTAATGTAAACACAAGAATTAGAAAGCTAAAAGAGGGTCAATACGATGCTATAATTCTAGCAAGTTCTGGTATAAAAAGACTTGGACTTCAAGAAGAGATAAAGTACTTTACTCCCGTGAGTGAAGAGCTTATGATTCCAGCAATGGGACAAGCTGCTCTTGGTATAGAGATAGTAGATACTCCAGAAGTTGAAAGCATAGTAGAAGTTTTAAGAGATGAGAGTGCAACAATAGAAACTACGATAGAAAGAGAGTTTGTTAGAGTTCTTGAGGGTGGCTGTCAAGTACCAATCGGCATCAATGCAAAGCTTGATGGAGAAAGTGTAAATATACAGGCTCTAGTTGGTTTACCAGATGGAGAAGAAGTTATCTACGAAAAGCTTACATGTAGAGCAGATGAGTACAAATCAAAAGGCGAAGAGATAGCAAAAAGATTTATACAAAAGGGTGCAAGAGAGTTACTAAAAAAAGCTGAACATATTGCGATGACAGAGGTTTTCTAAATGGAAGAGATAATAAAAGAGCTAAAGAAGAAAAATCTTTTACGCATTATAGATGAAGAGTTAGATATTGATCTTGAGATTCCTCATATTGCTTATGTAGAGATAAAAAAAGAAGACTCTAAGGCTCTTTTATTTACAAACCCAGTTTCAAAACGACTAAATAAAAAGTTTGATATGCCAGTTTTGATGAATGTGTTTGGCTCTTATGAGGCTACTGAGCTTATCTTTGGTAAACATCCAGATAGCATAGCAGATGAGATTGAAGAGCTACTTCATATGAAACCGCCAGCTGGTTTTATGGACAAGCTTAGTATGTTAGGAAAGCTTTTTAGCTTAAAAAATGTATTTCCAAAGAGATTGTCTACAAAAGGTGCTTGTCAAGAAATAATACAAGACAATATAGACCTCAATGAATTCCCTATACTTACAACTTGGAGTGAAGATGGTGGACCTTTTATAACTATGGGTCATGTATATACTCAAAGCTTGGATGGTGCAAAACATAATGTAGGTATGTATAGATTGCAAGTTTATGATAACAAGCGACTTGGTATGCACTGGCAAATACATAAAGATGGTGCACATTTTTTTCATGAGTATAAAGAAGCTGGGAAAAAGATGCCAGTTTCTGTAGCTATTGGTGGCGATCCTCTTTATATATGGTGTGGTCAGGCTCCTATGCCAAATGGCATGTTTGAGCTTCTTCTTTATGGGCTTATTCGTGAAGAAAATGCTAGGCTTGTAAAATCTCTTACAAATGATATATATATTCCTGAAGATGCAGACATAGTCATAGAAGGTTTTGTAGATCCAAGTAAGATGGAGATAGAGGGTCCTTTTGGTGATCATACTGGTTACTATACACTCAAAGAAGAGTATCCTGTGATGGATGTAACTTGCATTACTACTAAAAAGAAACCAATCTATCAAGCAACTGTTGTTGGAAAGCCTCCATTGGAAGATAAGTATATGGCATGGGCAACAGAGAGAGTTTTTTTACCACTTCTAAAAACAACAGCACCAGAACTCATAGACTACAATATGCCAGAAAATGGAGTTTTTCATAATCTTATTTTGGGTAAGATGAGAAAAATGTACCCAGGACATGCAAAACAGTTTATGCATGCTTTTTGGGGAGTAGGACAGATGAGCTTTGTTAAACATGCTTTTTTTGTTGGACAAAGTGCTCCAGAACTTACAAACTATGATGAATTGAGTGATTATATTCTTGATCGTATCAGTGTAGACAATATACTTATTAGTGAAGGTGTATGCGATGCACTCGACCATGCAAGCCCAAATGCTTGTTATGGTGGAAAGCTTGGAGTTGACTGCACTAACGATAATGTCTCTTTTTGTGACAAGATTATATTGAGTGATGAGAAACTTTATGCTAAAATAACAACATTGGTTAAAGATGTTAAGTCTATAAAGCAGTATAAGACTCACACAAAGACTCCAGTTGTAATACTAGGAGTTAATAAGATAAGACCAGTTAAAGAGCTTTATGAAGCACTAAAACCTATAAAAGAGCATATGAAACTTTTGATTTTTGTTGATGCTGATTCAAATCAACTTCACAATGTTTATATGCTTGTATGGAGGGTTGTAAACAATATAGATGCTCTTCGTGATGTATATCTTGAAAAAGAGTATATAGGTATTGATGCAACAAATAAATCAGATATTGACGGTTATACAAGAGAGTGGCCAGAAGATACTGATTGTGACCAAAAAATTATAAAAAATCTTCAAGCAAAAGGCTTGATAACAAAAAATAAGGAGTTTTTAAATAAATACCATGTCTGATTCATCGTCGAAACAGCGGTGTGCTTTTGTAAAGTTCAAAGCCTTACCGCGTAATAACACAAAATCAAAATTAGGTCATAATATATGACACTACTTTTTATATACTTAGCGATTGCTATTGGCATATCATTTCTTTGCTCTATTGTTGAGTCTGTACTATTATCTCTAAACATGTCACATATTAATGTTATAAAAAAAGAGAATGAGAAAGTAGGTAATCTTCTTGAAAAGTTAAAAAAGAATATAAATAAATCTATAGCTTCTATTCTTATACTAAACACTATAGCACACACTTTAGGTGCTGCAGGAATTGGTGCTGAGGCTTCAAAGTTGTTTGGAATGGAATATATGTTTTACATATCTGCTGTTTTAACTCTATTGATTTTATTTTTTTCAGAAATAATTCCTAAAACTATTGGTGCACAGTACTATAAAGAGCTAGCAGTATCAGCAGCGTATGTAATAAAAGTTTTTATTTTTATAACATATCCATTAATCGTAATATCTCTTTTGATTACTAAATTAATATCTAGAAAAGGATCTTCTAATGGAATTACAAGAGAGGAGTTACTTGAGACTGCCCTTTTAGTTGAAGATGGTGGACATATAGATGAAAAAGAGTCTGATGTAATAGAAAATGTATTAAAATTAAATAAAAGTAAAGTGAGTGATATTTTAACTCCTAGAAGTGTTGTATTTGCACTTGAAAAAAATATGAGTTTAGAAGATGTATTAAAAACAGATGGGATTAAAAAATTCTCAAGAATACCCGTGTATGATGGTAGCATAGATAATATAGTGGGAGATGTTTTAAGTAAAGAGGTATTTCAAAAAGCTATTGAGAGTAAAAAAGGTGGTATAGAGGATTTAATAGGACCTATTTTTTCTATACACGAGAATATACCTGTATCTTATGCATTAGATATGTTTATAAAGAGAAAAGAGCATATGTTTTTAGTTACAGATAGCTATGGTCAGACAGAGGGTATAGTAACATTAGAAGATTGTATTGAAACTCTTCTTGGATTAGAAATTATGGATGAGTCTGATACAACAGAAGACATGAGAAAACTTGCTAAAGACAAGATGAAGCAAAAACAAAAATGGCAAAAAGCATAACTTATTTTTAAAAATGAGGGTATTTAGTAACATATGGGTACCTCT
>Ga0256840_1004224_pt1 | contig 10914 bp, 9 predicted proteins | sample 355202metaG_FD_185969 | JGI IMG/M metagenome (GOLD analysis project Ga0256840, IMG submission 185969) | Hydrothermal vent microbial communities from Mid Atlantic Ridge, Atlantic Ocean - 355-202 | ecosystem: Environmental > Aquatic > Marine > Hydrothermal vents | place: Atlantic Ocean: Mid...
GGGATGGTGCGGATGAAAGGACTTGAACCTTCACACCTTGCGGCACCAGATCCTAAGTCTAGTCTATAAAATTTATACAGAGTTATACGTGATTATATATAGTACCTAAAATAGGGTATTTGTAGGTATTTTTTGTGTAGTGTAAATATATAGAATTGTATTAAATTATATCTAAAACCGTACCCAAACCGTACCCTAAACCGTACCCTAAGTTTATTATGTTAAAATTTCTGTATTATGGCATTACAAGATAAATTAATTAAAATTACTATAGATGGATTGGATACAACTGGGCTTTATTATAAAGATAGCGAATCTATTTTTTCAAAAAAACAACTTGGTCGTAGTGACCTGAAAAAGATTGATTATACTTTCATTGCTATTGTTATAAAATTTTATTTTAGAAGTAAACAGATTAAAAAGATAGTAAGATATTACAATATAACTGGCTTGCAAGCAGTTAAAAAAGCAATTTCAAAGCGCATAGAACTTCGAGAAGAATTAGAAGAAAACGGAATACTTGAAAAAAAACATTTTGTATCCCTGCATGATATATTTATTGAATATAAAGAACTAAAATCAAAAACACTATCACATAAAACTATTTACAATATGGAAGTAACTTATAATAAATGGATCAAAAAACCATTAGGTGATGTTCCAATACAAAATATTAAGACATCTGACATGCAAAAAATTGTAAATAAAATGCTAAAGGATGGTAAGAAGCCACGAACGGCACAATCTATTAAGCAAATTTTAAGACCTTTATTTAATTATGCAATTGATTTGGAAATTATACAAATTAATGCCGCAGTGAAAGTTACTATACCACCTTTTGATAATAGTGTAAACTTTGAACTTTCTGATGATAAAAGGGCAGAGTTATATAAAGCAATTTTAGAATATCCATATCAAAAATATAGAGGTATAATGCTTTTTTTATACTTTGGTAGGCGTTTAAATGAGGTGTTGACATTACAATGGCAAAATATTCATTTTTCGCAAATGACTTATACTATTGAAGATGTTTATTCAAAAATTAGAAGAAGACAAGAGTATCCCTTATTAAAACCATTAGAAAATTTTTTAGAAGAATACGATCCAAGAAAAACAGGATATATCTTTAAAGGAAAATCTACTAAACATGTAACAAAAAATACATTTCGCCATCATTGGGAACAAGTTGTCAAAAATGCAGGGATTGAACATATGCGTATACATGATACCAGACATTTACTTGGGAATACACTTGTCAACAATGGTGAAAGTTTAGAAAATATTGGTAAAGTGCTTGGTCATAGTTCAACAGCAGTAACAAAGAGATATGCAAAAACAACCCTTGAAACTGCTGATAGACTGTTAAATGGCTATTTGGAAGATAGTCTTTATTCCTAATGAGATTCAGGAATATTCTATTTTCTTATATATACTTTTAAAGCATTTTCTACAGCTTCTTCTTTGCCCCTAATTTTTTTTACTTCATTTAAAACGGTAGTAATATTATCGAGTATCTTTGTACTAATTTTCACTTCATCCTCCTCAATAAAACCTATTAATTCTTTTATATCTTGAAGATGTTTTTCTTGATCCTTTTTGGCTCTTGAAGAACTTTCTTTTCCTAAATTTACATATGCTAAAGCTTTCAGAGCCACTAAAACTTCGGGTGCAGCTATGGATAAATTATTATACTCCAACTTAAACTGATCAATAAGTTCTCTGTAATCCTTATCAAGGACAATTGCACTTATATAACAATAGTGCTCACTACCTTCTAAGCGTATAAAGTTTAATTCATCATCTTCAATATCATCTATTGTGAAAAATTCTATCTGCTCTGGTGCTTCTTTGTCTTTAGGACTTTTAAATTGATATAATATTCTAGACTCTTATGAGATAATGTCATATTTTCTAAGATTTAGAGAAATTCAATTCTTTACTTTTATTATACACAATTATAATAATTTTGATATGGAAGTATAAACTCAAACTTAATTTTTTATACTTATAATTTTCTCCTTATCATTATAACTAAATAACAATTCTATACCGAATATTTCTCCCTTGAGTACCTTCAACTTGTTTAATGCATCCAAACTCTAAGAGTTCCGCGATATCACGAGAAGCTGTGCTTGGTGTTGTGTCAGCAATTTTGATATATTTTTTCTTACTTAAATCTCCTAAAAAATTCTCTACTCCAGCATCAAGAATTCTGTTTAACACTTTTATCTGTCGTGCATTTAATTTGCTATCTTGAAACTTATCCCAAAATTTTGTTTTATTTATAATATAGTGAAATTTTTTTCTAGTATCAATAAGAGTAATATGAAGTGTTTCTAAAAACCAGATACACCATGTAGTTATATCAAGATAATTATCACTTCGTTTTATATATCCTGTTGTATGTTCTAAAGCGTTGTAGTAGCCTTTTCTATCTGCATTTATAGCACTTGACATTGAATAGAGTTTTGAGATTTTAGAACGTTCTATTTTTGAGAGAACTAAATCTGTCACAGCTCTTGCAATTCTTCCATTTCCATCATCAAATGGGTGAATAATGACAAACCAAAGATGGGCAATCGCTGCTTTTATTATATATGTTGGTTCACTGTTAAACCACTCTAGAAAATCTTTCATCTCCTTTTCTAATCTATTTCTAGGTGGAGCCTCATAGTAAACTTTTTCTATGCCAGCTATATTGGAGACAACCTGCATAGTTTCTTCTTCTCTAAAAGAAGCAATGTTTATTTTTATAAATCCACTGTATCCTTTTGGGAAAAGTGCATGATACCATCCAAAAAGTCTCTCTAATGTTAAATCTTCGTTATAATTTGTATTTGCATCTATAAGTATTTCAATCAGGTTATCTGTTGTTTCGTCTATTTTTGTGTAGTCTATATCTCTAAGACCAAAACGTTTATTTATAGATGCCTTTACACTATCACGATTTAAAATTTCTCCCTCAATTGCACTTGTATTTATAGCTTCATTTTCAAGAGCTTCTAACTGTTTTTGAGTTATAGCATCTTGGTTCATCACTTCACTCATAGCGATAAGATAACCTTGCTCCTGAGAAACCTTTTCTATTAAAAAGTCCACTTTTGTTTTATCATAAGTAAAGTTAGGATAATCTTCTCTTTCCCAAATCCATTTTTTCATATTAAATACCTCGCATAATCATACCATATTTGAGATGATTATTCTATTTTTTCGTTTCATTTTGAAATTTATTTTATTATCAAAGTTGTTAAAAAAGCATCTAGCGACTTCACAGCTACTTTCTCTCGTGCTTTTGAATAATCTTTTGTATTACTTATTATAAGACAATATAATATTTAGACGAATTTAATTCTTTATTTGTGCTATATGTAATTATTATAATTAGAATATGAAAGTATAAACTCAAACTTAATCCCCTACTCATCATCTTCAAGATCTGTCTATTGTGTGAAAAGTGCTATCTATTCTTGTGCTCCTTTATGTTTTCCATTGTTTTTGTGAAAATTAATCTAATTAAGCATCATTAATATATATTTTTTATATTTATTACTCCATATTTGATTAAATTTTATTAAGATTGTATAATACTTGAATGAATACTTTTGAATTGAAAAAAAAGATTGGATTGAATGTCTTTACTATTGATATGATTAGACCTCTTTTAGAGGTAAAGTATAAACAGCCTCTTATAAAAATAAATACAATGGTGAAGAAAGGTGACTTATTACAGCTTAAACGTGGAGTATATGCATTTAACTCAGATTACCGAGATTATCCTTTAAATCTTATTGCTGTTGCAAATCTTTTACACAAACCATCATATGTGTCCTTTGAGTATGCACTTTCTTATTATGGGCTTATTCCAGAGAGAGTTTATGTTATCACCTCCGCTACAAGCTATAAATCTTGGGATTATTCCACAGAGATAGGAACATTTAGTTACATAAAAGTAGCTTCAAAAGTTTACTCATTAGGCTTGGAGTGGAAATATGACAAGAGAGATGGAGGCTGCTTGATAGCAACACCAGAAAAAGCTCTCTGTGATACAATGTATAAGGATAAGAGGGCTAAAAATCTTGAAAAAAATGAAATTTTTGATTATTTAGAAAATGATTTACGCATTGAGTGGAGTGAGTTAAAAAAATTAGATACAGCTCTTATGTGGAAAATATCTATGGCTTACTCATCCTCTCTTTTACAAAGAATAACAGCAGCAATTGCTAAAAGGAAAAAAAGATGACTAATACGCATCCTCATATTATGTCTATGTTAGAAAGATACGATTTAACAACTACAGACTCCTATGAAGCACTTAGAGAGATTCTTCAAGAGATAGTCCTATATGCATTAAGTAGCACAAATTTTTTTAATCATGTCGTTTTTTATGGAGGTACAGCCTTGCGAATACTCTATGGCTTACCAAGATTTTCTGAAGACTTAGATTTTTCACTTCTAGAAAAAGATGATACATTCAATCTAGCCAAATATGAAAAAGTAGTTGTTGATACACTTAAATTATATGGATTTGAAACAGAAGTAGAAACTAAAGTTAAAGAGCAATCAGCCGTCCAGTCGGCATTTATTAAGGGTGACACCATACAACATCTTATAGCTATAAATGCACCACAGAATATTGTAGAGAGATACAATGTGGGAAAACTTCTTAAAATTAAGTTTGAAGTAGATACACAACCCCCTTTAAACTTTCAAGCAGAGCAAAAACTACATCTCTATCCGGCACCTTTTATGGTGAGAACAATGGTACCATCTTCATTATTTGCGGGGAAAATTCATGCTGTACTCTGTCGAGGATGGAAGAATCGTCCAAAAGGTCGCGACTGGTACGATATGGTTTGGTATATACAAAAATGCTATAGGCTAGATGCAAAACACTTAGCAACTCGTCTTATTCAAAGTTGTAAAGCCATAAAAGGTACAGATGTTATTATCCCAAGTAGCATAGAGGATTACACTCCAAAAACAGTTAAAGAACTTTTGCGTAGACGTGTAGAGACTCTTGATGTAGAATTAGCAAAAGATGATGTAAAACGATTCATTTACAATAAAAATGAACTGAGCATCTGGAGTAAAGATTTTTTCAGAGCTGTTATTGAAAAAATAGAGTTTGAACAACTGGACAAAATTGAGTAAAAGAGACCGCTTCATAATTTGTGTAAGCTAAATTCGCCGCTTTGAGAAACCAATTACTTATAGGACAATATAATATTTTCTACTTTTTAGATGAATTCAATTCTTTATTTGTACTATACATAATTATCAGAATTGCAATGTAAAAGTATAAACTCAAACTTAACCTTGTACCTTTAAGCGATTTAAACTATCAATTAAGGTACTTCTCTTAACTTCAAAAGTTCTACATGCAGCTGCTTTACTCATACCATCCTCAAGGGCTTTTTTTATAATCATAAGTTTTTCGTCATCTATTGCTCTTGGACGACCTCCAACTCTCCCTTTTGCTTTGGCTGCTTTTAAACCAGCATTTACTCTTTCTTGAATTAAACTTCTCTCAAATTGTGCCAATGCGCCAAAAATATGAAAAAATAGTTCACCACTCGCAGTAGATGTGTCCATCCCTTCTGTTATAGACACAAAACCAATACCTTTTTCTTTTAATGAATTGATGATATTGATAAGATGTGCCAAACTTCTTCCAAGTCTATCTAATTTCCAGACAACTAAAGTATCTCCAGTTTGTAAAAAATTAAGAGCTTTGTCAAGACCTTCTCTTTTATCTTTACTTCCAGATATTGTATCTTCAAAAATATTTCTATTATCAACACCATACTTTAATAATGCATCTTTTTGTAATTGAGTTGTTTGATCTTCAGTTGAAACTCTCATATAACCAATTAGCATACGAAAAACCTCCTTTCGTATATTTTCGGATACTTTATTAATCCGACATAGTTTTTCGTATATATTTTAGCAAAAAATAGTATTCATTTGCAAGATTTTTGCAAGTGTGTCGGAAAACTAATGTTTTTCGACATTTGTTTTTTATACTTTAAAAATAGATTTGCCAATAATCATTATACGTATATTGACTTTTCTGCTTCTCAGTGTAAAACTTCAAATCTCCAACTCTCTCTTTAAATTTAGAGAGTTGTTTTTTTGTAAACCCAATTTCTTCGAGATAGAATCCAACACTCTGAAAATAAGGATAAATAAAATCAAATTTCTCTACAACTTCATAGGCAGTATTTACATCTATCTTTTCCTTGATGGATATAAAAGTCTCTATGATATGTTTTGCATCTTTAAAATACTGTACATTGACAATCATTTCAACAAGTGCTCTCTCTACTGATGAGCACCTTAGTCCTACACTATTTGTTTCAACACTATAAGTATCGGTATTTTTAGGAGTGAGTAGTATTATATGTTTATTGTTATATGCTCCAATGGAGTGTGTTCTTCTGTAGGGCTTGCTAAAGGCTTCATCTATCGCTTGTTGTTTCAATTTTACTGGTTTGCTTGTAGTGTTTTTCTTTGAGAGCTCTTTAGAGATAAATATAAAGTCACTTCTAAAATCACTTAACTCCATAATATTAAGAGCGCTACTCATAGAGTAAAAAGAACCTTTCTTATATGAAAGTAACATCTGCGCTTCACTTACATCTTTATCATAAGTATATAAAGTGACAAATCTATCATCAAAGGCTATATCTATTTTTTTTTGAAGAAGTTGTGACATTCTCTCTATAAATTTGGAGTGATTCATGGAACGAGCAATATAGCCTTTCTCTTTAAGTTCATTACAAAAGAGATTGAGTTGTATTGGCGTAAATGTTTGAGATTTTGCTAAAGATACTATTTTATCAATATTCAGACTAAATAAATCTCTTTTCACAAATTAATTCCTTATATAGTATATATACTATATATTATACTTAGTTAATTTTAAAAAGTCAATCCTTGATTTTTTAGCTTGACTTTCGCAGTATATATTGATATAATTAAGTATATATACTTAATTAAATGGATAGAAAATGTTTAAAATTATAGTAGTAAAAAACAATTATCCTTTAGGTGTACTCAAAGAAAGTGAAAAATCTATCACCTTTGAGTACTTTAAAAATATAGCACAAGATGACTATATAGAGAGTTTACCAGAAACTACAAACACCGGTACCTCTCTTTTTCCTATTTTTGAAAATCTATTGCCTGAAAGTGAACAATTAGAGTATCTTAAAGCTAAACACACTATTAAAAATACTATTGGTGTTTTGCTTTATCTTGACAATATTCATGGAAGTTTTGAATTTTATACAGTTGATGATTTTAAAGAAAAATCATTTATTAAAGAGGAGGTGTTTGTTTATAATAAAGTGATTCAGAGTATTTTAGAAAATAATTACACTTTCCCAAATATTTTGGAGGGTTATACTCTCAATATTGCCAAAGAGAAACTTTATCCCAAAGAGTTTAAAAATGAAAAAATTACAGGATTGAGTGGGTTTCAGTATAAATTTGGAGTTACACTTGATAAAGAAAAAAAAACTATAAAATATATTGAGGATGGAGAATGCGAATATATTATGAAGCCATACAACCATAGCTATTCAACCTTTCAACCTTTTAATAAAGATGCATCATATATACCTTACTTACTTATCAATGAGCATCTCTTTATGAGTTTGGCAAGAGACTTTGGTTTTAAAGTACCTTATAACGCTATTATTAAAGATGGTAAAGATTACCACTATATTATAAAAAGATACGATAGATTTGATAGCTTAAAGATCGATCATCAAGAGATACTCACGTTACTCGGTAAACATTCTGGTGAAAAATATAAGATTTTAGCAGTAGATGCATTACAGGTAGCAGCCGAATATCTTACCCACGACGAATTTATGGAGATGTTTTCATTTTTTGTGTTTAGTATCATTATCGGTCATGGCGATTTCCATGCTAAAAATATTTCACTTATTTATAAAACTAATGCCTTTAATGAATCTCAGATGCAACTGGCACCTTATTATGACATATCAACAGTAGGTATTTATAAAAGTATTGGCAATAATGATATTGGCATGAAAATACTCAATAAAAATAATAAAATTACTTTGGAAGATTTAGTATGGCTTGGAGATAAATTTACGATAAGTCAAGAAGATGTTGAGAATTCTATATCGAGTTTAGCAAAAAAATTTAAAAATGAGTTTTTAGACTATGTTGCAAAACTTCCTCAAGATATAAAGCTACTACCATTTTATAAAGATAGATATAAACACTTTGATACATTTGAGGTTGTATTGAAAAAATATTATCGTAATCGTATCGCTTATATCGATAAATATCTCCTCAAAAAAGAGGAGAATGAAGATGATCTTTGGGTATAATTTCCAACTTTTTAGCTATTTGCAACTTTAGTCTTTTATTGTTTGTATCACGCGTAATAAATCTCCATGTACATAAGAATTAAGCGTAATCTCTGGAGTTTCATGTCCTGTCTGTATCGCCTGTTCTATTAAAGAGTAAGGTTGTTTTGAGCCATTTATTAGATTTTGGAAATTATATGTAACATATGAATGACGAAATGAATGAAATGTTGTATATCTGTTTGTTGTTTTTTTAATTAGTGGATTGAGCTGATCAAAGATATCTTCGCCAATAACTTTATTTAAAAAACTTCCATTGTGACCACGTTTTAAAAAAAGATATTTGGACCGTTTGTTCAATTGATTACGCAAAAGATACCACTCTTTTAGTATTTTCATGGAATCTTTATCCACATGTAGTTGTACTCTTCGTTTTGAATGTGAAGTTTTAAGTTTTAATTTTTGCTTTCTTAGTCCAGTATTATTAATATCTATATAAATTTCATTATTAAAAAAATGAAAATCTGGCAACATTCTTGTTCTGAGCTCATTTTTGCGCAAACCTCCATAATAAGCAAAAATGACGATAACTTGTTGTTGCAATAGTTCTAATTTATCATACTTCCCTATGCGCGTTTTCTGAGTGTACATATTGCTATGAAGTAATGCCAAGATTTTTTTATATTCATCAAAAAATATTAGTGATTTTGGATAGGAGAGGGCAATAATATCAAACTTCAATCCTTTTTTTGCATGGAATTTAAAAAATCTATTAATTATCTTGATGATTTGCTTGATAGATGAAAGTTTATATTTTCCAGAATTGAGTCTATTATATAAATTTTCAAGTTCATAATTCTGTATATCATTCAGATCTTGTATATTTTTCAATAAATGTTTATTCAATGTCCATATATAACCTCTTACAGTAGATGCTCTCAGTTTGTTTCTGAGATGGAGTTGTAATAAATACATAATGTATTCTAAAAATATTTTTGCATGGATTGAGTTGTCTATATGCATGTAATAGGCAATCTCTCTCAAGGATTTATTAATTTGTTTTACTTGTAGAGCATTTGATTTTGCATGCATAAAAGTCATTAAATCATCTAATTCCTGAAGTCGAAAACCTGAAATGGCATCTTCTTCATTTTCTGTATTTCCAATAACATCTTTTTCATCGATGTCAATTTTATTCTTTGAAAAAACAGCTTTAATATATTCTTCCTCTTTGATCAATAAGTGTTTAGGTATCTTATTTGGTATTAATTTGTTAATTTCGCTGAGAGTAAGCTTTACAGTAGGTATTATCTTGGCATAAACGGTCAAATATATTGGTGAGTTGCTAAAAAGATGAAAGTTCCTGTTTAGATATTTTAGTTTGACTATATGGATATCGTTTAGATGTTTTCGTTTAAAACTTAGGAAAAAATCTTCACAAAATTGTATATTTTCAAATAAAAGTGCATTTCGTTGTTGTAGAGTAGAGAAGAAAGGTAAAATAGCATTATCATATATATAAAGATGATATGCTTCACGATTTTTAAGCAGCCCTACATTATCATCTATATAGTGGATAAGTAAATTAGAATTTAAACGAATAATATTTTGCAAATTCATTTTTTCAAGGATAACAACATCGAGTGTCTGTAATGCAAAAATTCGTAGATAGATATAGAGATAAGCAATAGATTCACTATTCTTTTTAAGAATATTATCAATAACATAGGTTCGCTTGTTCACAAATATATCTAAATCATTGAAGTTCTCACTTAATAGGCTGATGTGTGTTGGATTTATTGATCTCAATGTTAACAATTTTGGGAAAAAAGCTGATTTTTGATGAATAAGCTTAAAGCGTTTTAGTCTATTAAAATTTTTGTAATAATCATTTTCATTAATCACTTTCCCATCACTTTTTTTCTCAAGTACTTGTGTAAATAAATCATAAAATTTTAAATTAAATACAAATTTACTTTTTACAACTGTCAGATCTTCGACATGTTTATGTAAAAAACTGATAAGTTCTTTTCTGAAAGAAACACTTATTGATGAGTGTTTCTTCATTCCCTCTTCTAATGTATCTATTGTTCCTTGCATCTTAAACTCCATAAATTTTTGCAATATTTGATGTTAAGCTTCTGACCTTGCTGATGTAGTCTGGTATATCAAGTGTTGAGTATATTCCCATCTGTTCAGCTCCGGCTATATAATGTCCCATAAAAGCTTCTAAATAAAAAAGATTAAAATTAGTCTCCATTGCAAGTTTTGTAATGGCATGACGACCAGTATTTAGGGGTACTAAACGTACAAAATCAATTAAACTTTGCTCAATATTGTAAGTCTCAAGTATATTTAGGATATTTTTAGTTTTATAAATTTTATATTTTTTATTATTAACTAAATAGATATTATCAGTGGGAATACTAAGTTTTTTTGCAAGTAGTTGATACTTTCTTAAAATATATTCAATTTCTTTAGACATAGGGATAATACGCACTCCACTTAGAAGTGTCTGAGACTTTTCTGAGATTATAAATGCATGAAGTTCAAAACTAATTTTATTTAA
>Ga0256840_1004225_pt1 | contig 10914 bp, 9 predicted proteins | sample 355202metaG_FD_185969 | JGI IMG/M metagenome (GOLD analysis project Ga0256840, IMG submission 185969) | Hydrothermal vent microbial communities from Mid Atlantic Ridge, Atlantic Ocean - 355-202 | ecosystem: Environmental > Aquatic > Marine > Hydrothermal vents | place: Atlantic Ocean: Mid...
GTATCGGTGCAACCTCTCCGATCAACGATCGTTACGTTCGTCACGACGACTATCATTACATTCTTGAATTGGATGCCAACGATAACATCATCGGCGGCGAATGGGTCGGAGCGTCAAATCTTGACCATCCGGATTTTATTTGGACGCCTACCGGACAAACTTCTGGAAATCCCTACATCTCGATCGACGAAGTACGAAAGCTTATCGAATTGAGTCGCGAAGATGAAGATACGGATACCAACAATAACGGCGCCTTCGTTTACACTAGCAACGACACAGTAGACATTCCCGATAGCGATCCAAATGGAGCAAAAAGCGTTCTCACCTCGACCGATGCTGGCGAAATCAAAAGCATCACGATCGACCTCAACGTTGAGCACACTTACCGCGGCGATCTTCTCATTCAACTTCGACACGGTTCAGGAATCGCAACGATCTTTGATGGACAAAACGAAGCCAATGGTTGGGAAGATAATGTTGAAATTAGCGGCGCGGCAGTCGAAGGATTCCTTGGCGCTAAAGTCGAAGGCGAATGGGAGTTACTCATTGTCGACAATGCTTCCGTCGATACGGGTTCATTGAAGAGCTGGGAACTAAAAATCGAAACCAAATAGTTTTGAAGCAATTTCGACTCGACGGCCTCGGCCGTTTTTTTTTGCTCGAAATTTTCTTAAAAGAGGTTGATTAAACACCTCCATCTCCATATTAATCGTCTATGAATACCAAAGGCGACAACAAAAAGAAGAGAGATTCCTTACAGGCTTTTCTTATTTTCGCAGCGATTCTGCTAGTGGCCTTGAGCGCTCTAGAAAACTGGCGGCGCTCAAGAATAGAAGAAGGCGAAGTAAGGGCAGGGCAGCTCACAGCTAAGATTGGAGCTGGTTGTACGGTTCATTCGACGGGTTTTAAAGGGGACGTTTTTCTCTTCTATTGCCCCGAGGAAAAAAATACACTCGCCTTATCTGAACGGATTCGAAACTTGGGTCTTCAGTATTTTTTCATCAAAACATCGTATGGAAGGTTACAGTGTCGGGAGAAATGCGAGCCGATAAAAACGGATACATAAGGCTCAGGTAAAAGAATCTCGTCAACCACCAATTCTACGTTTATTTAGGCGATCTCGGAGAGGCTGTTTTCTACAAGAATATTTTTTCGCATCAGATCTTCCAATTCTTGGGCAGCTTGAAGGTCAGTTTTTGGACACGCATGAATCAATATATCAATCGTTGTCGATTGGATGAGCCCTTCCAGAAGAGGCTGAACGGCAGTCGTTTCAGGTAAATCCATGTTTTCAGCATCCGAAGAAATCGAGACCAGGACAGGATCTTTGGGAAGGGCTTCTCGGGTGAGGGGGAATTCATCCGCTTCTTGAACAGCATGGAGGATAACGTTGGCGAGGTTTTCGAAAGAATGGTTCTTGGAACCCCGTATTTTTTCTAAGGCGACGAATCTGAAGGTGCCGCCGTCTTCTCGCATCGAACGGTAAAAGGCTTTTCGGCTCGCAAGCCCGTTAGGACCGATGGTTTTGACCAAGTCACCGCGATGAAAGGAATAGACGTATTCACCGTCAGCAACGGTAACGTAGAGTTTTCCGGTACGACTATTCTGATGAAGGTTCATGAGAATATCGGAAAGGATGAGGTAGGAAAGATCGCCTGAGAATCCAATGATTTCATCACTGGATTTCTGGGATTCGAGGAGCTCGGCAATATCCATTGCACGGTTTAATCTCGCCGCCAATTCGTCGACCTCAAAAGGTTTTGAAACGTACTCAAGCATTCCAGCGTTGAGGGCCGTTGCAACACGTTCACCATCCGCGGAATCGGCGAGTAAAACGAATCGCTCTTTGGCTCGACTCGCACCCATTGCTAGGTAGGACTCGATACCATCAACAATACTCTCTACTTCGTCGAATACAACTAACTCAAAACGTCCCCGCCCTCCAACAGCAGTTAAATCATCGTCGATGGAAACATCAAAACCATAATCTGGTAGGATGTTTTGTAAGAGTTCTAAGGTTTCGCCATCCGGACCCACGAGAATAATACGCCGGTCTTTTTTGTTATCGTTCTTTACCAAAAACTTCTCTTTTTTTTCCTTGCCGCATTATGCCTGGTTCAGTCGAAATTGGCAACGCGTTCGATCCGAATAGCTCATCTTAGTTTACGAAGAAATTTTTCAATCGCCGCGTTGACGAGATCCGGTAGCTCAAGGGGCGCAATATGGGTTCCATTGGGCACCACCAAGAGCTCCGAATGCGGAATCATTTCGTGCATCTCCACCGAGCGATATGAGGGCGTAAAGGTATCCCGCTCGCCGGTAATAATGAGCGTCGGCGTATCGATATCTGGCAAAAAATCTTCTGCGGAATGCTCCGCCAATTCCTTCAGCATCGCGATGTAAACACGAATGTCCATTTCGGCGACGTGTTGCAAATACGGAAGAAAATCAGAATGACGAACCAAGGTTCCATTGATTTCAGCTTTGGAAAGCAAGGCCGACAACTTGCTTGGCATAATCGTCTTCCAAATAAATTGGAGCTGATTTGGCGCTGCATTTACAGCCATGTCGATATAGGGCAACAATTTTCCAAGCGTGTCATCATTCTTCAGGGTATCCAAAGGGCGCTTGTAGGTTCCACAAATCGGAATTAGCGACTTCACTCTATCGGGATGGAGGTTGCAGAAGGAGAGGATGACCTGAACGCCCATCGAATGTCCCAAAAGATGGACTTCTTCCAGATCAAGTAGATCGAGAAGACGCAGTAAATCGTCGCAAAGATCTTGCATGGATACGGCTTGGGGATCTGCTGGATCTTCACTCTCGCCGTGTCCGCGATAATGCCATCTGACGATATGGTATTCTTCGTGAAAATGGTCGATGAGATAAGGCCAAATAAATCCGTCGCATGCAAATCCATCACATAAGATCAAAGGAATTTCTCCTTCAGGAAGTTCATGTGTGTCTGCATTCCACGATGTTGCAAACCAGATCTCGGTACCATCAAGGGCGCTAAAGTAGGAAGAATATGTCATTGATTTTGACTCAAATCAGAAAGAAGAAAAAGGGGATGAAGCTTAACACCCACCTTGGCAAGATTTTCTGCGCCGCCTGATTCGCGATCGACCACACAGAAGGCGTGTTCAATATGGTAACCATCTTTACGAAGTGCTTCAATGGCGAGCAAGGTTGAGCCGCCCGAAGTCACGACATCATCGACAACGACGATAGAGGAAGCAGGGGAAATTCCCCCTCCTTTTTCAAGTTGCTTTTGGGTGCCGTGTGCTTTGGCTTCCTTGCGAACAATGATCGCATGGAGTGGGGTTTGGCTTGAGAGGGACGCGATTGAGATTGCGGTAAGGAGAGGGTCGGCTCCCAAGGTCATTCCGCCAACGGCGCTTAAAGCGGAGCCGCCATATTTTTGAATGTCCTTGTAGAGCAATTCGCCGATTAAGGAGGCGCCGTCGGCTCTTAATGCGGTTTTTCTAACGTCTAAATAAACAGAACTTTGCTCGCCGGAGGCGAGGGTAAAATGTCCAAATGTTAAGGAATGTTTCAGAAGAAGCGCTCTGAGGTGCTCATACCGCGTTGGGGTAGGCTGGCGACTTTGGGGCATTTTACTCGGATTCCTCGAGTCGTTTGATGAGTTGGGCTTTGGTGCCTTTCGTGGAAAGATCGTAATCCTGACACAGCTCCCGAAGCTCCTTTACGGTGAGCTCGTTGAGATCATCGATTTCTTCGTACTCGTCCTCGTCTGCACTTGGCTCGGGCTCAGGCTTTGGAGTAGCTTTAGGCGCAGGCTTTGGAGTAGCTTTAGGCGCAGGTTTGGTTTGCGGGCTGCTTTTCTTTTGTGGACGAGTAGGAACCTCGCCGTCGAGATCCATGATGACATCGCCGGAAAGTTGGGCTCCAGCTTCCATACGTAACGAGGCTGTTTCGATATCGGCGACAACTCTTGCGCTCTGTTCAAGAACGAGGAGGCTCGATGCGTTGATTGTTCCTTGAACATGCCCGATTACGATGACTTCTTTGGCAATCAAGGTTCCATGGACCTGCCCATTTTCAGCTACAATTACGTTCGCGTTGATGGTTATGGTGCCGTCAACACGTCCATAGATGGTGAGGTCTTCGTCGCCACTGATTTGGCCTTCTACTTTTATATTCGGTCCAATAGTGGTCATTATTAATCCACGTCCATGTCAATATGGCCCTTAAAACCGGCACCATCCGCAATAAGAATTCTAGGGGATTTAATATCGCCTACCATTTTTCCGTCTGCCTTGATTTCTACACGGTCCGAGGCAACGATGTTCCCTGTAACGTGTCCTGAAATTTCGATTTCTTCGGTATTAATATCCGCTTCAACAACGGCACCGTTAGCGATGACGACGGATGACTGAAGAGAGATTTTTCCTTTTACACATCCTTCAACGATAACGGGCTCGTTTCCCGAAATTTCTCCGTCGATGGTGATGCTTTTGCCGATGACTGTTTCTGCCATTGCTTGTCCTTGGTATTGGTAAATGAACTTACTTTTTTAGTTTGATGGGATATCAACTTCCATATCGATATTTCCCTTAAATCTTGCGCCTTCTTCGATAACAATGCGGGGAGCTCGAAGATTTCCTGTCACCGCACATCCTGCGACTAAGGTGATGGAATTTCTTGCAATTACGTTTCCCTTAAGCGTGCCACGAATCGTGATTTCAGTGGATTCCACGTCTGCGATGACGCTTCCTTGGGCCTCAACTACGACGTGGTTTGAGAGGACAATGGAGCCAATAACTTGTCCAAGAATTGAAATTTCTTCGTCACCGGTGATGCGTCCTGAAACAACACTTCCCGACCCAATGATACATTCTGCCATGTTAAGATCCTTTGGCTTTCGCCGTTGATATTAATCCTCGAGGATTCGTCCGAGTTTTAGCATTGAATTGTTGGAGCGGCAAGAATTGAAATTTATTTAAGGACTATCAATTCTTCCATCCAAAGCTGAACCCCAACATTGAATCTCGCCAGCCTCGGTGAGCCCACATGCATGGGCACCTCCAGCGCTAATCTTTTTAAACCTCGTGCTCGGTGGATTGGTTCGACCACTTCCCGACCGTCCCCAACATTTCGTCACTCCGCTCTTAGAAATAGCACAGGCATGCTCTTTTCCAACGCTGAGTTCTTCATAGAGATCCTCAGGCGGACTTAAACGCGAATTGAGTGCCGAGCCCCAACATTTTATTTTTCCATCATTTTGGATCGCACAAGTGTGGGCCAATCCGCCGTCGACGGTAATGTAGCTTCCTTCAGGAACGTCCAATTGACCGTCGCGGTCCCATCCCCAACATTGGATCGAGGCATCTTCTTTTAGCGCACATGTATGGTATTCACCGCATCCGTAGTTATCACTCGATTTCAGGATATCGGCTACTTGGGATTGACCTTCATTATCCTGTCCCCAGCATAGAAGGTTGGATTCTACGACAGCACAAGTATGAAAACCACCTGAGACGAGGTTTTTCGCAGGTTCGGAGAACGCCATCGTCATCGCGCCCCAACACATGGTTTCATTGTTCGTTTTGATCGCACAACAATGTTCGGAACCACACGCGATTTCTTTAAAAGCACCGCTCGGCGGTGTGCTTTGACCTTTATCGTTCTTTCCCCAACATTTAATACTTTCATCCTCTATAAGGATCGCGCAACTATGAGCGCCCCCTACCGAAATAGCGGAAAAAATCGTTGGCGCGCAAGAGCTCATATCAATTTGGCATACCCTACAGATGGGCGCTTTATTGATGCCGCCCATGTTACATACAGCGCCGCCGAGGTCCTCGCCCTCACATTCTTCTTCCCCTTCAATGACTCCGTCACCACAACAAGCGATTCTGCACGAAGAACCGCAGCTGGGCGCGTTGCCATTATTACAGAAATTTTCGTTTGAAAACGCGTTGCCATCACATTGCTCATCGCCTTCTAGGATTCCATTCCCACACTCAAAACAGTTATTTTTTAAGGTGCAATTTGGGTTGCACACCAAGGAGCCGCCCTTTGGGCACATTTTTCCGTTTAAGTTGGTGCCATCGCATTCTTCCAAGGGATCGATCTTTCCATTGCCGCATGATTTTGTGGGGATGCAGGTGCTCTTATCGTAGCGACACATGGTTGTGCATCCTGGGCTTCCACTTTCGCCTAACCCCAGCATCTTGCACGTTCCTCTGGTCAACACGCCGTCACATTCTTCTCCTTCATCGAGAATATTATTGCCACAAGCCGGCGCCGTATCCTCCATTCCCATATCGTGTTGGGAATCAAGAGTGATCCAGATTCCTTTTTCGCATTGTTTTCCTCTGGCTTTATCGCCCTCTTTGCATGCAAACTCACTCGAAGTGAACGAACAGGAGAGACTGAGAGAAAGAATCGAAAATAGAAAAAATCGTGTCATTTTTACAGGGGGTTTAGGGTAGAACAGAGGGCGCATCGGACTGTCCTTCAATATCACGTCCCCAGCAATGTATATTTCCATCAGCGTCGACAGCACAGGTATGTTTTTTTCCAGCACTTAGCTGGCTGAATGCTTTGGTCTCCAAGTTCACGGGGAGGTCTCGTTGCCCCTCATCATTTTTTCCCCAACATGTCACATATCCCGTCGTATCGGCGATCACGCAACTGTGTAAATCGCCAACGTCAAGATATACAAAGCTTCCAGCGGGAGAACTAAGATTTCCGTCGCTCGCCACACCATTGCATTCTATTTGGAGTTGAGAGTTGATTGCGCAAAGAAAATCTTTGCCCACCGAAACTGATTTAAAACCGAGGTTTAAATTGGGGCTATCGAGCTGCGTTCCCCAACAGGAGATACCTCCATCTATTTTTCTTAAGGCACACCCGAGCTTATCCCAGGATGAAACACTACGAAAACCATTTGGGTGGATGGCGGGCATTGTTCGGCCATCGCTCGCGTCGCCCCAACACGCCAGCGCGCCGTTCATGCCAATGACGCAGGCGTTGTCCTTTCCTGCGCTGAGTTCTACGAAATTACCCTGGGTTGGATGATTGATTCTATCTGATCTACCCCAACATAAAATACTCTTGGTGTCTTGTAAGGCGCAACTGTATTCCTTTCCCGCTTCAACGGAGAGGAAATTTTTTGTTCTTGGCGTGTCGCTCACTTCTTGTTGGGTGTTAGCGCCCCAACAGGTGATCGATCCATCACTTCGGTGCGCGCAACTATGTCCATCACCTGCTGAAACCTGGTCGAATACTGCCCGACAATTTTTATCTTGGATCTGACATTGTCGAGTACACTCAAGAATGCCCTGGGAGGCATATCCACGAACATCGGTGCATGTGAGTCCACCGAACTTCGTGCCGTCGCATTTTTCGGCCCCCTCAATGTTGCCATCACCGCACTTGGAACAATCGCTTTTATCGAGCGTGCAGGAAGTGGAGCATTTTATCTCTCCATCTGCATCACACACTGCTCCGTTTAATGCGTCCGTGTCGCATTCCTCGCCTTCGTTGATGACGCCATCTCCACACATAAAACATGTGCTCGTATCAAGCACACAATTGCTGGTGCATTTTATTTTCCCTCCGCTAAATTTGTCTACACCCGCACAGGTGATCCCATCTCGAAAAACCTGTTGATCGCATTCTTCGCCCTCGTCCAAACTGCCATTATTGCAGCTATTTCGAACACAGTTTGTTGTGTCAAAGGTGCAATCAACACACCCCAACGCTCCGTTATCAAACCCTAAAGCCTTGCACGTTTGGGTGGTCGTTCCGTCACAATCCTCTCCCTCGTCAACGTTATTATTTCCGCATAGATTGGGTAGATCGGGGATGTCCAAATCAATGCCCATATCGCCTTTGCCGGGGAGATCTGGATCTATGCTGGCGTCTTTTTTCTTTGAAGAGTCAGGTTTGGAGATCCAAATACCATCTTCACATATTGCATCATCGCTTTTGTCAGTGGGCTGACAGACAAACTGACTTGAAGTAAAGGAACAACTCGAAAGAAAAATGAAAATCAGAAGAGGCTTCATTTGGATCCATTAGATGGGTTTTATCCAATCATAACGCCAGACAAAATTCCTTCAAGTCATTGAATACAAACACCCGCTAGACATGTTCCAGATGTCGCACCGTCTATACAGATCATTGCTTCGCAAGCGCCAAGTTGGAGAGGCATTGCGCATGGACAATCGCAGGCGTCGCCGTGCTCATCCATATCGGTATCGGTTTGGTTTGGGTTACTGATATTCACGCAGTTATCACAAACATCACCAACGTTATCATCGTCGCTATCGCGTTGGTCTGGATTGGAGCTGGTTTCACAATTGTCGCATACATCCCCAACGCCATCATCATCGCCGTCGTTCTGATTTGAATTCGACAGGGTCGGACAATTGTCGCAAAGATTACCGATACTATCATTGTCAGAATCGGCCTGATTGACGTTTGAAATGTTTATACAGTTATCGCAAATATCTCCGATTTCGTCGTTATCTGTGTCTGTTTGCGCACCTGCAAGGGATGGGCAATTGTCGCAGATATTTCCTACGCCGTCGTTATCAGAATCAGCTTGGTTCGCGTTGGCATCGTTCGGGCAGTTATCGCAGAGGTTTCCATCGCCATCATTGTCAGAATCGACTTGGTTGACGTTCTCCACATTCACACAATTATCGCAAAGATTACCGACACCATCGCCATCAGAATCGGCTTGATTGGAATTGGAGGTGTTTGGACAATTATCGCAAACGTCCCCTTTGCCATCGCTGTCCGAATCGTTCAAATTCGTGCTGCTGAATGCAGGGCAATTATCACAGAGATTGCCTATTCCATCGCCGTCTGAATCTGCCTGATTTCCATTGGCAACCATGGGACAATTATCGCACGCGTCTCCGTCTCCGTCGTTGTCGAGATCAACTTGGGTCGAGTTGGAAATGGTTGTACAATTATCGCAGACATTACCCACACCATCGCTATCCGAATCGACCTGATTAGCGTTTGCCATCGAAGGACAGTTATCGCATACATCGCCGTCACCGTCGTTGTCACGATCGGCTTGATCGACGTTCTGAGTCTCTGGGCAATTATCACATGCGTTACCTAATCCATCGTTATCACTATCGGTTTGAATGGGGTTTTTGGTGGAAACGCAGTTGTCACACACATCGCCGATATCGTCACCATCGGAATCGTTTTGGGTTGTATTTAGTGCGTTTTTGCAATTATCGCACGCATCCCCAACTGTATCATTGTCGGTGTCGATTTGGTTTGGATTTATCGTGCTGATGCAATTATCGCAGGCATCTCCCACTCCGTCGTTATCGCCGTCGACTTGGTTTGGATTTTTCAAACCTAGACAATTATCTGTCTGGTCAGGGATTCCGTCTTCGTCTTCGTCGGGCACACATCCATTGTTGGAGCACGTCTCTCGAGCTGCACATAACCCGCATTCAACCATGACATCTTTTCCTTCGCAGACGTTCACCGCAGTAATCTGCCCACATGTCGCGTTTTGGGCACCACACAGAGCATCATCGTCTTGGTCGGGGCACCTGCATAGATTGGATTGTTCCTCATTACCGGAGGGGCAAATCATTTCATTCATACATGTCCCGCATGCGACGCTTCGTGGGACCCCACAATTATCATCTTTGGTCACATCTCCACAGTTTTTGCCCACCCGCATGCAAAAATCAACGTCTTTTTCGGGCTCGCATTTGCACTCATTTTTTTCGCATAAAAAATCGGCCAATGCGGGACAGCTTCCGCAATCCTCTTGCCTCGAAACGCCACAATTATCTTCGGCTCGTACAACTTCACAATTTTTCGAAAGACGCTGGCAAAATACCGCTGCGCTTTCTGGCGTGCACATGTCAGAATCTGTTCCACCGTCTATATCTGTTCCAATATCAACTTTAGGCTCGCCCATATCAACGGGTAAAACACCTAGTTTGCCCACCCAAACACCACTTTTGCAAACGCGCCCTTGATCATCTTTTGCGCCCTCTTGGTCGCACGAAAATTGGCTCGATTCAAAGCTACAAGAAAAGGAAAATAGTGCGATAAAAGAGACGATTAGAGTCTTCATGATTCATCCATAAATATGTGTTTTCTCACTCTAACGAGATTCTGTTTCTCTTCAAGCCACAAAGTCACTATTCCGATTGAATGAAAAGAAGTCCCCTCTACCTCTGGGCTAGGGTCATTTGTGCAGCTCCGCTTTAGAGGGTCGCCAACGAAAGCAAGTTCTCTCAAAATCCCGCTGATATGGATCACACTACGTTCGAATAAAATGCGTCATCGCATTGTTCGATCGTGGTCAACATGATAGGCATCGAAGGTCTAACTCCAAATTAATTAAGACGAGAAAACATGGAAAAATTTGTTATTCAAGGTGGTCATCCTCTCAGCGGAACGCTCATTCCTAGTGGGTCCAAAAACGAGGCCTTGCCCTGCCTAGCCGCCACACTACTCACCGATGAGGTGATTACTTTAAAAAACGTGCCCAGAATACGCGACGTTGAAGTGATGCTTGATGTGCTAGGCGAACTTGGAGGAACCAACGAATGGATTGAAGATGACGTGGTTCGTATCTGCAATAAAAACGTCAAAACAACGACGCTCGACGTCGAACTTTGCTCAAAAATCCGCTCTTCCATCCTTTTCGCAGGTGCGATGTTGGGACGATCTGGAGATTGTATCCTTCCCCCACCCGGCGGCGATGTTATTGGAAGGCGGCGACTCGATACACATCTCCTCGCCTTGGAAGCCCTGGGCGCTGAGGTCGATATGAGCTCCAAAGTTTATCATTTTAAAGCCCCCGATTTGTGTGGCGCCGAAATTTTCATGGATGAGGCATCCGTCACCGCAACGGAAAACGCCATTATGGCCGCTGTTGGCGCAAAAGGT
>Ga0256840_1004226_pt1 | contig 10913 bp, 7 predicted proteins | sample 355202metaG_FD_185969 | JGI IMG/M metagenome (GOLD analysis project Ga0256840, IMG submission 185969) | Hydrothermal vent microbial communities from Mid Atlantic Ridge, Atlantic Ocean - 355-202 | ecosystem: Environmental > Aquatic > Marine > Hydrothermal vents | place: Atlantic Ocean: Mid...
ATTTTAAAAACCGATTCTCCTGATATTTTATCTGCTTTTTTAATTTTTTAAACTTTTCTCAAATCATTTTTATTACTTTGCAAAAAAAATACAACATGCAAAAAATAATTATAAAAAAAGGCAGAGAGCGTTCCATGATTAATCGCCACCCATGGATATATTCCGGTGCAATTCAAACTATGCCCGAAGCCGAATTAGGCGAAATACTCTCAATATACAGTTTTGATAATCGTTTAATAGGATATGGCTTTTATGCACCGGGTACACAAATTGTTAGCAGAGTTTTTGAATACACTAACAAAGAAACTGATGTTCTTTCACAGGCATATTGGACAGATAAATTCAAAAAAGCTTTTAATATTCGCCGGCGATTTATTATATCCGAACAAACAAATGCTTATCGCTTAATTAATGCCGAAGGCGATTTTTTTCCCGGTTTAATAGCCGATGTTTACAAGGATACCGTTGTACTTCAACTTTTAATAAAAGGTGTTGAAAAAATACTTGATTTTATCCTTGTTGCTTTAAAAGAACTCGGTTTTGAAAAGGTATATCTAAAAGCCAAAGATGTAGCCGGACGTTTGGAAAATGTAGAACATAAAAAAGATTGGCTTTCTACAAAAAAAGGAGACACACAGATTGAAATAGTTGAAAACGGAGTAAAATTTTGGGTAGATATTGAAAGCGGACAAAAAACCGGCTTTTTTATTGACCAAAGAGATGCCCGGCAATTAATAAAACGGTATTCAAAAAACGCAAAGGTTTGCAATACATTTAGTTACAGTGGTGGTTTTAGTTTGTATGCCTTAAATGCCGGTGCAGAGATTGTACATTCGGTAGATTCTTCAAAAACAGCAGTTCAATTAATTGAAAAAAACCTTGTGCTTAATAATATAGCACCCGAGCGTCATCAATCTTATACCGAAGATGTTTTTAAGTTTTTAAAAAATACCGAAAATAAATATGATTTAATAGTACTTGACCCGCCCGCCTTTGCCAAAACAGCTAAAGCTGTTCCTAATGCTACACGCGGATATAAAGAGTTAAACCTAATTGCTTTTAGGAAGATAAATCCGGGGGGAATTGTTTTTACTTTTTCCTGTTCTCAAAAAATCACCCGTGATTTGTTCCGCAAAATAGTTTTTGGGGCAGCTGCCGATGCAGGTCGGAATATTCGTATTTTGCACCAAACTACCCAGCCGCTCGATCATCCCATAAATATATATCATCCTGAAAACGAATATTTAAAAGGTTTGATTTTATATGTTGAATAAACCTAAATTGAGCGATTATCTACTTCAATAAGTACCAATATTCATAAACTTTTTAACCATCTCATTATTAGGTTACTATCTTTATGGTTTGTTTGCAGATTTAAGGGTATATTGTAGTTTATTGTTTATAGAGTAGCTTGTCTGATTACGCTTGGGCTTAAAATTGTATTTACCCACTAAAATAGTAGTAGAACCTGTTTTTTAGCATTTTTATCAGATACTAAGCATTTTATTTTTTTCGTTATATAAATATGTTTAACCTTTAAAAATACAACTATGAAAAGATTGAGTTTACTTTTAATCAGTGTGCTTTTTATTTTTGCTGCATCAGCACAGGTGCTAAGTTCAAACAAAACCTATTATACGGCAAAAGGAAAAGCTGTGCCGTGTATGGCAGGTACATCTGTGCACTTAAATAATGCAGGAAAAATATTAAGCGGTACCTTATCTGCAAGCCGTACTTATTATACGGCAAAGGGTAAAGCAGTACCTTGTATGGCAGGAACTGTTGTAAACTTTAATAACGCAGGAGTTTTTATAAACGGCACCTTATCTGCAAACCGTACATATTATACAGCAAAAGGAAAAGCAGTGCCCTGTATGAGTGGTACGCTTGTAAACTTTAATGATGCTGGAATTTTTCTGAACGGCACTTTATCTGCAAACCGTACATATTATACAGCAAAAGGAAAAGCAGTACCTTGTATGGCAGGAACTGTTGTAAACTTTAATAACACAGGAGTTTTTATAAACGGCACTTTATCTACAAACCGTACATATTATACAGCAAAAGGGAAAGCGGTACCCTGTATGAGCGGGCGTTTGGTAACATTTTATCCAAATGGTGTTTTTAAATCAGGAACTCTTTCAACAAACCGTACTTATTACAAAGGCGGAAGGTCGATTTCAGTAAAAGCAGGTACAGTTGTTAACTTTGATATGCAAGGAAATATTTATTAATCTTTTTGGTACTACCGCAAATTTAGTGGAAATAGTAAGAATTTAATTTTAATAATGTGTTTTTATATATCTATTTGGCTTGGATGACCGAAGTTTGTTTACTTCCGACATCCGGCTTCTAACATCTAACCTGTTAATCAAACCAATACAGTATAGCGCATTACACTCTAAATTGGTAGTAGAACTATCTTTTTTATAAGTGCAGGGTATCTGATATCCTGCATTTTTTTTGATTTTATTTTTATCTTGTTTGCTCTGCCAAATAAAACTTGTATTTTTGAATAAAATTTAATCAATGAAAGGCAAAAAAATAGTTATCGGTATAACCGGCGGTATAGCTGCCTACAAAACAGCTTATTTAGTTCGTGAGTTTATAAAAAACGATGCAGAAGTTAAGGTTTTGATGACGAGCGCTGCAAAAGAGTTTATAACACCGCTTACAATGGCTACCTTATCAAAAAATCCGGTTTTAGTTGATTTTTTTAATCCCGAAAACGGAGATTGGAACAGTCATGTTGATTTGGGTTTATGGGCAGATGCTATGGTAATAGCTCCTGCAACGGCTAATACACTGGCAAAAATGAATTACGGCATAGCCGATAATTTATTGCTTACAAGTTATCTTTCGGCAAAATGTCCGGTGTTTTTTGCGCCGGCTATGGATTTAGATATGTACCGGCATCCGGCTACGCAAAAAAATATTAATGATTTAATTCACAGAGGGCATATCTGTATTGATGCAGACAGTGGCGAACTTGCCAGCGGTTTAACAGGTAAAGGACGTATGGCTGAGCCTTTGGAGATTTTTAATACGGTAAAAGATTATTTCTATAAAAAGCAAAGTTTGCAAGGTAAAAAGGTATTAATTACCGCAGGGCCTACTCATGAGGCAATTGATCCGGTACGTTTTATCGGAAATTATTCGTCAGGGAAAATGGGTTATGCATTGGCAGAAGAATGCAAAATGCGAGGTGCTGATGTTACGCTTGTAAGCGGACCGGTGAGTATCTCAAAACCGGATGGTGTAAAAGTGATTGATGTAAAATCGGCTTCCGAAATGTTAGAAGCATGTTTGCAAAATTTCCCCGATACGGATATTGCCATTATGAATGCAGCGGTAGCTGACTATACACCTGCCTATTCAGCCGACAAAAAAATTAAACGGACAAAAGACGATATGTTTATCGAACTAAAACCTACAAAAGATATAGCTGCCGAACTTGGTAAAATCAAAAAGAAACATCAAACACTCATTGGTTTTGCTTTGGAAACGGATAATGAGGAAAAAAATGCATCAGGAAAATTAAAAAAGAAAAATTTGGATTTTATTGTGTTAAATTCTTTACAAGATAAAGGGGCAGGGTTTGGTTATGATACTAATAAAATAAGTATTTTGTATCAGGATAATAATATCAAAAAATTTGAGTTAAAATCAAAGCACGAAGTTGCAAAAGACATTATTGATGAAATTGAACTAATCCGTAAAAAATGAAGTTAAGCCTTACTTTTATGATCATTTTGTTATTTTTTTCAAAAATAACAGCTCAAGAGTTAAATTGTTCGGTACAAATAAATGCATCGCAAGTAAGCGGGGTGTCAAAAATGATTTTTGATAACATGCGCAAAGATATCTCGCAATTTATGAACAGTACCAAGTGGACGGATTACCAATTTGAAAACAACGAACGGATAAAATGCAGTATTATCATTGAAATAAAATCGGTACAGGGAAACCGATATACATCTACTTTGCAAGTAAATTCAACACGTCCGGTTTTTGAATCGTCTTATGAATCGCCAATATTGCGTTTGCGTGAGCAAGAAGGTAATTTTGATTTTGAATATATTGAAAATACACCTTTGGTATTTAATGAGAACCGTCATGGGGATAATTTGACGGCAGTTTTGGCTTATTATGCTTATATTATTATTGGGATGGATTTTGATACTTTTAAAATGGAAGGCGGTACACCCTTTTTTCAGAAGGCTCAAAAAATAGTTACCAATGCTCAAGGTTCGCGCTTTAAAGGCTGGAAAGCATACGAATCGCGGAAACAAGACAATCGTTATTTTTTAATTAATAAATTATTAGATACACGAAACGGTGCAGCCCGGCGTGGCATGTATCGTTATCATCGTCAAGGATTGGATAATATGAGCCAAAAAGTTGAACAAGCACGCAAAGAGATTGCTGAAAGTCTGAAATATTTACAAAAAGTTTACAGAGTAGATAGAAACTCTTTTTTGTTGAAGGTAATATTTGATGCAAAATATAAAGAGTTGGTAAATATTTTCAGCGAAGCTTATGCCGATCAAAAAACACAAGTTTATAATATTTTAAAAGAGATTGACCCGGCACACTTGAAAGATTACGAGAAACTGACAAAGAGTAATTAATTAAAACTTACGCTTTTATATGACAAAGAAAAAATCAGCACTAAATGTAATGAAGGGCATTGATGCGCCTGAAACCGTGAGTAAAGATGCTGCAAAACGTTTTTTGGCAAAACGAAAAAAAGACTTAAATGTTGATGAAACAGTTAAGGGAATTCTATCGGGAAATATTAGTGTATTAAGTTTAGCCATTACTTTAATTGAAAGCAATTTACCGAAACATCAAGTTATAGCAAAAAATATAATTGAGAAGTGTTTGCCCTATTCGGGAAACTCTATTCGTGTTGGAATTACCGGCGTTCCCGGTGTTGGTAAAAGTACTTTTATCGAAGCATTAGGCATCTATTTAATTAATAAAGGACATAAATTAGCGGTTTTGGCTATTGACCCAAGTAGTGAACAATCAGGAGGAAGTATTTTGGGCGATAAAACACGTATGGAACAGTTGAGTGCAGATAAAAATGCATTTATACGTCCTTCGCCTTCATCGGGCTCATTAGGCGGTGTTGCCCGTAAAACTCGAGAAAGTATCATTCTTTGTGAAGCTGCCGGTTTTGACACCATTTTTATTGAAACGGTGGGCGTGGGGCAGTCGGAAACCAAAGTGCATTCAATGGTTGATTTTTTTCTGTTATTGATGCTTGCCGGTGCCGGCGATGAGTTGCAAGGCATTAAGCGGGGCATTATGGAAATGGCAGATACAATTATTATTAACAAAGCTGATGGCAATAATGTCCATAAAGCGAAACTTGCACAAAAAGAGTATGAGAATGCTTTGCATTTGTTTCCTCCTACACAATCCGGATGGACACCCGATGTTTTATTAACATCAGCTGTAAACAGTACCGGAATTGAAGATGTTTGGTTAAATATTAAAAAATATCAAAAGCTTACATCAAAAAACGGATACTGGTTGCAAAATCGTCATCGTCAAGCCAAATTTTGGATGCACGAAACTATTTTAGAAAGTTTAAAAAGCAACTTTTACAATGATGCAGTTCGTAAAAAGCAAATAAAAGAATTTGAAAAAAATGTATTAGAAGGCAAAATAAGTCCTTTTGAAGCGGCACAGGAGCTTTTAGATAAGTATTTTAAATTTTAATAAATAAAAAAAAAGGCGGGTAACCACTCCCGCCTTTTGCTTTTAACCTATTTACTAATCTAAAACCTATTGTTATGAAAAAAATCTTTCTTTGTTTTTACACTGCAAATATACATTGGAAAAATAATCCTCTTCGCATAATTTGTATTAAACAATCTTAAACAAATTATTAAATATTGTTAAAGAAATTTGATTAGCTGTTTTTAAAAAATAAAAAAGGCGGGTAACCACTCCCGCCTTTTGCTTTTAACCTATTTACTAACCTAAAACCTATTGTTATGAAAAAACTTTTCTTTGTTTTTACACTGCAAATATACATCTATTAAATAATCCTCTTCGCATAATTTGTGTTAAACAATGTTAAACAGATTGTTAAATATTGTTAAAAAAAAATTGTTTAGCTGTTTTTTAAAAATAAAAAAAAGCGGGTAACCACTCCCGCCTTTTGCTTTTAACCTATTTACTAACCTAAAACCTATTGTTATGAAAAAACTTTTCTTTGTTTTTACACTGCAAATATACATCTATTAAATAATCCTCTTCGCATAATTTGTGTTAAACAATGTTAAACAGATTGTTAAATATTGTTAAAAAAAAATTGTTTAGCTGTTTTTTAAAAATAAAAAAAAGCGGGTAACCACTCCCGCCTTTTGCTTTTAACCTATTTACTAACCTAAAACTTATTATTATGAAAAAACTTTTCTTTGTTTTTACACTGCAAATATACATAGTAAGCGTTTTACTTTTCGCATAATTTATGTTAAAGTATGTTAATCAAAATGTTAAAGTATGTTAATTATTTGGTCTCAATTTAAGTTGTAATCAAATAAATTATTAATTAACAGATATAATAAAGTATTTATATTTTTCATAAATTTACTTATCAAATGCTAAATTACTTGATTATGCTAAAATATCTGAAAACCTTGATATTTATATTAATTGTCTTGCATAGTTCATGCAATGCACAAGAAAAATCAAAAGAAATGATTAATCGAAAACCTGTTGTTGCCGGGCGCTTTTATCCTTTGGATAAAAATGAATTGAAAAATGAGTTAAAGGATTTTTTTGATAAGGCTGAAAAAAAATATCCGGATAATATTAGAGCACTTATTGCTCCTCATGCCGGATATGTTTATTCGGGAGAAGTTGCAGCTGCGGCTTATGCTCAGATAGATGCAAAAAAAAACTATAAACGCATATTTATATTAGCTCCCAGTCATTATATGGCTTTTGCAGGGGCTTCAATTTATAATATCGGTAATTACGAAACTCCCTTAGGCGAACTAATGGTAGATATTGAAACAGCAAACAAACTTATTGCTCAAAGCAAATATATAGCTTATGTGCCGGATGCTCATACACAAGAACACGCACTGGAAGTGCAGCTGCCTTTTTTACAGTATTATTTAAAACCGACTTATAAAATTGTCCCTATGGTAATTGGCACCCAAAACGAAAAAATAATTAAAGAAATTGCCGCAGTTCTAAAACCTTACTTTACCAAAGATAATTTGTTTGTCATAAGTTCTGATTTTTCGCATTACCCTGCCTATCAAGATGCTCGTTTTGTTGATAGCCTTACGGCAAATGCTATTCTGAAAAATAGTCCGAAAACATTGTTGAAACAAGTTCGTGAAAATTCCGAAAAGCATATTAAACACTTAGTCACATCTATGTGTGGATTTAGTCCGGTGCTTACTTTATTGTATATAACGCAAAGTGATCGAAATTTACAATATCGCTTAATAAAATATCAAAATTCCGGTGATTCTCCTTATGGCGAAAAAGAACGTGTGGTAGGTTACAATGCCATTGTTGCAAGTGAAAGCATAGCGGAAAACCCTTTGGGTTTTAATTTGAATCAAAAAGATAAAGAAATTTTATTGAAAATAGCGCGCCAAACTGTTGAAACTTATGTAAAAACCGGTAAAAAGCCCCAAATTGATACATCCGGGTTTTCTGAGGCTTTAAAAACTCCTGCCGGTGCATTTGTAACTTTAAACAAACAACATAAATTACGCGGATGCATCGGTATTTTTCATAGCGACTTAGCTTTGTATCAAGTAGTGCAAAACATGGCGGTATCTGCTGCTATGAACGATCCGCGTTTTTCGCCGGTACAGGAAAAGGAGCTGGATAAATTGCATATTGAAATTTCGGTGCTAACACCTATGCATAAAATAAATTCGATGGATGAAATTGAAATGGGAAAACACGGAATATATATAAAAAAAGGATACAAACACGGTACTTTATTGCCGCAAGTGGCAACAGATAATCATTGGACACGTGAGCAATTTGTAAATTATTGCGCTCAATACAAAGCCGGTATTTCATTAAGTGAGTTAAAAGATGCCGATTTGTATGTGTATCAAGCAATAGTTTTTGAAGAAGATTAATAGAACTAAATTGACTAAGTTCTATTTAGTAATACATTCAATAGCCCTTGCATTAATGCAATGGGAAAATTATAGATAGAAATATATAGTTTAAACAGCTATGCCCAAATATCACTTAATATCAATAAGTATTCTTAGCGGATTTTTTTATTTATTAAGTTGGCTTGCCGTTCAGTCCGGTTTATTAAGTAAAGTATATCATAAAAGGTTTTGGAACAGTATTTTACTGTTTAGTTTTGTTATTTCCGCAGCTTTTGGAATGTTTTTGGTGTTCCAAATTAATTACGATTGGGATATTGCTCTTGCTGATGATTTAACATTCTGGCATGTGGATGTCGGGATTGTTCTGTTTTGGATTGCTGTTTTTCATATATTTTGGCATTTAAGTTATTTTAGGAAACTTTTTCGTAAAACAAAACCGCAAACAGATGAGAAAACACACAGTTTTATTGATAAAAAGCTAAAAATACCGCTTAAATATGCAGCTTTAAGTCTGGGAGCAAGTGCTTTTTTCAGTCAAATCGTTTTTATTAGAGCCTTTTTATCTGTTTTTTCGGGGAATGAGCTTATTATCGGAATTGTTCTTTTTAACTGGCTGGCAATAGCCGGTTTTGGTGCTTACGCCGGACAGTACGCCCATCGCTTAAATGCACCACTAAAAACACTTAAATTTTTACTGGTGAATATGGCGCTATTGCCTTTTATCACATTTTCTTTGATTATTGTTTTAAAAAATAATTTTTTTCAGTCAGGCACCGAAATAGGACTAAGTCAAATCGTTTTTTATTCATTCTTTTTGCTTTTACCTTTTAATCTGTTTTCGGGTTTTTCTTTTGCCTTGTTAAGTCATATTGCTACAAAAATTTATCAAGATAAAAAGGCACATTTAATTTATGCCTATGAAGCATTCGGAAGTTTATTGGCAGGTTTATTATTTAATTTTTTACTGATTTATTTATGGGATGATTTTCGTATTTTGTTGTTGCTTTTACCATTAAACTTGTTTGTTGTTGAGCAATTTTCACGTAGGAAATATGTTTTTCTTACTTTCGGGCTAATTATTTTTGCTGTACTCTTTTATTTCCCTATTGAGAAAATCATTAAAGAACAACTTTTTATCAATCAAAAAATAATTTATCAACAAAATTCTCTTTACGGAAATATTATTTTAAGCGAAAATTCCGGACAAATAAATTTTTATCAAAACGGAGATTACCTTTTCTCAAGCGATACAAGTGGTTCCGGTAGCGGTAATATTGCCGAAAATGAAGAAGCGGTACATTTTGCCCTTTTACAGATTGAAAAGCCCAAAAATGTATTGCTGGTATCGGGCGGTGTAAACGGTCAGTTGCCGGAAATATTGAAATATCCGGTACAGAGAATTGACTATTTAGAGATTAATCCCGCCTTAATAGAAGCAGCACGGCAATACATTAAGCTACCCGAAAGTTCTAAAATCAATTATATAAACGACGATGCCCGCCATTTTCTTGCGCAGAGCAAAGCACGCTACGATGCTGTATTATTAAATGTTCCGACTCCGCTTACTGCCGAAACCAACAGGTATTATACTTATGAGTTTTTCAGTTTGTTAAAACAACATCTTAACCCCCAAGGGGTTATTAAAACACAATTGCCTTCAAGCGCAAACTATTTAAGTGATGATGCTGCCTTTAATTTTTCTGTTTTATATGCCACGCTTGCGGCATTATTTAAAAATGTGCGTGTAATAAACGGAGAAAATGATTATTTTTTGGCATCAGATAAAGCCATTAATTTGAATATGGTTGCTGAAATATCCCGAAAACAAATTCCGAATGAATATATTCAGTATTATTTAGATGATTTTTCAATAAATCAAAGAGCTGAGGTTATTGAAAAAAGAATTAAAAATGGCAAAAAAATCAATCATGATTTTAAACCGCTTGCATATCCTGCACTAATTAAATATCAATTATCAAAATTTAAGACCAATTATTGGATTTTGGCTGTATTTTTTGTTTTGTTTTTAATTTTTGTAATTAAAAATACCGGTAAAAAATCTTTGGGTATGTTTGCAGTAGGTTTTGTATCAATGACTGCCGAACTTTTAATTATTTTCGGACTTCAAATCCTGTACGGGAATATATACAGTATGTTGAGTATTGTTGTGTTGATATTTATGAGTGGCTTGGCGATAGGGGCACTATATCTGTATCGTTTTTTTACTGATGATTTAAAATATCACTATAAAATTGCTTTTTGGGTACTCGCCCTAAGTTTAATTGTGCTGCCGGTTTTGTTTATTTATGTTTTTCCGCTTATAAAGATATTTTGGCTTAGTTATGCATTAATTTTTATCATTACTTTTATTATTTCGGTACTTTGCGGATATGTTTTTTACCTTTCCGAGCAACTTAATGATAAGCAAAGCAATCGAATTGCCGGTAAATTATACAGTACCGATTTATTTGGTTCAGCGATAGCTGCCCTATTAGTAAGTATGTTTCTTTTGCCTTTGGCAGGGATTATGTTTGTTGGTGTTGCCGGAGCTCTGTTTTGTTTGTTTATTAACACTTTCAAGGCTTGAAAAACCTTGAAAGTGTGTATTTAAAATTATGTGAAATACTTAAAATTTTACTTTTACGCTAAACAAGAAATTCCTTCCCGGTTCATAAAACATACTTTGCTCCGGCATATTTTTATACGGGCGACTTAAATGTTCGTAATAAGTAACATCAAAAATATTATTTATGCCCATCTCCAAACTTAAATTTTTTATAGCTGTATAAGCAAGTTTTG
>Ga0256840_1004227_pt1 | contig 10910 bp, 9 predicted proteins | sample 355202metaG_FD_185969 | JGI IMG/M metagenome (GOLD analysis project Ga0256840, IMG submission 185969) | Hydrothermal vent microbial communities from Mid Atlantic Ridge, Atlantic Ocean - 355-202 | ecosystem: Environmental > Aquatic > Marine > Hydrothermal vents | place: Atlantic Ocean: Mid...
ACATATTACATATAATAGGATATAAAATGTGGACAATTTTTGAAACAGAAGTCACTAAAATCAAAGATGGTAAAAAGTTTATTACTAATGATGAAGTGATTCGAGAAATTAAACTAACCATCATTGTAAATGATACAAGAATAGGTGCGATGATGTCTGTACCAGTGGATTTAAAAGAATTAACGGTTGGATACTTAATCAGTGAAAACATCGTATTGGGTATTGATGATATCAAAAAGTTAGAAATCATTGATATAGACAATGAGCATAAAAATTTTGACGCCATAGTAGAAGCAAAAGTGGTGGATGATAGTTTGGATAGATTGGATTTGGAAGGTGTCATTGTCAGTGGGTGTGGAAGAGGTGAAAGTACACATATCTCACCTATGGCAATAGATGCACAAATCATGAGAGACAACTTTACAGTAGATGCAAAACTTTTATTTAAAGAGATGGGTACTTTTTACGGGCAGTGCCCTTTGTACGAGAAGACTGGCTGTGTGCATACAGCCAAAGTCTACTTCGATGAGGAGACTTACTTTATAGGGGAAGACATCGCCCAACACAATACCATAGACAAAGCAGTAGGAAAAGCAAGACTTGCAGGCATAGATGTAAGTAAATGTTTTTTGATGGTCAGCGGACGGCTGAGTTCAGAGATGGTGGCCAAAGCGGTGATGCACCAAATCCCCATTTTGGCTTCACGAACGGCCTCTACTTGTAGAGGGGTAAATATAGCCGATAAATTTGGGCTTACACTGATAGGTTTTGTACGAGGTGAAAGTATGAATATTTATAGAAATCCAAGGAGAATAAATGTCTAATGAACTTGATGAAATGATAGAACGATATAGAGGTGAGGATGGTAAGTTGACCTGTGCAAATGCTTTTAAGGTCGCAGCTAAACTTAGAACCACTGCACCCATAGTAGGAGAGAGAGCCAAAGAGTTGGATGTACGTATTTCTGCTTGTGATTTAGGTCAATTTGGGAAACAACCTTTAGGTGTCTATAAACAAGAAGTATTTACAGATTTAAAGTTTGTAGCAGATGACAGAGATAGGGTCTACTGTAAAGATGCCAGAGAATTAGCCAAAAAGTCCAACCTTAAGTCTGTACGAACAGCCATACTCAAAGGTGGGCTAGATGTGATCTACTGCGAGCTTGGGTGTTTTGCAGAGAAAAAACGTACACGACTCTATGTCAAGACTAAAACATGGATAGAAAATCAAAACAAAGATTTGCTTTTTGGTAAAGGTAAAACGGAAATTTTAGAACTTATCAAAGAGCATGGTTCTATTGCTAAGGCTGCTGAAATACTTGGCATGAGTTACAAAAAAGCATGGACACACATCAAAATACTTCAAAAAAACCTTGAAGATGAACTGGTCATTAGTCATAAAGGACAAGGAGAAGAGGGAGGCACTAGACTCACGCCAAAAGCAGACGAATACATCAGTAACTATACACTGCTACAGGACGATATAGAAAATTATGCCAATGAACGCTTTAGAGAGCTATTTTTAAAAGGAAGAGGAAAAAAGAAATGAAAAAATTAAACTATCTCGCTTTGACAGATGCCTATGAACTGGCACTCAAAGAGGCCTTAAAACAAAAAGCAACCCAAGTCATGCTTGTACCTCATGCACTCAATGCTGTGTTGGCAGAAGATGTCATAGTGCAGAAAAACCTGCCTTCTTTTGATAACTCAGCTATGGATGGTTTTGCATTTAAACATGAAGAGAGAGGTCAAACACTCACTATAGCTGCAACGATTTTCGCTGGAGACAGACCTGAGCCTCTACTAAGCAGTGGGACATGCTATAAAATCATGACGGGAGCTAAAGTACCTCCTGATGCAGATACTATTGTACCCATAGAAGATTGTAGCGATGTTTCAAAAGAGAGTGTGACTATCCCCAAAAATATTAAACAAGGAAATGCATTTCGACCCAAAGGTGAAGAACAGAGTGCAGGGAATGTCTTATTTAAAAAAGGGGAGATGGTGACACCTGGGCATGTTGCTCTTTTGTCTTCTCAGGGTATTATGGGGGTGAAAGTCTACAAGCCTCTAAGCATCGCAGTGGTTGCAACAGGAGATGAACTGAAAGAACCATGGGAAGCAGCCAATGAAGATGAAATCTACAATTCAAACGCCTCTGCACTCATTGCTATACTTAAAAAGTATGGTTTTACAGGCACATATGCTGGCTCTATACCTGATAATCTAGAAGAGAGTATTACCTTTATTTCTGGACTTAAATCTTACGATGTGATTATTACCACGGGTGGTATCAGTATGGGGGATGCAGACTTTTTAGAAGAAGCTTTTGTGAGTAATGGGCTTGATGTACTCTTTCATGGCATAGACGTAAAACCCGGACGCCCTACCATGATGGGAACTGTAGGCAATACTTTTGTCATGGCTATGCCAGGTAACCCTTTGACAGCTATGATTAACATCTTTTTACTCTCTTTGCCAATACTCTCTAAAATGCAAGGCAAAACAACCCACCATCATGATTTTGTCTACGCTAAGAATACTAAAAACTTTAAAGCCAGAGCGGGTAGATCCAATGTGGTGTTAGGGAACATGCTTAACGGAGAATTTACAGTGACAAGAAACAATAAATATGGCTCTGGCATGATGATGCCTATAGTAGAGAGTAATGCTCTTGTTGTACTTAATGACACAATTTCATTAGTAGAAGAGGGTGATATGCTTAAAGTTATTTTATTTGACACCTTACCAAATGTAGAAGAAAATAAAACTATAAATTAAAATCAATACACATATAAGGAAGGAAATGAAGAAAATAGTAGGATTATCTATCATTGCCAGTACTTTAGTACTCGCAGGTGGAGATGTAGTACCAGTAGAGCCTAAAGTAGAAGAAGTAATGCAGTCAACATTACCAAAACATACATTAAAAAGTAACTATCAAGTAGTATACAACACCATACCAAGTGTTACAGACTCTTTTATGGGGATGTTTAAAGAGGGGATGTTTTATGGGCGGTTGCGTTCAAATACTTTTTATTTTAAGTGGGAAGCAGAAAAAGAAAAGCAAAACTCTCATATCAGTACGGGTTTAGGCGGTTCGCTTATTTTTAAAAGTGCAAACTATAATGATTTTGACTTTACTGTGGGTGCTTACTATGCAAGAGGTTTTTTTGATGAAAACAAAGACCCAGTCAATAGACTAAAACCTGGTAAAGATGTTTTGAGTAGGTTTGATTATACTAACACAGGTAGTAAATCTATGGGTGTTTTAGGGCAAGCCTATGTGAGATATACAGGGTTAGATAAAACCAACATTAAAGTAGGTCGTCAGATAGTAGAGAGTTTTTATGCTAAGTCGAACGATACAAAGATGATACCTAACACTTTTGATGGTGTGGTAGTAGAGAGCAAAGTTTTAGCTAAAACAAAAATCCGTTTAGGGTATTTATCAGAACAAAAACTGCGTGACCATACCACAACCCATTCTGTACTTGCAGTAGGCGATGCAAATTCTACATCATCAAACAACCCTCAGTGGAGTGAAAATGATGATACGGCGATGCATAAAGGACTTACCTATAGTAGACTCAAAGCTGCTGGCGTAGCTACCGATGCTCCATTGGTAGTGCTGGATATTGAAAATAAATCTATAGCCAATTTAAAGCTAAACAGTTCTTTTTATGCTGTGCCAGAACTTGTCTCTGAAGTGATGGTTGAAGCCAACTATAACATAGACATGGGTAGCTACACTCTCTCTCCCGGAGTGCGTTACATCAGACAGTTTGACAATGGTGCAGGCGTCATAGGTGGAGCAGACTATAAAGGTAAATTAGCAGGCAAGACAGGTGCAGTAGGTGGCTATAAAGATGCCTCATCACTTGACTCTCAAATGATAGCAGCTAGAGTGGTGGCAAAATATGAGAACTATAAACTAAATGTAGGTTACTCTTATGTTTTTGATGAGGCAGACCTCATTACACCTTGGAGAGCCTTTCCTACATCAGGATATACGCGTTCGATGGCACGATACAATTGGAAAGCCAATACTAAAAGTTACCGCATAGAACTTGTGCGAAATGGAAATTCAAAAGGTATCTACAGCAATCTCTATACACAAATGTCAGTCCTACATACAGATGCAGATGAAAGCAAAGGTGGCTTTGATGAAAATTACTACTATGCAGGGTTTGTGAAAAACTTTCCTAGCCTAGACCATATGCAAGTACGTTTTAGAATAGGCTATCAAGATACAGAAGAAATAGATGCAGATGGGCTAGATACTCGTTTTGAAATCAATTACCAATTTTAGGAGATACATATGAAGAAAATAGTTTTATCTTTGGCACTTATAGCCACAATAGGATTTGCAAAAGAACGCGTCACTGTCTTTCATGCAGGAAGTTTAGCTGTGCCATTTACTGCTATGGAAAAAGCATTTGAAGCAAAGTACCCAGAGTATGATGTAGTAAGAGAAGCCGCAGGAAGTAGAGCCTGTGCTAGAAAAATAACAGAGATACATAAACCAGCAGATGTGATGGCATCTGCTGCCTATAAGGTGATAGACAATCTACTCATCCCAGAGTATGCCAAGTTTAATGCACAGTTTGTTACCAATGAAATGGCTATAGCCTATACCGAACACTCGAAATACGCTAAAGAGATAAGTGCCAAAAATTGGACAGATATCTTTATGAAAAAAGATGTCAAAATAGGACACTCTAACCCAAACCTAGACCCATGCGGGTACAGAAGTATGCTTGTGACCAAACTAGCAGAAAAGTACTACAAAAAAGAGGGCTTTTACGACAAACTTCTAGGCTATGGAGAAAGCTATGAAAATGGAGAAGAACCTAAAGGAAAAGTCATTGTACGCCCTAAAGAGACAGACCTTTTAGGGCTTTTAGAAGCTGGTGCGTATGATTACCTCTATATCTATAAATCAGTAGCAGAGCAACATGGACTCAAATACATCGTGCTTCCTCCTGAAGTAAGCCTCAAAGATAAAAAGTTCTCTGATTTTTACAACCAAGTGGAGATTAAAATCACAGGGAAAACACCAGGTTCTTTTATCACTAAAAAGGGTGCTGCTATGGTGTATGGTATTACAGTAGTTGAAAATGAAAAAGAGGGACTGCCTAAAAATAAAGAAGGTGCTGTAAAATTCGTAAATTTTGTTCTCTCATCTGAAGGACAAGCCATTATGCAAAAGAATGGTCAAGGTATCATTAATCCTCCTGTCATCACAGGTGATGCAAAGATATTGGGAAAATAATGCTGAAAGTAGAAAATCTGTCTGTACAAAAAGGAGACTTCTCTTTAAAGAAGCTCTCTTTTGAGGTAGAAAAAAACAGTTATTTTGTCATACTTGGAAAAACAGGCAGTGGAAAAACAATGTTATTAGAGTCTATCGCAGGGATTAATAAAATCGAGGGAAAACTCTTTTTTGAGCAGGACGAGATGAGTACTTTTCCTCCTGAAAAAAGAGGATTTGGTTTTGTCTATCAAGATTTTGTACTCTTTCCAAATATGAGTGTCAAAGAAAACATACTTTTTGCTGCACGCTATAAAAAGATAGAAGACGCAGATGCTTTGTTTGCAGACATTATCAACTTTTTAAAAATAGAACATCTATTAGAACGTAAAATTACCCATTTAAGTGGAGGAGAAAAACAACGCGTCGCAATGGCTAGAGCCATCTACTCCAGACCTAAACTTCTTTTACTGGATGAGCCTTTAAGTGCCATAGACCCTACCTTTAGAAATGCGATTATGAAATCACTCAAAGAGATTGTGAAGCGATATGATACAACGATTATACACGTAACACACAACTTTAGAGAAGCTTCATATTTGGCAGACAACATTGCTGTGATGATGGACGGGAAAATTTTAGAGCAAGGCATTGCCAACGATGTGTTAAACCACCCAAAAAGCATAGAAGTAGCAAAGTTTCTTGGATTTAAAAATATATTTCCTGCGTCTATGCTAGAAGACACTTATAAAGATAGGGTTTTTTCTGTAGACCCCAATGCTATACTTTTTTCACATACACCTTCACACAATGAGTACTGTTTTAGGTGTCATATAGAAGAGGTTATGGGTATTTCTGACCACTATAAAGTCTTTGCCAAAATAGAAGAGCATACATTTTTTGCCAAAGTACCAAAACATATGTTTAACAAATTGGCACTGGAAGAAGATACACAATGTTACTTGTGCATTAAAAGAAGAGATGCGGTATTTATATGATAAAAGATAGAGGGTTTTTACTTATATTTATATTTTTAGGTGCGATTATAGGACTCTTTCTTATGGTGCCTCTGGTACAACTGTTCATCAATGTAGGACCAGTAAAACTTTTTAATACCCTGCAAGAGAAAGAAGTATATGAGAGTATTTTTTTAACACTCAAAACTTCTTTTTATGCCGTTTTATTTGTCTGTGTTACAGGTATACCATTGGCATACTTACTGGCAAGATATGATTTTTGGGGTAAATCATTTCTTGAGTCCCTCTTAGATGTACCCGTGATGGTACCACATACTGCTGCAGGTATCGCTTTACTAGTTACATTTCAAAATGGAGAGATAGGCGATTTTTTCAAAGGTATGGGTCTAGAGTTTATGGATACCACAGCGGGTATTATGATTGCTATGATGTTCCTCTCTGCACCTTTTCTCATAAACGGAGCCAAAGAAGGCTTTAGAAAAGTCGATGTAAAGTACGAACATATGGCCAGAACATTAGGGGCTAGTCGAATGAGTACTTTTTTTTCTGTGGTACTTCCAAATGCAAGAAATGACATCTTGAATGGTGCACTTATGATGTGGAGTAGAGGACTTGGGGAGTTTGGTGCAGTGGTTATCATAGCTTACCACCCTATGGTGGCTCCCGTACTTATCTACGATAGATTTACAAATTTTGGACTAAACTATTCTGCTCCAGTGGCTGCTTCTATGATATTGGTTTCCGTGAGTGTATTTTTGGCTATTCGCTTTGTAAATAATAGGTTTAGATAGGAGCATTATACACCTCGCTTAAGATAGATAAACTATGATACACTACTCTCGCAATGCAAAAGGAATATAATAATGTGGAATATACCCAAAGATAAAAAAGATTTAGGCATGTATGCAAAAAATGCAAAAAAGGCTGCGGCGTTTGAAGTAGCCATAGGTATGGTTGCTATAGCATACCCCATACTTATGGGTAAACTAACACTGGTGTTTTTATCTTTATTATTTTTAGCTTCAGGGCTTGTGTTGGGTTACTTTACCTACATTACCCAAAGTAAAGACCCTAAAGTGATTCGTAAAAGTATCTTACTTGTATTACTTGCATTTTTGATGAACCTATCTACCTTTATAGGGGTGCTCTCTTTGGCAATTTTACTTGGTATTTACTTTTTTGGAGAGGCTATTATCAATACACAACTTTCTAAACATATCAAACATGAAGCTTCGAAGTATTGGTTGCTTGCTGCATTTGTTGCTTTGGTTTTGGGTGTCTATGTACTGTTATTTCTTCCTCATGCGATGATTGTTTATTTGGGAGCATTTATAGGGGTTACTTTTATTTTTAATGCCTTAGCACTTTACAAAACCTCAGAAACTTTCCAAACGATGTAATACTTTAAATCCAAAGGGTTATTTTGCAACTTAACATATTTAAAAATAAAACTATCGCAAGTATTCATATGATTACGATGGTTGTTATGTTTATATTTATTGTTATCTTCTCAATGATGATGCTTTATAGTGAGTATGGTAAATTTGACGAACAGGCAAAAAGTATACAAAAAACGTACATCAAGCATCAAAAAGAGACCATTGTCTTTGACACACAACGTGTGCAAAAATTTATAGAATATATGTATAAAGAGTACCATAGTATAAAAAATGAAAAAGAGCTTCAAAAAGAGATACTCAATGCCATAGAACATCTGTATGAGCGTCAAGATGGTACGGGGTATATCTTTATCTATGATTTTAATGGAAAGGTACTCTCCGACCCAGTACAGAGACAAAATGTGGGTAAAAACCTTTACACTATTCAAGACAGTAATGGTGTAAAGGTCATCGCAGACCTGATAGAGGCTTCTCAAAACAAAGAAGGTGGTTTTGTAGAATACCAATGGCTCAAACCTACCACAGGCAAGCAAAGCCCTAAAATATCTTATGCTACCTCTTTTAAGCCATGGCAATGGATGCTGGGTACGGGGGTGTATCTAGATGAAATTGAACAAACCATTATAGAAAAAAGAGAAGCTTTAAAACACAAACTTAACACCTATTTGCTAGATATACTGTTTATACTCCTATTTTTATTTACTGTTGGGTTTATGGGGATAGTGCTTGCAAACAATATACTTAAAAACGAAATAGATAGTTTTACAAATTTCTTTAAAAAGGCAGCAAATTCCCACGCATACATAGATAAAGATGACATAGCATTGACCGAGTTTAAAAATATGGTCACCTATGTTAATAAAATGACAAATACCATACATAAAAGAAAAGAAAATCTAACAAAACTCAATGCAACACTGGAACGTAAAGTAGAGGAAAAAACAAAAGACTTAAGTGAAAAAAATATTTTGCTTAAAAAAGAAAAAAACTTTAGCGTGAGATTGGTCAAGTCGCAAGACAACTTTATAAAGCATTCTATACATGAGATAAATACTCCTCTAGCAGTGATTTTAACCCACATCGACATCTATAAATTAAAATTTGAAGAAAACAAGTATATAGATAAGATTGAAGCTGGGGCAAAGATGATTGCCAATATCTATGATGACCTTTCTTACATGGTAAAAAAGGAACATGTTGCCTATGAAAAGGAGATGCTTGACTTTTCAGACTTCCTTAAAGAACGCATATCTTTTTTTCATGAGATTGCCAAAGGAAATAAGCATAAAATATCAACATGTATTGATGAAAGGGTAGAACTGTATTTTTCCAAAGTAGAACTACAACGAGTGATAGACAATAACCTTTCAAATGCCATAAAATATGCTCAAAAAAGAAGTGCTATTGAGGTAAAACTTTATAAAAAAATGGACACTGTAAAACTGGAGTTTTGGACTAAATCAACCATAAAAAATCCTACACGTATTTTTGAGGCTTTCCACAGAGAGGATACACTACAAGAAAACTTAGAAGATGGATTTGGTCTAGGCTTAGAGATAGTACATACGATATGCAAGAAGGAAGAAGTTGAAATAGAAGTTGAAAGTAAAGAGGGTATAACACTCTTTAGCTATAGTTTTACCAAAGGAGTGCTTGAAGATGAAAATACTACTACTTGAAGATGAGTTGATGCTCCAAGAAGCCATAGAGGAGTACCTTGGAGATAAAGGGTATATTGTGGATGTAAGTATGGATGGCTTAGAAGCCTATGGTAAAATCGTTACAAGTACTTATGATTTACTCATACTCGACATTAACACACCAGTACTCAATGGTTTAAAGCTACTGGAAAAGCTTCAAAATGAGAAAAATTTTATACCTACTATCTTTATCTCCGCTATCACAGAAATAGAACAGATTTCCAAAGCCTATGAGTTGGGCTGTTATGACTACTTAAAAAAACCTTTTCATTTAAAAGAACTCACACTGCACATAGACAGACTTCTAAAAATTGCTAAAATAACCTCAAAGAGCATGGTTAAAATGAGTAAGATGTATACCTATGACTTAGAGAAAGGACGACTCTTTTTTGACAATGAAGAACAAGTTCTTACCCCTAAGCAGGCACAAATCATTCACCTTTTTGCTTCCAATGTAAACAGGATTATAGATTTTGATATGTTGCGGCATTATGTCTGGAAAGATAATTTTGTTGATAATGCTACTATACGTGCCGAAATGCATCGTGTGAAGAAAATACTCAAAGAAAATCTTGTGCAAAGTATTAAAGGCATTGGCTATAAAATCCACAAAGTTCTATAGTTTTTTACGTTTCATATCTACACACCACACATTTTTTTCTATTTTAAATTAAGTAAATATTATAATGCTATATTAATGCTATGTTAACAAAGCATACTTCATATGTATAAAATTAACAAGGAGATACATATGAAAAAAATTGTTTTGCTATCAGTAGTAGCATCATCAATGATTATGGCAGGGGGAGACATCAAGCCCGTAGAGCCAGTGGTAGAAGGACCAGCACCAGTGGTTGTTGAAGAGTCAATGGGAACAGTATCAGGACAATTGAGAGCATTCTATATCAATAGAGCATTTTCAGGTTCTAAAACAAATACTCGTAGTTCTATGACTGTAGGTGGTTGGTTAGGTTATGACACAGCAGCTTGGAATGGCTTGAGTGCAGGTGTTAAATTTTATGCCTTAGAAGGTTTCAAGTTACATAGTGGCCCTTATGTTGCAGCAACATATGACCCATCTCTTTATGGAGCAGGATTTGATGAGTATGGTTTCATCGGTGAAGCATACTTAAACTATAAAGCTGGAAACACTAACCTAAAAGTGGGACGTCAAAAGCTTAATACACCTCTAGCAGGTGCAGATGATGCAAGAATGCTTCCAAACCTTTTTGAAGCAGCAGTCTTGAGTAATACAGACATTGCAGATACTACACTTATCTTAGCACACGTAACAAAAGAAACTGTAGGTACTTTTGGAAATGTCTATGGAAAAGGTAGTCAACTCTCACTACAAAGTGGTTATGGTTTAGGTTTCCAAACAGCTACATCTGGACAATTCAAAGATATGGGTGTAGTTGCATTGGGTGAAGGTGCAAATACAAATGGCGTGACTGCAGTAGCCGCTATGTATAATGGTATTGAAAATCTTAAACTTCAAGGTTGGGATTACTATGCACATGATATTTTAAATGCAGTCTATTTACAAGCTGACTACAAAGTATCAGCTATAAAACTTTCTG
>Ga0256840_1004228_pt1 | contig 10910 bp, 10 predicted proteins | sample 355202metaG_FD_185969 | JGI IMG/M metagenome (GOLD analysis project Ga0256840, IMG submission 185969) | Hydrothermal vent microbial communities from Mid Atlantic Ridge, Atlantic Ocean - 355-202 | ecosystem: Environmental > Aquatic > Marine > Hydrothermal vents | place: Atlantic Ocean: Mid...
CTTTTCCGTCACCCGGGAGCGGATCAGGCAGATCGAGGCCCAGGCCATCAAGAAACTGCGGCATCCGAGCAGGAGCCGCGACCTGCGCGCCTTCATGACCGACTGATCCATGGGGCGGGTGGCAGCGGGGTGCCGGCACCACCGGAACGGCCGCGGCCGGGGCCCTGAGAGCGTTTGCAGCATCGTGGTCGAAAAAACCGATGGTTGGTTGTCCCGTGCGGGCGTACCTTTTTCTTCCTCCTCCCTTGCATCACTGAAGTCCACGTGAGCTTCCCGCCCCATGCCCGCGACTGGCTCACCCTGACCTTTCTGCCCGGGCTGGGCTGCGGCCTGGTCAACCGCCTTGTCGATACCTTTGCAACGCCTGCCGCGGTGCTCGCCGCCGGCGATGGTGTCCGGCGGGTCAGGGGGTGCGGCCCCGGGCTGGTGGCGCTGCTGACCGACCAGGGCCGCCTCGCCCGGGCGCGGCAGCGTGCCGACCAGACCCTGGCCTGCCTCGCGCGACACCATATCTCCCTTGTCTGCCGGGACGATCCCGACTACCCGGCCCTGCTCCGACCCATCGATGACCCGCCCGTGGTGCTCTACTTTCGCGGCGATCTCGCCTGCCTTGACGCAGATCCGGTGGCCCTGGTCGGTTCCCGCGCCGCCACCTCCTACGGCAGACGCAGCAGCTTCACCCTGGCCAGGGGCCTGGCCGGGGAAGGGATCACCGTGATCTCGGGTCTTGCCCACGGTATCGATGCCGCCGCCCACCGGGGAGCGCTCGAAGGCGGCGGCGCCACGGTCGGGATCCTGGGCTGCGGCATCGATGTCGTCTATCCCCGTGACCATGAAGAGCTCTACAGGCAGGTCGAGGCCGCAGGCGCCCTGATCAGCGAGTATCCGCCGGGTACCAGGCCGGATGGATTCCGCTTCCCGGCCCGCAACCGGATCATTGCCGGCCTGGCGCGGGGTGTTGTCGTGGTGGAGGCCACCCTCAGGTCCGGCTCCCTCATCACCGCCCGCCTGGCCCTGGACCAGGGGCGGGAGGTCTTTGCCGTGCCCGGCCGCATCGATTCGGGCCGCAGCGCCGGGCCGCACCGGTTGCTGCAGCAGGGGGCCTGCCTGGTCCAGTCGGCCGGGGATGTGCTCCTGGAGCTTGGCCTGGCCGCACCCCGGCCGCAGCCTCCACCGGGGGGATCGGTGTCTTCCCTGCCCGCGGACCTGGGGGAGGACGAGCAGCTTCTCCTGTCCGTGCTGGAGGTCTATCCCCGCGATATCGATGGAATCATCCGCAGCACCGGCCTGGCTGCGCAGCGCGTGCATGCACTGCTGCTCTCCCTGGAGTTGACCGGCCTGATCCGCCAGCTGCCGGGCCAGATGTACGAGCGCTCCGGGGGAGAGTGAAGTCACATCCAGGTTGAAAAACCCTGGCCGGGTTGCCGCTTTTTCCTGTACAAGACTGTCTGCTTCGGTACAATAGGGCCCTGCAGGTAAGAGTCCAGGCGTTTCAAAGTGGCAACAGTTCACCGCCATCGGCAACCACCTGACTACTGATTTCCGGCCTTCCGGCCCACTGATTTTTCTGACACATGACCATGAGATCCCTGATGATAGCCCCTTCCATCCTGTCGGCGGATTTTTCCCGTCTCGGCGAGGAGATACGTAGTGTCGAGCAGGCCGGTGCCGAGGTGATCCACATCGACGTGATGGATGGCCACTTTGTCCCCAATATCACCATCGGTCCCCTGGTGGTCAGGGCGGCGAGGCAGGTGACAAAGCTGCCCCTGGACGTCCATCTGATGATCACCGACCCGGACCGCTACCTGGACGATTTCGCCGCTGCCGGCGCCGACTGGATCACCGTCCATGTGGAGGCCTGCACCCATCTCCATCGCACCATCCACCACATAAGGGATCTCGGCTGCCGGGCCGGTGCGGTGCTCAATCCGGCGACCTCGCTCTCCACCCTGGACTACATCCTGGCCGACGTGGACCTGGTTATGCTGATGAGTGTCAATCCCGGTTTCGGCGGCCAGTCGTTCATCGAATCGACCCTCGACAAGATCCGTGTCCTGCGGCAGCGTCTCGATGCGGCCAATCCGGGGGCCGGCATCGAGGTGGATGGCGGTGTCAGCCCGGCGACCATCGCCCGCATCGCTGGAGCCGGTGCCAATATCTTCGTGGCCGGATCCGCCGTGTACGGCGCCGACGACTACGGTGCCGTGATCAGTGAGCTGAAGAGAATGGCCGGCCGGTGAGGACAGGTGTCAGGAGACAGGTGCCAGGTGACAGGTGCCAGGGGGCAGGGGTTCGGATGCCGGGTCGTGATGGTATCTGCCTGATTATTATCCGCTGGTCTCTGTCGAATGACCAGTGATGATGGACTCGTAAAAAGTCCATCACACTCTAAAGATGGCTAGGCATAAAAGTTCGATATACAAGGCGTAGCGGTGTCGGCCAGGCGGAGGCGTACATGGAGTACGTCGAGCATTGGCCGTACCCGCTACAACGCGGTAGATCGGACTTTTTGCGACGCCATCAGTGATGCTTTCGTGATATCTTCGAGGAGGGAACCAGCCGGCCATGCAGCTACATGATTTTATCGATCTGCCCGCCTTCGACCGTCTCCGGGAGCTCGCCGCCGATCCCCCGGATCTCGCCGCCGATGGCATGCTGTCGCCGCAGCGGATCAGGGAGTACCGGTTGTCCTCCTGCGGTTTTGATCTCCTCTATGCCACCCAGCGCGTGGACGGCCGGGTGCTCGACGCCCTGCAGGAACTGGCTGATCAGGCCGGGCTGATCGACGCCTTTCTTGCCATGAAGAGCGGCGCGGTGCTCAACCGGATCGAGGGATACGAGAGTGAAAACCGGCAGGTCCTGCATACCGCCAGCCGCGATGTCTTCTCCGACCGGCCCCTGGCCCCTGAGGCCTCGGCCAGGGCCAGGGAACAACTGGCCCGCCTGCGCGGATTTCTCGATGATCTGGACCAGGGGCGGATCACCAATCACCTGGGCGAACCGTTCCAGACCATGGTCCAGGTGGGCATCGGCGGTTCGGATCTGGGGCCGCGCGCCCTCTACCTGGCCCTGGCCAGCCAGCGCCGACCCGGCCGCAGCGCCCGTTTCATCGCCAACGTCGATCCCGATGACGCCGCCTCGGTGCTCAACGGCCTGGACCTGTCGCGTACCCTGGTCAACGTGGTCTCCAAGAGCGGCACCACCCTGGAGACCAGGACCAACGAATCCCTGGTCCGCGAGGCCCTGGTCCGTTCAGGCCTTGATCCGGCACGCCACATGGTGGCGGTCACCGGTAAGTCCAGCCCCATGGACGACCCGGAAAAATATCTGGCCACCTTTCACATGTTCGACTATATCGGCGGCCGCTATTCGGCCACCTCCATGGTCGGCGGGGTCACCCTGGGATTTGCCCTGGGATATGATGGTTTTGTCGATCTGCTCCAGGGGGCCCATGCCATGGACGTGGCAGCGGAGGAGCGCGATATCCGCCGGAACATTCCCCTGCTGATGGCCATGCTCGGGATCTGGAACCACAATTTCCTCGGCATGGCCACGGTGGCGGTCCTGCCCTACAGCCAGGCCCTTGCCCGGTTTCCGGCCCACCTGCAGCAGTGTGACATGGAGAGCAACGGCAAGTCCATCACCCGCCGGGGCGCGCCGGTCCGCTGGCCGACCGGGCCCGTGGTCTGGGGCGAGCCCGGGACCAACGGCCAGCACGCCTTCTACCAGTTGCTCCACCAGGGCACCGAGATCGTGCCCGCCGAGTTCATCGGCTTTCGCTGTTCCCAGTACGGGGTGGACCAGCTGGTGGAGGGGACCACCTCACAGCAGAAGCTGGTGGCCAACATGCTGGCCCAGGCCCTGGCCCTGGCCGTGGGCCGGCCCCACGACAACCCGGGCAAACGGTTTGCCGGCAACCGGCCAAGCCTCCTGCTCCTGGCCGACCGGCTGACCGCCCGGACCATGGGCACCCTGCTGGCCCTTTATGAGCACAAGATCGTGTTCCAGGGTTTTTGCTGGAATATCAATTCATTTGATCAGGAAGGCGTGCAGCTTGGCAAGGTGCTGGCCACCCGCCTGCTGCGGCAGATGGCCGCCGCGGAGGGCGGCACTGGTTCCGGCCCGGGGGATGAGACGACGGAGACGGCCCTGCTGGAGGTGGCGGGAATGCTCCCTGAGCGGTGACAATATTGCCGAAGGGACGCGTTTTTTTCGGTCCGGCAGCAGTGGCGACGGTTGCCGGAACCACGCTCTTTCCGGATTCGGGCCAGCCGTGATGGCAGGGGCATGGTATTATAATCCTCTATTGCCGGACAGTTGCATTTTTGGTTGACAAAGATATCAAGGAAGTTTATGCTCGTAGACTGAATGGGCATTCAGGGGAAGTGTGGAACCGGATGGTAGGAAAAGAACGCTTGCCCTTTCCTGTTGTACAGCTTAACTGGTTTTCATAAACAACATTAGCGAGGAGGAACACAGATGGCAAAGCATGATACGCCTTTGTTGGACGAGCTGGAAAAAGGCCCGTGGCCGAGTTTCGTCACCGACATGAAGCGGCAGGCTGAAACCAAGCCCGAGTGCTGGGATATTCTCGGCCAGCTCGAGCTTTCGTACGAAGACAAGATCACCCACTGGAAGCACGGCGGTATCGTCGGTGTTTTCGGTTACGGTGGCGGTATCGTTGGCCGCTACTCTGACGTTCCCGACCGGTTCCCCGGCGTGGAGCATTTCCATACCATTCGTGTCAACCAGCCCTCCGGTCTCTACTACTCCACCGAGAATCTGCGCGGCCTGATGGACCTGTGGGAGAAGTATGGCTCCGGTATGACCAACATGCACGGTTCCACCGGTGACATGGTTCTGCTCGGCACCAGGACCGAGAACCTGGAGCCCCTGTTCTGGGACCTGACCCATGACCTGGGGCAGGACCTGGGCGGCTCCGGCTCCAACCTGCGGACGCCCTCCTGCTGCCTCGGCGAGTCCCGCTGCCAGTGGGCCTGCTACGATACCCAGGAGATCTGCCATCAGCTGACCCTGCACTACCAGGACGAGATCCATCGTCCGGCATTCCCCTACAAGTTCAAGTTCAAGTTCTCCGGTTGCCCCAATGACTGTGTCGCGGCCATTGCCCGTTCCGACTTCGCTGTCATCGGTACCTGGAAGGACGAGATCCAGATCGACCAGGCCATGGTCAAGGAATACATGGCCGGCAACATCCCCTCCAACGCCGGCGCACATTCCGGCCGCGACTGGGGTCCGTTCGATATCCAGAAGGAAGTCATCGACCTCTGCCCCACCGAGTGCATGTGGATGGAAGGCGATGAGCTGAAGATCGACAATGCCGAGTGCACCCGCTGCATGCACTGCATCAACGTCATGCCGCGTGCCCTGGCCCCGGGCAAGGAGAGGGGCGCCACCATCTGCATCGGCGCCAAGGCTCCGATTCTGGACGGCGCCCAGTTCGCCACCATGATCATTCCCTTCATCGAGGTTACCGCCGAGAACGAGTTCGAGAACGTCATCGACGTGATCGAGAAGATCTGGGACTGGTGGATGGAGGTCGGCAAGAACCGTGAGCGTGTCGGCGAGACCATGCAGCGTGTCGGCCTGCCCACCTTCCTGAGCGTCATGGAGGTCGATCCCATTCCGCAGCATGTGAAGGAACCGCGTTCTAACCCGTATGTCTTCTGGAAGGAAGAGGAAGTTCCCGGCGGCTGGGAGCGTGATATCGTCGAGTTCAGAAAGCGTCACGCAGCCTGATCCTTCAGTGAGCAGATACCTTTAACCGAGATTTCTACAAGGAGAATATATTATGGGTTACGATCCGAATAATCCGATGGAAGGCCGGATTACAGACCTTGGTCCGCATAAGTACGACACCATGCTGCCCCCGATCATCAAGAACAACAAGGGCAAATGGCTGTACCACGAGATTCCCGAGCCTGGAATCCTGATCCACACCTCTTCCACCGGCGACAAATGCTATACCGTGCGCGTGGGCTCCCCCCGTCTGATCTCCATCGAGCACATCCGCGAGATCTGTGACATCGCCGACAAGTACTGTGAGGGCTACCTGCGCTTCACCACCCGCAACAACATCGAGTTCATGTGCGACTCCGAGGACACGATGCGGGCCCTGATCGACGATCTCAAGAGCCGTGGCAACAAGTTCCCCATCGGCGGCACCGGCGCCTGTGTGACCAACATCGTTCACACCCAGGGCTGGGTGCACTGCCATACGCCGGCCACCGACGCCTCCGGCCCGGTCAAGGCGGTCATGGATGATCTGTTCGAGTACTTCGGCTCCATGAAGCTGCCGGCCCAGGTCCGCATCGCCCTGGCCTGCTGCCTCAACATGTGCGGTGCCGTCCACGCCTCTGATATCGCCCTGCTCGGTGTCCACCGTAAGCCGCCGATGATCGACCATGAGCGTATCACCGGTGTCTGCGAGATCCCGCTGGCCATTGCCGCCTGTCCGCTGGGTGCGGTCAAGCCGGCCAAGGCCGAGGTCAATGGCGAAGAGGTCAAGACCGTCAAGGTCAACGCCGAGCGGTGTATGTTCTGCGGTAACTGCTACACCATGTGCCCGGCCATGCCGCTGGCTGACCCCGAGGGTGACGGTATCGCTATCCTGGTGGGCGGCAAGGTCTCCAATGCCAAGTCCGCGCCCAAGTTCTCCAAGCTGGTCATCCCCTTCCTGCCCAACAATCCGCCACGCTGGCCCGAGGTGACCGATGCGGTCAAGAACATCCTCGAGACCTATGCCAAGGATGCCCGCAAGTACGAGCGGGTCGGCGAGTGGGCCGAGCGGATCGGCTGGGAGAAGTTCTTCGAGAAGTGTGGCATTCCGTTCACCGAGAAGTCCATCGACGATTACCGTCTGGCCTACGACACGTGGCGGACCACGGCACAGTTCAAGTACACCAGCGCAACCGACGCCTACACCAAGTAACAGATGGTTCCGGGTCCCGGCTCCACACCGGAGCCGGGACTCCGTTTCCGGAACCTCGCAACCCAGCATGGCTGGACCAGGAATGGGCCGCAGCCACAATGATCAATGAGAACCGGCATGAACGGAAAACAGGTTCATTTCAGACGGTTTTCATAGAAGACAACAGGAGTACACCATGGCTCTGAGTAAGGAAGAACTGAAGGCTGCAATGATCGAGAAGGCCAAGAAGGCCCCGAAACCTCAGCTGTATGTCAAGGATTTCTACAAGTGCGATCCGGATGCCAAGCCGCGCCTGATCAAGAACCTGGCCAACGAGCTGGTCAGGGAGGGCGAGCTGATGTTCTGGTCCTCCGGCTCCACCACCATGTACGCCCGTCCCGACCGTATCAAGGACGAAGAGGGAGACAAGGGCGTCAACTAGTTTCTGCTGTTTGCACCGGTCACCGAGCAGAGGCCCAGGGTCTCTGCTTTTTTTATTGGTACTGCGCCGTGATTTCTCCCTGTTCTGCCTGCCTCGTGCCGTGCACACGTACCGGCCATTTCAAAGGAGTTGCCGAGGTCAGTGAACTGTTGCCGTGCAGCAGCCATTGAAGATCCTCCATTACCCGCTGGTTGAGTCCACCAATTCGCTTGCCCTCGAGCTTGCTGCCGCAGATCCGGGCCTGCATGGTGTGGTGGTCCGGGCGGACCGGCAGAGATGCGGCCGGGGACAGCATGGCCGTGTCTTTGCCTCGCCTGCCGGCGGCCTCTACTGCTCCCTCATCCTTCGTCCGCACTTGGACATCCGGCGATTGTCCCTGGTGACCCTTGCCGCCGGCGTGGGCTGCTGTCTGGCCGTGGAGGAGGTCGCCGCGCTGCAGCCGCGGCTCAAGTGGCCCAACGATCTGTACCTGGCCGGCCGGAAACTTGCCGGAATATTGACCGAGACCGGCACCATTACCCATCCCGTCACCTCGCCGCCGGTGGTTATCGGCATCGGCATGAACGTCAACACCCGGGCGGCAGACCTGCCACCTGAACTGCGGGAATCCACGGTTTCGCTCCTGGAGCACACTGGCCGACGTTTTGATCCTGACCGGCTGCTGGAGGTGATGGTCCGGCAGGTCATGGATGCGGTGGGGCTTCTCGAGGTGGATCCGGACACCCTGCTGGCCCGCTGGCGGACGCGTGATTATCTGGTCGGCCACCAGGTGGAACTGAAGCCGGCCGATCCCCCGGTACGGGGCCGGGCCCTGGGACTTGCCGCCGATGGCCGGTACCGGATCCTCACCCGGGACGGCCGTGAACACCATGTCCTGGCGGGCAGCCTCCGCCTTGTGGGCAGGACCGAAAGCGGTTATTGTGCCCCTGAACGGCGTCTGTAGAGATACGGTTGTTGTCGGCAGCCGGATGGAGTATATAGTGCCGTACCTGTACATCGCCATGGGACCGCTGTTCCCTGGTGGCCTGCCGCATCCCCGGAGGTGCGACTGATCACGGCGCATGCGGCTGCCTGTTTCTCCCATTGCCGCCTGAAGATTCGATTCCGGCCGTCTTCGGGGAACAAATCCGTCATCGTCGGCATCTGCCCTGGACGCAACTGTGAGGTAGACGTGGAAGACCAGAACTATTTTGCCCTGGTGGTCAGCGGCAATGCCGGAGAAGGATTCCGGCGTACCGTCTGCCGGCAGCGGATCGGCGATCTTCCGGCCGGAGAAATCCTGGTCAGGGTCCACTATTCCTCGCTCAACTACAAGGACGCCCTGTCGGCCACCGGCAATCGCGGTGTGACCAGGCGCTATCCGCACACCCCTGGTATCGATGCCGCCGGCATCGTTGTCGCGTCCCACAGCTCCTCGTTCCGGTCCGGCGACCCGGTGGTCTGCATGGGCCATGACCTGGGGATGAATACGGCAGGAGGTTTCGGCCAGTTCATCCGCGTGCCGGCCGACTGGCTGCTGCCGCTGCCCGAACCGCTGACCCTCCTGGAGAGCATGCGCATCGGTACCGCCGGTTTCACGGCTGCCCAGTGTGTGCACCGGTTGCTTGCGCATGGCCTCGAACCGGACTCCGGTCCGGTCCTGGTCACCGGCGCCACCGGCGGTGTCGGCTCCTTTGCCGTTGCCCTGCTGGCCCGTCTGGGATACCGGGTGGTCGCCGTTACCGGCAAGAAGTGCGAACACGTCTTTCTCGGGCAGCTCGGTGCTGCCGAGGTCATCGACCGGGCCCGTGCCGCCACCGGTGGTGCCAGGATGATGCTGCGGGAACGCTGGGCCGGGGTGGTCGATACCGTGGGCGGGGAGATCCTTGCCGCCGCCGTCAAAGCCTGCCGGTACGGCGGCATGGTCACCTGCTGCGGCAATGCCGCTTCCGGCGATCTGCCGCTCAGCGTCTATCCCTTTATTCTGCGTGCCGTGACCCTGGCCGGCATCGATTCGGCATCCTGTCCCATGGCCAGGCGGCGGCAGATCTGGGACCTGCTGGCCGGGCAATGGCGCCTTGATACGCTGGCGCAGCTCAGCCGGGTCATTTCCCTTGCCGGACTGGATGATGCCATCAGTGCCATGCTTGCCGGCGCGGTTCGGGGAAGGATTGTCATCAACATGCAGGAGGACCCATGACCCTTGCACTGGCAAGAGATGTTCTCGCGGTGGAGGCCGAGGCGATCCTCGCGGTTCGCGACCGGCTCGGATCCGAGTTCGAACAGGCCGTTGATCTGATCATGGCCTGTCCCAGCAGGCTGATCATCACCGGTATCGGCAAGTCCGGGCTGGTGGGACAGAAGATCTCCGCCACCCTCAATTCCACCGGCACCCCATCATTTTTTCTTCATCCGGTGGAGGCCATGCACGGCGACCTGGGGATGGTCGCGCCCACCGACGTGGTGCTTGCCATCTCCTATTCCGGCGAGACCTCGGAACTCAACAGCCTGCTCGCCAGCCTGCGTGAACGGAACGTGAAGATCATCGCCATGACTGGCGGCGCCCGCTCCACCCTGGCCGGATATGCCGCAGTCACCCTGGACGTGGCCGTGCCGAGGGAGGCCTGTCCCCTGGGGCTGGTCCCCACCTCGAGTACCACCGCCACCCTGGCCCTGGGTGATGCCTTGGCCGTGGCCCTGCTCAAGCGCAAGCAGTTCCGGGCCGAGGATTTCCGGCGCAATCACCCCGGCGGCAGCCTCGGGGAGCGCCTCAAGGTGGCGGTGCGGGAGGTCATGCTCACCGGGTCAGCGGTGCCCCGGGTCAGCGAGAGCGTGCCCCTTGCCGATGCCATCGGCGAGCTGAACGAGAAAAACCTTGGTGCGGTCATGGTCTGCGACGATGCCGGCACCCTGCGCGGTATCCTCACCGATGGCGATATCCGCCGCCTGCTCAGCCGCGGTGCCGCTCTCGATGGCCTGACCCTGGCCGGCTGCATGACCCGCAACCCGGTGACCATTGCCAGCGATCTCATGGCCGCGGATGCGCTCAGCATCATGCAGACCCGGGAGATCACCGTTCTCGCCGTGGTCGATCACCGGTTCAGACTGGTGGGCGTCCTCCACCTGCATGACCTGCTGGGCAAGGGTGAGTTCCGCTTTCTCATATAGTTTCCGGAACGGAGGAAGTCCGATGTGTCAGATCAGTGCGATAATGGAGAAAGACGGCAGGGAAGAGACCCTGATGGAGGGGGTCACGGCCCTGGATGTGACAGCCGACGGCATCCTGCTGTCCACCTTTTTTGAAGAGCCCAGGCTGGTGCCAGGGGCGGTGATCCGGCGGATCGACTTCCTCGGTGGACGGCTGATTCTCGGGTGCGGCAACAGGAATGACAGAGGAGTACAAAGCGATGCACCAGATGAGTGATCTCGAAAAACTGCGGGTCATGCTGCCCCACTGGATCGAGCATAACCGCGGGCATGGGGAGGAGTTCTCCCGCTGGGCGGAACGTCTTGCTGCGGAGAATGCCGGGGTTGCGGCCCTGCTGCAGGATGCGG
>Ga0256840_1004229_pt1 | contig 10909 bp, 8 predicted proteins | sample 355202metaG_FD_185969 | JGI IMG/M metagenome (GOLD analysis project Ga0256840, IMG submission 185969) | Hydrothermal vent microbial communities from Mid Atlantic Ridge, Atlantic Ocean - 355-202 | ecosystem: Environmental > Aquatic > Marine > Hydrothermal vents | place: Atlantic Ocean: Mid...
TATCAACATTTTTAGATTTATCTGATACTCCATCAACATATACAGCAGATAAATTTTTAGCAGTAAATAGCACAGGCGATGCAATAATTCAAGTTGATAAACCTACAGGAGCAGAGGCACAGCCTTTTGATGGAATGGATGGTGTAAGTGGCAATATACCTAAGAATTTTAAAGATATAGTAGGAAATTATTTCTATGTAGATGTAGGCGGAGATTTGAGTTTTGATATTACAAAAACAGATGGAACAAATTATGATATTGAACTTGGAAAGTTATATACGATTGAGTTTATACCAAATGGATATAATGTATCTTTAGCTTTTAATGCACTTGGAAATAAAACAATTGACAGTACAGCAAGTGTTGTTATGATAGATATTCTTTTCGATAGTCTTGATATTTACATAATGGCAAATAGAACTTTTTAGTATTTTTAAGTACAATATAGCATATTAAAAAAAGGTATGTTATGAAGATTTTTTTATTACTTATTTTAGGAGTTTTTTTAATGGCGGACCAGATAAACATACCATATCCTTATCCAAATTATGGTAATGATTTACTTGCAAAAGAGATAGTAAACGGTACTTATATGGCATCAATAAATATGATGATACGAAACTCAAAAACAGGTGAAGAAAGATATGTGTATGTACCAGACAGTCCTGATGTAATAGAAGATCTTAAAACAGGAAATAAACCTGATGCTACAAATATAAATGCTATTGATGACAATCCTATTGTTTATGATAGGAATAAATCGTTAGAGGATGCAGTATTACCTATTAAAAAAGACATAGGCGACCCAATACCTCTTATTGTTTCAACTGCTATGTGTCCGCAAGATATAAGTTACATTGGAAGTATTGATATTCCTACAGTTTCATACTCAACTTATATGAAGACAGTATCAAGATATGATGATGGAATAAACAAGTTTTTAGTAACTTTTGAAAAAACAGATGACGGAAGCAGTAGCACAAATACAACAGGAGACATTTATACATTTTATAAATATATAGGAACATCAAAAACAAAGTTATTTGATGTAAATGTAGATGATAACGGAACTCCTAAATTTATATATTCAATAGGAAAAAGAAACTTTTTTTATAGTGGAAATTCAGTTTATGAGTATAGTAAAGACGGTCTTTTGAAGCTATTGGATGTAACAATTAATGAATTAGTACCATTTATGCTTATGGATAATGGAAGAATTTATATAGTTGGTATGCACGGGTCCATACACTTGCAAGATGTAGATAATGGAAATGTAATAACAAGTGATTTTTCAGCATCAAGAAATACAACAGGCAACAGAAGTTCAGCGTATGATCTTAATTATTTCACGACAAGTGATGCAGTTTATTATGTCAAAAATGGAGTAATTTACAAAAAAAATAGTAAAGATTATTTTGGTGCAACTGCTAAGATACGCTTTGACTTTTTACAATCAGCATTAACATCAAAATTGTTTCATTATAATGAGCAGCACAATATACATAAATATCCTTTTGCAAGAGTTCCTGAATATGCAGTTGAATATTTAGGAGATAGCAAGGAAGCTTTTTTTACAGTATCAAGAAGCAAAGAGATATTTTATACTAAAGATTATGTAAATTATAGAAGTACAGGAGTGAGTGCAGATGGTATACCATTACTGTTTAATGCACACTTTTTAATAGCAAACTTTGAAAATTATATATACATCATAGGAAAAAATAAAATGGAGATTTTTAAAATAAATAAATGGGATTATCAGATACCAAGAAGTGATTTAGGAGAACTTTTTGCTAAACACGATATGATAAACAGAGGTATAAACAATATAGGAGATTAAAACACACTTATTTTAAAAGTTTTAATTTGATAATCTTACATAAAAAAGTAGGAAATTATGGCATTTATGTATGATGATAACGGAGTTAGAATAGGCAGTAAATTAAGACAAGCAGGTAAAGGATTAATTAAACCTGACGGAAGTTATGGCGATAGTGTATCAATGAAATTTGAGCCACAAAAAAACCCTATTATTTCATCACTTGCAAGTAGTGGACCACAGGTAAATTCACTTCAAAACAACTACCCAAATGGGATAAAGCCTCCACAAGTTCAATTGAAAACAGGAGAAGAGAATACAAATAAAATAGGAAATTTTTTACAATATTCAGTTGCAAAAAGAAATGCTGCAATGGCAAATAAGTATGATGCGCTAAATATGAAAAACAATCAATTTTTAAGTAATCTTGCAAACTCAAAATATCAGTCTCAACAAAATAGACTTGAAAAGTCAGCACTTCAAAATCAGAGACTTTCGCAGCAACAATCACAATTTAACAAAACTTTTGACTTTAATTCGCAAAAGTACGAAAGAGACCACGATTTTGAAATGCAAAAGTATCTTCATCCTATTTCAAAAACAAATAATCAAGAGAAATATACTATAGACAGAACAAAGATCTTTACAAAAGACCCTGCGGCAATAGTACCAGAGTGGGATTACCTAAAAGATGCAGATAAAAAGATAGTTATGGATAGTTATATCAAAACAGGTTCAATTCCAAAAATAGAAAAATACAATGGAGATAGTTGGTTTGGAAGTGATTATAGAATAGCATCAAATGATAAAAAAACAAACTCTGAAAATATAGATAACAATGCAGTAAATGATGAAGAAAAACAATTTTATGAGTGGAAAAAAGCTCACGGATATAATTAAAGTCTACTTATTTTAAAAATAATTATTTGATAGTCTATCATTAAAAAATAGGCTATCATTATGGACTACAAACAAGACCCTCTTTACGATAAATTTAAAAAAGAACAATCTACACAACAGCAACAAATACCATCATATAAACAAGACCCTCTTTACGAAAAGTTTAAACAAGAACAGAGTAATAGTCAGTCACGAATGGATAAGATTGATGAGTATATACCAGATTTTGCACAAGATTTTGTTCACGGAGCAGCAAAAAATATTACAGATTATACTGCATCTGCTGCAAAATTATTTGGTAATAAAGAACTTCAAAACAAAGCAAGAACTGCAAGCAACACTTTAAAAAGAAACATAGATAACGAATATGTAGGTATGGCAGGAGAAATGTTAGGAGACCCTTTAAACTTAACTCCAGCAGGAATTATATCAAAAGGAACAAAGGCTGCAAGAGTTGTTAAATCTATGGCAGCAGGTGCAGGTGTAGGTGCTGCAACAATGGCTGCAAAAGATTACGGAAATGATAGTATGACAACAGACGAGAAAATCACTGATGCAGGTATTGGTGCAGGATTTGTATCAGCAATAAATGGGATTATAGCAGGAGTTACAAAAGGAAAAGTTACAAATGCAATTAAGCCTGAAATGGTGCAGGGTGCAAAAAGTAATGAAGATGTAGCAAATGCTATTTTAAATAATGCAAATAGTCTAGGGCTTAACAAACAAGAAGCAAATGAAGTTGTAGGCGAAGTTTTAAAAGGGAAATACCCTAAAGTATCAGAGCAATACAAAAGAGAAAAAGCAGGGTTTGGTGCAAAACTAACAGAGCCAAATTTTCAACTTAGACAGAAAAACCCACCAGCGGTAACAATGGACAGAGAAACAGCATTAGCGATATTAGCAAAAGATGTAAATAAAAAGAGAGTATCACAAGGACTAGAGCCTATTTACCCAGAAGTGCCAGAAGCTTACAGAAAAGAAACAATACTCCCACAACAAGAAGTACAAAGCACTCCAAACTTTGTGAGCGGAGATTTTAATAGTAATATGCCTATGTCAGGAGAACAGGCAAGACAAATTGCATTAAATGATAGATACGCAAAAATTGCTTCACATCCAAGGTTACAAGAGTTGTTAGATATGAGAGAGCCTATAAGCGCAAAAGATAGCAATAGCCCACAAATACAATTACAAAAAAGAGACATAAGGCAAAAAAATATAGGCAAAGGATGGGAAACGGAAGTAACTCCAGCACTTTATGAAAAAAACTATAATTATGATTTTCAACTATCAAAGCAGGACATCAAAAAACTTAGAAGTGGTAAATTTGATGAAGATTTAGCAAATAAACTTGAAGCAGATTTAGATACTTTAGATAACCACCCAGATTATGCGAAGTCATTTAATAGTGAAAATAATATTGACTATAAAGCAGAACTTGAAAAACTTGATAACACAGATGTAAAATTGAGTAAAGATGATTGGGAAGAAGCAAATGCAGTGTTTGCAAAAGGTATTGACAATGTAGCAGTCGCAACTTACGCAGGAATAAATGAAGATGAAAACGGAAACATAACTTTTGACCCAGAGAAATTTATTTTAGGATTAGGTGGATACACAGCAGTAAAACAAGCACTCAAAAATGGAACGATTAGAGGCAAACTAAAAGAGATATCAACTGATGCAATAGATAGAGTTAATTTTAACCCAGAGGTGCAGAAGAACGGAAATAGCTTTAATTCTATGATAGATAGCAATTCTATGATAAAAGATATTCCGTGGAACAAATTATCTAAAAAAGAAGCAAGTAAAATGGTCAGAATTTTAAAAGCCATCCCAAATAATGATGGTATGTTTAAAAATAATACAATCATAAGGACAAACGATGGAGATGTAAAAGTAACAGATTTATTTGAACAAAAAGAAAAAGATAGGCATTTAGATAATCCAAAATTAAGAGGAATGGTCACAACAGAAGAAGTTGCAAGTTTTCCAAAAGTCAGTAAAAATATTGAAGCTACAAAAAGCTATCAGGGCGATACATGGAAAGCAAAAACAAATGATGGTGCAGATATAGTTTATGGTTCAAAAGAATTTAATGATGAAAATAATTTAATCACAGTTCATACTAAAACTGAAAAAGGAGAAAGAGGACAGCATACCAGCAATGTCAGCTCTGGTAGTATTAACGACACAGTTTCAATGAAGTCCTCTAATGAAAAAATTATACCACAAAAACAAGAAAAACCAAAAGGTTTTTTAGCAAAAGTAGCACAAATAAGAAAAGAACAAGGTTTACCAGAAAAAGGAACTTTTTTATATCATCCACAAAGAGATAAAAAATACTATTTATCAGATAACGGAGTTGCATATTTTCAAAGAGGCAATGGAAGTTGGAGAGAAATGCCAAATGAAGAGATTATAAAAGACCTAAAATTTATTAAAGAACACGGAGTAAAAGCTTTTAGAGAAGATAAAATTAAATCAGATGCAGAGTTTAAACAGGCAGAGGATGAGTTTAACAAAAAAGAAAACGATAGCTACAAAATGGAACATACAGCACCAACTGCAAACGAGGTAAACTCACGAGCAGATAATGTTGAACCATCATTTAGCGACGATGTTTATTCAAAAGACGCAATGAGACTTTTAGGACACGGAGATAAAAAGATAGATGAAGAGAGCATTAATGTAATAAAAAGTGCAAAAGGTAATCCAAACAAAGAGATAACTATTTACAGGGCGATACCTAAAGATATTGATGCTGATATTAATCCTAGTGATTGGGTAACGACAAGCAAAGGGTATGCAAAACAACACGGAGAAAGTGCCTTAGATGGAAACTATAAGATATTAGAAAAAAAAGTAAAAGCTAAAGATTTATGGACTGATGGAAACTCAATACACGAATGGGGATATGACCCTCACACAGATCCTAAAAAACTTATGGCAAACGGTATGCACTCAATGGCAGGAGGTTTTGCAGGTGGTGCAGATAGTCTTATAAATCAAAGAGACTATAATCAAGATGGTAAGTATAATTATAAAGATTTACTTATGGGAGTTGCAGCAGGAGCAATAAGCATAAACGCACTTAAAAAAATGGCGCCTAAGTTGTTTGAGGAAGAAGCTAGTAATGGAAGTGTTAAAGCAGGACTTTTTGCAGGGGAGAAAGCTAAAGGGTATGATGTAGCAAAAGATGCAGGCAAAACATTTACAGGGAAATATGACAAACAGAAACGCTTTGAAATTGATGATAGTAAGGCTACATTTCACGGAAGTGATTTAAAAAAGCTTAACGGTGGAGAGTATGGAAATGAAGAATACAAATTAGAAACGCTATTAGATCACAATAAGTTGTTTGAGAATTATCCAGAAGTAAAAGATATAAAAGTTCAATTTGATAAAGATACAAAAGGTGCAAGTTTTGAAAGTGTAAATGTTAATGGACAAGAAACAAACTCACTTATAAAAGTGAATTCAAATTTATCAGATGAAGAAATGAAATCAGCAATACTCCACGAGATACAACACGCAATTCAAAAAAAAGAGGGCTTTGCACGAGGTGGATCTGCGCAAGAATTCTATAATGATGCAAAAAGAAAAATTGACTTATTGAAGTATGAACTTGAATTTGAACCAGATGATTTCATAAGAGATAAAAAATTTGCAGAGTTGTCAAAACTTGAAAAAGAATTTGAAAATGGGGCAAAAGAAGAAGCATTTAAGAAATACCAAAATCTAGCAGGAGAGATTGAGGCAAGGGATGTTCAGGCAAGAGCAGATTTTACGCCAGAAGAAAGAGCTAAAATAGAGCCTTATTCAAGTGAAAACATACCAGAAGAAGAAGCAATTGTTAAGTTCCATGGAGATGGTGGAAAACTTGCTAAAAAATTGATGGGAGAAAACAGTGAAACTTTAGAAGCCTTTAAAAACAAATTTAAAACAGCTAAAAAGAAAAGTTATGTGCATTTACAAAAGATTGTAAGCAAAGAGGCTCAAAAAGAGTGGGGCGATGTTACGAGTTGGTTTAGAAGAAACTGGACTGATACGCTAGGAAAAGATTACCACAATGTAAGAGAGGATGCAACATCATCAACGAATGGGTATAGTGTTAAAATGGAGAGATTGCATCACGCACTAAAAGAACTAAGTGAAGATGACAGGATTGCAATGCACGAGTATATCGCAGGAGAAAGAGAAAATGTACCGCAGCAATTAAAGCCACTTGCAGACAACATTAAAAAAACTATTGATGATTTTAGCAAGGAGCTTGTAGAAAAAGGAGTGCTTGAAAAAGAAGCCTATGATGAGTGGGCAGGTTTTTATATCCATAGAAACTATGAGAAACACTTTTTTAAAGATGTTAAAAATCTTATGAGTAAAGGTTTTAAAATTGATGATATTAAACAGAGAGGTAATATTAAAATTATAAGTGCAAAAGAAGCTCAAAAACTCTTAACAGATGTTAGTTTTATTGCAGACACTCAAAAGCCATTAAGAGATGGTGGAAGAAGATTAAGAAAATTACCAAATGGAAAATATGAACTAAAAAGAGATTGGACTAAGGAAGAGCGTGAGGCAATGGGCGAAATTACAGATATTGCAATATCTGCACCAGAAACGCTTATGCGACTTAAAAGAATGGCAGACAATGCAAACTTCTTAGAAAAAGTATCAAACATTGACGAAGTAGTTTTAAAAGATGCAGAGAAATTTACAGATGAAGAGATAAAAGCAAGTGGTTTTATAAAAGCACCGAATAATCCTAAATATGGCGTACTTGCAGGCAAACATATAAGACTAGATGTATTCAATGACATAAGTGCAAGAAATGATGAGATTTTTAATACTTTTCACGATAGTGATGCAGCAATGAGCAGAATATGGAAAGGATATTTATCTCTTTGGAAAAAATCCAAAACAGTTTGGAACGCACCATCGCATTTAAACAATTTTATAAGTAATCAGTATTTAATGCACCTTGCAGGAATGAAGTCTCACGAAATATTCCAAGCAATTGGTAGAGCTGGGAAGATGATGTATGAGGGAAATAAGTATGAAAATCTTTTAAAAAAGCAGATGATAGGAAAAGCAACAGAACAAGACCTAAAAGACCTTGCAACTATGGGCGAAGATTTAAAATATTTTATTGAAGCAAAAGAGGGCGGTTTGCTCGGAAGAAGTCAGTTAAACGATATTTTAGCAGGACAGCAAAAACTTACAAGAAATACAGCATTAGGAAAACTTGATAGATTTGCAGAAGATATGTATCACGGAGAGGATGCAATAGGGAAAATTTCAATGTATGCACATTTAAGAGGAAAAGTCGGTATGAGTGAAGATGAAGCCAGAAAAGCAGTATTGACGATAATACCAGACTACAGTAAGCCTATGCCTAAAGGATACAGAGTGTTAAGAGACACTGGAATAAGCCCATTTATATCGTGGAGTTACTACACTATGCCAGCAATTTGGAAACTTCTTAAAACAAAGAAAGGAGCAAAACAAGCGTCAATCGCAATTGGAACACTTGCAGGTTTGGAGTATGTGCTTACAGGTGGAGAAGTTACACCACTTGACAATTTACCTTTTGTGAATGGAAGTAAACCATCTGATTTTAAAGGTCGTAGGTTTGGCGTAGGAAAACATGGAGATACAATTACAACCATTAAAACCGATAGATGGATTCCTTATGTTGAATTGTCAAGCCCAGTAAACTTTTTAATCTCTAATGTAAGTGGACCTACAACAAATGCAATAGTGAATTTACTTACAGCACCAAGCAAAGCAGGTATGATTAATCCTTACTATGGTCGACCTATTACTTACAAGAATAAATCTACAGGGCAAAAATCTTATGACTATGCAAAATACCTTACTCAAAGCTATGTACCTTTGCCTGCACAACTATATACAGGATGGAATACAGCAGAAACAATGCTTAGAAGTAAAAAAAACAGAAGAAGAAATAAAGTTGTAGAGCCAAGAAGTACATTTCAAGAACTTATGAAAAATATAGGCTTAAATTCTTTATCATATTCAAAAAGTCAAGCAATAAAAGAGAATAAAAATTAAAATAGTATTGTTTTGAAGCAATGCTATTGATATTATAATGAAAAAAATAGGTATGAAGATGGAAGATAGAATAATCCTTATAGAGACACGAATAGCAAGTCTCGAAAAAGTAAGAGATGAGTTTTATGAGATAAAAAATTCAATAGTAAAAATGGAAATGGTTGATGAGAGTATTTTTAATAAACTTCAAACAATAGATGAAACTATGAAGATGCACAAAGATAATTTTTTGCAACACGATAAAAATGAAATGGAAAAATATGGAAATATAGATAAGAGACTTATGAAAATTGAAAGAATTATGTATATGGGTATCGGAGCAGGGCTATTAATTGAGTTTTTATCAAAGTTACATTTATTATCAATAGGGCAATAAAATGGGTATTTTTAGCTCTTTATTTTCAGGCGATACTATAAACAAAACAGTCGATGCAGTCATAGATACAGGTGATGCACTTGTTTATACAGATGAAGAGAAAGCAAAAGCATTGCAACTTGCAACAGAAACAAAAATGAAGATGTTAAGCCATTACGAACCGTTTAAGATAGCACAGCGATACATTGCACTAATGTTTACATTTAACTTTATAATATCATTTTGGGTAGGGGTGTTAATATACTTCGCATACCCTTTAAAATTTGATAACTTTTTAGGACTTATAAAGAGTTTTGAATTAGGATGGATAATGCTAGCAATTATCAGCTTTTATTTTGGTGGTGGTTTTTTAAATAGTATAGGGGGTAAAAAATGATGAATAATCTTATAGAACAGATTAAACACGATGAGGGTTTTGTAGGTAATCCATACGATGATAGTTTGGGAATTCCTACTATTGGTTACGGTACTAAATTACCACTTGATGAAAAAGAAGCATCTATGCTACTTGAAAAAAGATTAATGGATGTTGTTTATGAGATAGAGAACAATGTAGATTTTTTTAGTGACTTACCAAAAGAGGCACAAGACATTATTTTGAATATGGCTTATAATATGGGTGTACCAAGATTGATGAAATTTAAGAAGATGTGGAAAGCTTTAAGTGAGAGAGATTATAGAGAAGCATCAAAAGAGATGGTTGATAGCCGTTGGTATAATCAAGTAGGACAAAGAGCTAATGAGCTTGTTTTGAAGATGAGTGCAGTAGCATAATTTACTGTGACCAAATTGTGTCACTAATTGTGTCTAAATCATAGAATGAGTGCCACATAATATGTTATAATTACGCAAACAAAGGCATAAGGGCAACTCGGCTTATCTTATGCCTGTATTCACTCTTAAGAGAGCAGACTGTTTTTCAAGAGAATTTACATTAACAGAATTTGCGTGTAGTCCGTACCTTGATGGTACAGATGAGAGATTTAATTTTTTTAAAATTTCTTTTTTGTGTAATTTAAGGTAATTTGCTTCTTTAAGCTTATATTTATCAAAGAGGGTGTAAAATTTCAACATTAAAGGCTCCTTCTTTGATGTTCTATATGTTCTATATGTTCTATATGTTCTATATGTTCTATATGTTCTATATGTAGGGAGTTTTTCTTTTTTGAACGGAAACGCGGTAATGTTACGAAGTTGGCAGACAGAATAATCATTACACGTTTCCTTTTTATTATTTCTCTAATTTTCTTCTCGTAATTCTACAATAAAAAATCAAAGTTTGTTATAATATCATATTAAACCTTAAATAAAAATTCAATAGTGAGGAAAAAATGAAAAAGAAAAAAGTTAAAAAGCTCTGGGTTGTTAAAAGCGAAAACCCGTATCTGAATTTAATTAAAAGAAATCTTTACAAAATGATTGAGGGCACAGATTCTTCAGAAGTAATTCAAAAATTAGAAGAATTAAACAAAAGCTATGCATCAGAGAAGCCATATATTAATATGCTCAGCAGGGGAACAATGAGCTTTCAAACAGTTATAAAAATAATGCTAGCGTCAAATCATCAAGAGTTTGTTTTTGATATCACTGACAAAGAAAAAGAAGAGATATACGAGTATGAAGCTAAAAATAAAGATAAATAGCTAATCGAAAATGCACGAAGAAGATCTCTATTTAAAAAATACAGATAAATTATTGAAAAATTACAGTATTTATTTGGTGGTTTTGAAGGCTTA
>Ga0256840_1004230_pt1 | contig 10908 bp, 13 predicted proteins | sample 355202metaG_FD_185969 | JGI IMG/M metagenome (GOLD analysis project Ga0256840, IMG submission 185969) | Hydrothermal vent microbial communities from Mid Atlantic Ridge, Atlantic Ocean - 355-202 | ecosystem: Environmental > Aquatic > Marine > Hydrothermal vents | place: Atlantic Ocean: Mid...
TATACAAATCATTTTTTGTGACTAAAGGGTGAATATTTAAAATAGCATTAATAGAAAAATATTCAATAAGTGCCTATTTTTGAAGTAAATTAAATAACCAAATCCTATGTACGATACCCTAAAGCCATTTTTAGAAAAAGAACTTGCCAATATAAAAGCAGCAGGTCTTTATAAAGAGGAAAGAATTATTACCACACCACAAGGAGCGGAGATCAAAACTGCTGATGGTAAAGAAGTAATTAATTTTTGCGCTAATAACTATTTAGGGCTTTCATCACATCCTAAAGTTATCGAGGCGGCTAAAAAGACCATTGACTCTCACGGGTTTGGCATGTCATCGGTACGGTTTATTTGTGGTACGCAAGACATTCATGTCGAATTGGAAAAGAAAATCTCTGAATTTCTAGGCACTGAAGACACCATTCTTTATGCTGCTGCTTTTGATGCGAATGGCGGGGTATTTGAGCCGCTACTTGGTAAAGAGGATGCGATTATTTCGGACACTTTAAACCATGCATCAATTATTGACGGCGTCAGATTATGCAAGGCGCAACGGTTTCGCTACAAGCATAATGACATGGAAGACTTGGAAGAGCAACTGAAACAAGCTGCTGGTGCCAAGCAAAAAATTATAGTAACCGATGGTGCATTTTCAATGGATGGCACCATTGCCCAATTAGATAAAATATGTGACCTAGCCGATAAGTACGAAGCCTTGGTGATGTCGGATGAGTGTCATTCTACCGGTTTTATGGGGAAAACTGGCAGAGGCGTGCATGAGCACTGTGGCGTGATGGGTAGGATGGATATCATCACAGGCACATTGGGCAAGGCGTTGGGTGGAGCCTCTGGTGGGTTTACTTCAGGCAGAAAAGAAATTATAGAAATATTAAGGCAGCGCTCACGTCCTTATTTGTTTTCGAATACATTAGCGCCTTCGATTGTTGGGGCGTCTATTGCCGTATTTAATATGCTGATGGAGACCACAGAGCTCAGGGATAAGCTGGCAGATAACACACAGTATTTCAGAAAGAAGATGACTGCCGCCGGATTTGACATCAAAGTAGGAACGCATCCAATCGTTCCTATTATGCTATATGAAGCAACACTGGCACAAGAATTTGCAGCTAAGTTGTTAGACAAGGGGATTTATGTGATTGGTTTTTTCTTTCCTGTTGTACCTAAAGGACAAGCACGCATCAGGGTGCAGATATCTGCCGGGCATGAAAGACATCACCTTGACAAGGCTATTGAAGCTTTTAGTGAGGTGGGGGAAAGTTTGGGGGTTTTGAGAAAGTAACAATCGTGGGTGACAACGCTAAACCATCGCCGTAGTATTAGTCAAATCTCCCTGATACCTTTCTACTTCCACGCCGAATTTTTCTAAAAAATCAACGCCTTCATCATTCTCTATGCCTTTATACGCTGCATAAGAGTTCAGGTAAATTACTTTTTTAATACCCATGGTATAAATGATTCTAGCACAAGAAAGGCAAGGTGCGAGTGTCACGTAAATGGTAGCGCCTTCTACAGACGTTTTATTTTTTACTGCATATAATATGGCATTCTGCTCGGCATGAATAGCGAGTGAGCAACCACCTTTTGAATCTCGGGCACAGCCTTCTTCTGGCCATTCATCATCGCAGTTGTGCGTGCCAGATGGTGGTCCGTTATAGCCTATTGAAATAATTCTTGTCTCTTTGGTGAGTACCGCTCCCACATGACGTTTGATACAATGCGACCGATTGGCTAAGTTGACTGCCAATTCCATATAAATATCATCAAATGCTAGTTTGCTCATGGGTAGAAGATTTACACTGATATTACAATTAGAATGTAAAGTTAAGGATTTTGAGTTTCATAATCCAAAAATAAGCTTCTTTGAGTCTCATGTCTCGCAATCTATTTCATCCAATCAAAATAGGTATAATCTTTGTGGGTGGAATTGTAGCTTTCAAAAAAATAATCTCTAATTTTAAGGGATTTTTCATTACTAATAGTAACACCATGAGCAAAAACATTTTTAAATCACTGGGCATACTTTTTATAACCCTCAGTTTTAATGCAAATATTATGGGTCAAGAGGCATTGAAACCGCTACCGAGCCCAAGCGCAATTGTCACGATGAAATATGAAGACACCTATGTGAAAATTACGTATAGCAGACCGCATAAAAGAGACAGAAAAATATTTGGCAGCCTTATTCCATTTGGTAAAGTGTGGCGCACAGGTGCGAATGAAGCCTCAGAAATTACGGTTACCAAGGCTATTATCATTGGTGGAAAAAGACTTAGTGCAGGAACCTACACCTTATTTACCATTCCTAATCAGGACAACTGGAAAATCATCATTAACAAAGACCTTGGGCAATGGGGTGCTTTCGATTATAATGCTGTGCATAATGTATTGACTTTCGAAGTGCCTGTTCAAGCCATGACTACACCCTACGAACCATTTACCATATCATTCAACCAAAAAGAGTCCTCTACAGATCTTTTGCTCATGTGGGACAAAACCAAGGTGAGCATTCCTATTAAGTTTTTGTAATCAGTAAAATTTCATTACAAAAAACTATCTTTGATGCTACATGAGCAGCATTGGTATTTTTTTCATCAAGGTCATTTCGAAACTTCCGTTTGGTGTGCTATATCCTTTTTCATGGTTGCTAACCAATGTGATTTTTAAAATCATCCCTTATCGAAGGCGCGTTATTGAAGCCAACTTAGCTGGTGCTTTTCCTGAAAAATCCAAAAAAGAAATTGTCTCATTAAGAAAAAAGTTTTACTCATTTTTCAACGACCTAGTTGTGGAAGCTGTCAAGTCGTTTAGTATTTCAAAAAAAGAATTACAAAAAAGAATTCAATTTGTCAATATGGAAGTGGCAGAAGATTATCTTAAAAAGGGAAAGTCTGTTATCATTGTCATGGGACATTACGGCAACTGGGAGTGGGCATGGCTAGGGTATGCGCTCAATTCCAGACATGCATGTGCAGGCGTTTACAAACCATTACACAACAAAAAATTCGATGATTATTTCTTGAAATCGAGGGCAAGATTTGGGGGGAAACTAATATCCATGAAAACAACACATGAATATGTAAATAAAAATATAAACAAAAAACCATTTACCATCGGGTTAATATCAGACCAAACGCCCTCACCTAAAAAAGGATATTGGCTGAATTTCATGAACAGAGGAACTCCTGTTTTCCTAGGTGTGGAAATGATGGCAAGGCAGCATGATATGGTAGTCATTTTTCTCAGTCTGTCTCCACAAAAAAGAGGTCACTATCATGCCAAAATGAAACTCATTACGGATACTCCAAAAAAGACTCCGTTAGGTTGGATTACCGAGCAGCATACTAAGCTAATGGAAAAAACAATCAAGAATAAACCCCAGTTTTGGCTTTGGACGCATAAACGCTGGAAGCATAAAATCCCTGAGCATTTAAAAACAAACAGGATATCTAAAAACTATCCACCTAGCAAGGAGGATAAAATAGACTATTAAAAAGCACATGAAATTCATCATTGCGCCCGACAAATTCAAAGGTTCACTAACTGCAAGTGCTGTTTGTAATGCGGTAGAACACGGTGTCAAGCAATTTGATGCGAATATTGATATAGTAAAAATACCGCTTGCAGATGGTGGTGAGGGAACACTTAACATTTTTGAATCATACAGTGATTATCATAGAATATCGGTAATAGTAACCGACCCGTTGTTTCGACCTATTGAAGCAAGTTATTTGCTAAACAAAACCACGGCTTACATAGAAATGTCAGCAGCCTCCGGACTGCAATTACTCAAAGAAAACGAGCGAAACTGCCTATACACGTCTACATATGGCACCGGCGAATTGATCTTAGATGCCTGTAATAAAGGAGCCGAAGAGATATTTCTCTTTGTAGGAGGCAGCGCCACCAATGATGCTGGAATGGGTATGGCAGCTGCACTTGGATATCAATTTCTTGACAAGCAAGGAATAGTACTAAAACCAATAGGTGAAAATCTAACCAACGTTTATGCTATCAAAAATCATGACTTGAAAATTTCTCTAGCCAAAACAAAATTTACAGTGGTCTGCGATGTAAAAAACCCGCTGCATGGTAAAGATGGTGCTGCCCATGTCTATGCCAAACAAAAAGGAGCAGATACGCAAGCCATCAAATTATTAGATGAAGGACTTGAGAATTTTGCATTCATCATTGAAAAAACAACTAAAAAACAAGTGGCTAATGTTGAAGGTGGTGGGGCAGCAGGTGGAATAGCTGCTGGTGCGATTGCTTTTCTAAATGCCAATATCAAACCAGGTATTGCTACGATTCTAGATATTGTTAACTTCAAAAATCAACTCAAAAATACGGACTTAGTAATCACTGGTGAAGGAAAAATAGATGCGCAAACACTTGCCGGAAAAGTGGTTTATGGAGTGGCTGAAATATGTAAAAAAAACGATATTCCAGTAATTGCGGTAACAGGCAACTTAACCATACAAGAAGATAAACTATCGAAAATTGGTGTTGGCAAAGTTTATTCCTTGACAAACGGACATAATACAACCCAAGAAGCGATAACTAATGCCAAAGAGCTTTTAGAAAAAATTGCTTTTAAGCTCACTCAAATATTTGTTTCCAAAAGCTAATTATCATAAAAATCCCTTACCCAAGCCACTTTCTGGTTTTCTGTCATGCTATCTGCCGTCTTCACTGATTTAAGCTTTGACACGAGAGACACATCACCTATAATTTGTTTTTTTAGCAAATTTTTCATCTCAGCCGGACCAAATATTACAACTTCATCTACTTGCTGAATTTCTTTTATCAATTCTTTCAAATACTTGGAAATTTGCGCCTTCATTCTACTCTCTTTATCCTTTTCTGCGTCTAAATATTGGTCAGCAAACTTCCCGAATTTTTTAGTTTCCCCTTCTATCCTTTCTCTTGTCACTACTTCCGATGCTATCATTTTATACTGATGACCTTTGCCTTCTAATGTAATTATTGAAGCTTCTTTTTTATCAAGCCATATTCCTGTCTTTTTCATCCTTCTATTTTTTAATTTTCTACCCTTTGTAATAAATTCTATAAATCACCCCTGCTTTGTCATCCGACACCAACATGGAGCCGTCCTTTAATATCAAAATATCTACAGGCCTTCCCCATGCCTTCTGGCTCTGGTAATCAAGCCATCCTTCGGCAAAGGTTTCATAACTTGTCATACCATTTGCTTTTGTTTTTACAAGCGAAATTTTATAGCCACTCTTTTCAGAACGATTCCAACTACCGTGCTCTGCGATAAAAATCTGCTTTCTGTAAACTATCGGAAATGTTTTTCCTGTATAAAATTTTAACCCAAGAGGAGCGACATGTGCACCTAAGTTTTGTGCTGGTTTTTGAAAATTCTCTTGTGGAAATTTATCGCCAAACTTAGGATCTTTAACATCTCCGCCGTGCCAATATGGATAACCGAAATGCATGCCCTTTTGGGAAGCACGGTTCAGTTCGCAAGGAGGAATATCATCTCCAAGCATATCTCTACCATTATCGGTAAACCACATTTCTTTGGTATCGGGATGCCAAGTGAATCCTACAGAATTTCTAATGCCTCTTGCAAAAATCTCCATGCCACTTCCGTCCGGGTTCATCCTTGTCATCGTTGCAAAAATATCATCTTCCGACTCACAAACATTGCAAGGAGCGCCTACTGGCACATAGAGTTTTCCATCAGGACCAAAAGCTATGTACTTCCATCCGTGGTGTTTTTTAGAAGGAAATTTATCATAGACAACCTGTGGTGTGGGTGGATTTTCTAATTTACTTTCAATATTTTGAAACTTGATGATGCGGCTCACTTCTGCCACATAAAGAGTACCATTTCTAAATGCCACTCCATTTGGCATCACCAATCCTTTAGCAATCGTATAAACTTTATCTGCAACAAAATCGTTGTTCGTATCTTGGACTGCATACACCTTTCCTTTTTGTGTGCCCACAAATATTGTCCCCTTTTCTCCAACACACATTGACCTTGCACCTTCGAGTCCTGTTGCAAATAATTCGATTTTAAATCCTTTTGGTAATTTGATTTTATCCAAAGGAAGTATCGGTTCCAACACCGCTGAATTATCAACACCCTTTTTAGGGTTTTTGAATTGAAAACTTACAAAAACAAAAACTAATAATATTAACCGAAAAGGGATTGTTCGTGTTATTTGCTTCATCGATATTTTACCAAGTTGTCTTTTTTATATCTCTTACGGTTCTCAAAACATCCCTACGGCTTATTTGTCCAACAAGATGTCCATCGGCTGTAACAACAGGGAATTTTCTGTATGTTGTCGTCAAAAACTCATTCGCAACATCCAAAATATCACTATCTACTGAAACGGATTTTACTACTTTTGACATATAATCTTCAACCGTTCTATTATGGTACGGCATATTGTTGTACGCACTATCGATGAGTAAACGAAGACAATCTTTTTCTGTCAACATGCCTACAATAATTCGATCACCGTCCATGACAGGTGCTCCCGTAAGTTTATTAATTAGTATTACGTCAATGGCATCAACAATGGTCATGTCAGGGGAAAGTGTGATTTCATTACGTGCCATGCAGTCTTCCACTGAAGGAAACGACATCACATTTGAGTCTGTAGAACTCTCTGATTTTCGTGGTGTGAAATTCATGATTTTAATGGTTTTAATTTGAATAAATTAATGTAGTGTGGTGCTGAGGAACTGTCAATAGATAACTTGTACAGCCAGCCCTATTCTTTTTATCCTTGATTGCGTTAAAAAATTATTGCTTAGTGATACTATGCGTAAATTTTTTGCCTTATCAAAAACAAAAATAATGATGGTTTTTATGCACACCTTATCTATTGACAGTTCCTAAAACGATTTCTTTCTGAGCGAACATAACCGTTAACGAGTGCGAATAGTGCTATAAGTTACGAAATAAATAGACAACTCCAAAGGTTTAAAGCGCTTTGTTGTCAATACGAGGTAAAGTGACTCTGTAAATCCGATTGAATAAATCCGTCAAGAACATTGTTCATTGATATAGAAATAATTACATATCTTTGAAGCCTTGATTCACTTTTTGTACTACTATACTCATATATGACAGTAAAAAAATTCATCTTAAAAAGCTATAAAGAAGTAGGGCTCTTATTATTGAGAGTTGGGATTGGCGTGATGATGTTAAGGCATGGAATTTCTGATGTTCAGAATTTTAGTGAGGTTTTTCATACTTTTCCAGATCCTTTTGGAATAGGTAGAGAGGTAAGCTATGGGCTGACAGTTTTCGCAGAAGTAGGTTGTTCTATTGCTTTGATTTTGGGTTTTTTCACAAGATTAGCTACCATTCCGCTACTCATTACCATGATTATTGTTGTATTTAAAATACACTACAATGAGGTATGGGACAACAAAGAATTGGATACACTATATGGTTTGGTTTACTTAACCCTTTACTTTTCTGGTCCTGGGAAATACTCACTAGATTATATAAGGAGAAGGCGATAGGTTTATGATATTGCAATTACTCCATTGTAAAAGCAAAATTAGTGCTAATCATGAAAGCATCCAACCCATCACTTCTTGCATATTTAGCAATTCTTAAGTCGATGCCTTTGAATACCGTTATTTTCTTCTTCGATAAAAATTTAAAGCGACCAATACCCCAAACAGGTGTGTAATGAATGCCTAAACCTACTTTATAGCTGTCAATGGCAGACAAATCATAGTCGGAAGTATAAAAATTTTCGCTTATAGCATGCTCTTTATATCCTGAAAAATATTTAGCTGCCGTTTGGGTATGCCATCTATAAAAAGGATATACCGAGAAAAAACTATTGACCTTAATGGGAACTTCTAAGCTGGCAGTGTGCGCATTTACACCAAAATCATCTGAATAGTGGCGATAGTAAGCGCGTAGAATTATATAGTCGTTTAGAAAATAATTAACCCTTAATCCCAAAGGAAATTTGAGCTTTTCATTGGGAAGTCTTTCTATTTTAGGCAACTCTTCTGACTGGAAATAAACCCGATGAAAAGGTGTTGAAAGCAGTCCCCTTTGATAAACAATTTCCGTGGAAAAAAGCAATTGCAATTTTTTATTAATTACCTGAGAAAAATTAAACCCCACACTATATGATTTTCTTTTATTCGTAGGAATTAGTGTATTGTCCGTACCACGCAGCTCTTCAGGAAAGATGGGCACCCAGTGATCAAAAAAAGCTTGCACATCTATCCCAAATTGTCTATTTCTATCATTGGAATCAATCGACCATGAGCCACCAATTGATTTTGAAACATAGTCAGATTCTGTAGAGCCGCTTGCCCTGAGCGTATAACTTTGTTGCGCCCCTATTTTTTTTGTGTAACCCACATCCATTTGCAATCGTAAATCTTCACTTGAAGCTGACGACACATTGGTATCTATGTTATCCGTTGAGGCAGAAGAGTAAACATTGGCAAGTGTGCTGATATTCAAAATAGAAACAGAGTCTAAAGGAATACTGACCATGATTTTCATTGCACCACTTTGCAACTCCTCGGTGCCTATGCCGCCTGTCACTGGCGAGTGATCTCCATCTTGATTGTAGTAATTGAAAAGGATATTAATGTCAACTTCATTATCATTATACCAATTACTAACTTTTTCCTTCTCGGTCAACGTTCCCTCATCAATTTGCCGCGTTTCTTGCGCCTTTAGCTGCGAAAAATTCAATATTAGTACAGTGATAAAAAGTAATTTCAGTATATTATTTTCCATCAATTACAACCGCACCCTCCACCTACTTTTCCTCCATTTATACCTGCAGCACCTTCTCTGTATGATTCTGCACTAATTTCAAAGTGTTCTACTTTACGCACATTCAACTCCATTTCTTTGTCATTAAGGTGCATTTTTTGGTAAGCTGACACTGATACACAGGAGGGAAACGTACCCACAGAGAGTAACAATAAAATAGCTCCTAGTATTTGTTTTTCGCTTCTCATTTTAGCCAATATCTATAACTTACCTGCATTCCCATGGAGGTTATTCTGTTCTTCTCGTTTTTGTTTTTTTTCACCTCCGGTAAAATAGTCATTTCTGTATAAAGCGGCTGAAACACCCAATCATGTCTATTTCTATGAATGATGCTCGCCACGCCAATATTAAAATATGTTTTTCTTCCAAAATTAGATTTCTCGGGATGCGTTGTGTTTATACCAAACATGCCAAATTCAAAACTAGGACTAAGCGTAAATTTCTTTTTATCAATCACGGCATACGAAAGCGAAACACCATATTGATTATAAACCACAGCACCATCAGAAATTTCATAACGTTGCTTATAAAAATACTTGTCACTGTCCTTTTTAATTTCATCTTCCAAAAAATACCGCCCTGTATAAGCCACCCCTAGTTTCAGCTTTCCAAATCGATGCATCAGCCCAACACTGAAAGAAAGGTTTGCCCTGTAATGCGAAAAGTCATACCCTTGATTATTAGCTACCCGCTTATCTGTGGTTCCTTTATCGTAAATCCATACGCCTTGTTGCACCGCTGTTGAGACTGAAAAAGCAAATTTCCTATCCACACTTTGCCCCAAGCCCTTGGTCACAATCATCATCAGCAATAGAAAAATTATTTCAATTTTCATCTACACAAAATTACTAAAAGAATTGTGAGATTTAAGTCTATAAAAGTAGAATGTAAAACTATTTTGACCAAAACCAATCTTCTTGAATCAGGTTGGCACCACTTTTCATACTTTTAACAAAAGTCTTCACCCGCACGCTATCAGCTGACCATTCAAATTCCATCAAACCATAATTGGTTTCATGAACCACATCACTGACTCTATGCGTATTAATCTCATTCACTCCTTCATAAGCATGTGTTAAGCCACTACAAGTAATATCATACAAAGGATTCTCTAGTCCCAAGTCAATTTTTGAAACTTCAGAAATGTGACGGTCACCACTCCATAGCATTGGGTTTTTAGGATTAACTCTTTTTATCAACTCAAAAAGTCGTTCCCTTTCTTCAGGAAAAAGAGACCACTTCTCAAAAAAATGATCAGTAGCAATAAACTGTATGCCGCTGGCGATGATGTGAATATTTGCATCACTATTCTTTAACTCCTTTTCTAACCACTCCCACTGTGCATCCCCAAGTATTGTTCCATTTTCGTTGGGCAAATAACGGTGTCTGCTTTTGGTATTAGGCTCTAATTCATCTCTAAAATACCGAGCATCTAACAATATAAACTTGACCTTCTCCCCAGCCGAACCTATGCTGTAAGATTGATAGCCTCCTTCTCTATTCCATGCTGGGTTTGACTTTGGCACATCCAAAAACTCTAACATCAATTTTTTACTCTCTACCTTTTTTACATAATCACTTCCCGCATCATTTTTACCGTAATCATGATCATCCCAAATACCAATGACCGGCGTTTGTTCGTTCATTTTTTTATAATAAATATTATTCTTTTGATCATTATAAATACCCTTCATTTTCCTCATGCTCCTCGTATCAGCATAAATATTATCTCCAAGCCAAACCCATAGGTCAGTTTCCTCAGCAGCAATTTTATCCCAATAGCTTTGATCAAGGTATTGCTTGTTACAGGAACCGAATGCTATTTTTGTTAATACTACTGTTGTATCTAGAATCTTAGCATTGGGAGTAGCAGTGCTAGGTTGGGTTGATTTGCAGGCTTGGGCTAAAATAATAAGCAAAACAATAGAAAGACACTGTAAAAAAAACTTTTTCATTTCTGGGTTTTAAAATTAATTGTACGAATATAGATGATTTGTGCACAAAGAAAATCTTCTATATGCTAAATACACAAAATTTAATAATTTGTTAACATAGAATAAATACGATGAAATTGACTGATTTTC
>Ga0256840_1004232_pt1 | contig 10907 bp, 8 predicted proteins | sample 355202metaG_FD_185969 | JGI IMG/M metagenome (GOLD analysis project Ga0256840, IMG submission 185969) | Hydrothermal vent microbial communities from Mid Atlantic Ridge, Atlantic Ocean - 355-202 | ecosystem: Environmental > Aquatic > Marine > Hydrothermal vents | place: Atlantic Ocean: Mid...
GTTTGATAGCTGCTGAGTTTACACTTACCTTATCACAGCCTACATTGAGCAGTCCGTAGATATCATCAAGTTTACGTATACCACCACCAACAGTAAGTGGTATAAATATCTCACGTGCAACTTGTGCAACTATATCTACAATTGTGTCACGGTTATCGCTTGATGCCGTAATATCTAAAAATGTTAACTCATCAGCACCCTCTTCGTTGTAACGACGTGCAACTTCAACTGGATCACCGGCATCTTTTAGGCCAACAAAATTTACACCTTTTACAACACGTCCATCTTTCACATCTAAACAAGGAATAATTCTTTTTGCAAAATAATTCATACTTAAGATACCTTATGGGAAGTTCAAATTCCCTTATATTATATATTTTGAATTATACTACTTTAGACTTATAATTTGATAATATATTTAAGCTATGAATGTTTCATGTGAAACATTCATAATGTAGAGCTCTTAATATGCTCTTAATATAGATAGATATATAATGAATCCTAATATAAACGAGGAAGAATAAGAATGACAAAAGAAGATGTACTCAAACATTTAGGAGCAGCTAAAAGTGCACATATCAAGCTAGTGCAAAAAGCAAAATCCCTAATAGATAGTATAGATATGAGTGAACCGACATCACCTATTAATTTTAAAGAGTCTGATTTTGGAAAATGGTTTTATGGTGATGGTCAGAAACTCAGTGGACTTTCTAACAATCCTTTATCATGTATGGAAAATATGCAAAAGCAACATCTTGCTTTGTATGAGATAAATGAAAGTATTTTTAATATATATTTTGGAGAAAATCAAAAAGCTGGATTTTTTTCTAAAATGATGGGTTCTGCAAATAAACCAGTGGATGATGCTGGTAGAAAGCTGGCATTAGAGTATTATGAAAATATGCAAAGTACTTTAAACGATTTAGAGAGCGAGATAAGTAGACTAGAACGTCGCTTAAGTGCACTTTCAGAGGAAAAAATAGAAGCTTTAGGTTAAAATATGTGTTAAATAGTAGTAAATATAGCAATTCTTTATATTTATTACCTTTTTATAAGTATAATTAGTATAGTATAGCTTCAATGAATACTAATAGTGTAGTAGCGAAGAAGAAATTCGGACAAAATTTTTTAAAAGATCAATCCGTTTTGAGAAAGATCGTCGAAGCGATGCCCAAGAATGAGAATAAACTCGTTGAAATTGGACCTGGCTTAGGTGATTTAACTAAATTTTTAGTTGATGTCAGAAGTGTAGAAGCTTTTGAGGTAGATACCGATTTGTGTAAACTATTACAAAATATATTTAAAGAAGAGATCGATACCAAGCGACTCCACATAAACTGTGGGGATGTTCTACAAACTTGGAAGAGCACTTTAGTAGATGAAGCGTATGACTTAGTGGCAAACTTGCCCTACTACATAGCTACGAACATCATACTCAAAGCACTCGCAGATCCAATGTGTAAAAATATACTAGTAATGGTACAGTTAGAAGTTGCAGAGAAGTTTTGTGCATCAGCTGGTGAGAAAGTATTTGGAAGTTTAGGCATTATAGCCCAAACTGTAGGAACAGCGACAATAGTCACAAAAGTTCCCCCAACTGCGTTTGACCCACAGCCAAAAGTAGACTCTGCAGTTTTTCTCATACAAAAACATGCCGATAGATCAGATAAAGAGTTCGAGGATATGCTTAGAGTTGCATTTACGCAACCTCGAAAAACTCTTATGAAAAATCTTTCGCAAAAGTATGATAAAGAACTTCTAAAAGAAGCATTTGATAAGCTTCAGCTGATACATACGATTCGCCCTCATCAAGTTAGCACTCAGGACTATCACCAACTCTATAAAATAATATAACAAAGGAGTTTGGATGGAAGAAGAAAACAGAGGGTCAGAGCAAAATTCTGCACCTAAAACAGAAGCGAAACCAAATATGCAAGCTAACCCACAGGGAACTATGCAAGCAAAACCACAAACAAGTACAACTGAGTCTAAGCCAGAAGTAAACGCAGAAGCTAAAACAGAAGCAAAACCGGCACAAAATAGAAACAACAACAGAAACAACAACAGAAACAACAATAACCGTAGACCTAATAATAACCAAAATAGAAACGGTAATGGCGATAAACCAGCAGGTAACAAACCTAATAATAATCGTAATAGAAATAAAAATCGTCATCGTAGACAACCTACGCCAGTTGATGAAAACCTTAAAGCATTTGTTGCAAAAAATCAAGAAGCACATAAGCAGCGTCTTAATCCACACTATAAACTTGATCTTAATTCTAAGGCAAAAATCCGTATCACTCCACTAGGTGGACTTGGTGAGATTGGTGGAAACATCATGGTTATGGAGACTGATAACGAAGCAATTCTTATTGATATTGGTATGAGTTTTCCTGATGAGACTATGCACGGTGTTGATATTTTAATCCCTGATTTCTCTTACCTTAGAGAGATTAAAGATAAAATTGTTGCGGTAATCATTACTCATGCTCACGAAGATCACATCGGTGCAATGCCTTACCTTTATAAAGAGATGCAGTTTCCTATATATGGTACGCCACTTCCACTTGCTATGATTGGTAACAAGTTTGACGAGCATCATATTAAAGAGCATAGAAAGTTCTTTAACCCAATCGTTAAACGCCAAGTATATGAGATAGGAAATGATTTTAAAATTGAGTGGATGCACATGACTCACTCTATCATTGACTCTTCAACTATTGCCGTTACAACTGATGCGGGTACTCTTATCCACACAGGTGACTTTAAGATAGATTACACTCCTGTTGATGGGTATACTGCTGACTTACACCGTTTAGCTTACTATGGAGATAAAGGTGTTCTTTGTCTTCTTTCTGACTCAACAAACTCACATAACCCTATTGCAACAGGTTCTGAGTTAAGTGTTGCTCCGGCATTAGATAGAATCTTTTCTAAAGCAGAGGGACGTATACTTCTTTCTACTTTTAGCTCAAACATTCACCGTGTTCAGCAAGCTATTCAGTATGGTATTCAGTATGGTCGTAAGATCTGTGTTATTGGTCGTTCAATGGAGAGAAATATTGAACTTGCAATGCAGTATGATTATGTACGTTTTAATAAAAACATCTTTGTTGATCCAGATGAAGTTGCACAACTTGAAGATAAAGAAGTACTTATTGTTACAACTGGTTCTCAGGGTGAAACAAATTCAGCTCTTTTTAGAATGAGTATTGGTGAGCATAGACATATTAAAATCAAACCATCAGATTTAATTGTTCTTTCATCTCGTGCTATTCCTGGTAACGAAGGTTCTATCTCTGCTATGCTTAACAACATTCAGCGTGCAGGTGCAAGTGTTGCTATGAGTAAAGATATTCACGTATCAGGTCATGCTTCTATGGAAGAGCAAAAACTTATGCTGCGTTTAGTTAATCCTAAGTTCTTCTTACCTATCCACGGTGAGTACAATCATGTTATGCGTCACCGTGAAACGGGTATGATGTGTGGCGTTCCTGAGAGAAATATCTTACTTATGACAGATGGTGAGCAGATAGAAATAGCACCAAAATACATGAGAAAAGTTAAAACTGTAAAAACAGGTAAGACTTACATAGATAACCAAAACAACCACAAAATTGATGATGACATTATCTTAGATCGTCAAAAACTTGCATCTGATGGTGTAGTTATGATAGTTGCTGAAGTAAGTGAGCAAAACTCTAAGATGTTAGCGAAGCCAAAAGTAACTACATTTGGTATAGTTCCAGATAGACTCGATAAAGCATTTGCTAAAGAGATAGAAGATGTACTAGAGATCTTCTTAACTAACATCAAACCAGGACTTATCGAGAACTCTCGTGCATTAGAAAATGATGTTCGTCAAGTTGTTCGTAAACACATCTTTAGAAAGATGAAAAAGTATCCTCTTATTGTTCCACATATGCTTGTGCACTAAAGAACTGAACTATTTTTAAAAGGAGAGCAATATGATGCTCTTCTTGCTCCTCTTTTTTACTTTTATCGCATTTTAATTCTTTTAAGTATATAGTATAAAGATAAGCTTTATTTAAAAAGGGGTTGTTGTGCCTAAATTTTTTTTACTCTTACTATTTTTTTTCATTGTTCCTCTGTTTGCAGAGAAGAGTCCTTCTGATGTTTATAGTCAATCTGTTGTACTTGAAAGAATTGTCATTACTCTACGTAAAGAGAATGGTATTAATGAAAAACTTCCCTTTGTTGCACTACAAAAAGCAAAACGTCCACGACATGTTTTGCAAAAAACCCTTGAGGTACTCACTAAAGTAAATAAATATCGTGAACTCAAAGGTTATGGTAGCATTACTCTACCGCCTGTACCTTCACGTGATATCACTCCTGAAGATGTTTACTATAATGTACTGCGTTTAAAAAAAGAGGTAGCATTTCTTTTAAAAGAGCAATCACAAGTTAAAAAAAACCTTTTTACACTCAAAAAATATACAAACAAAACACCAAGTGATGTTTATAAAGTACTATGGGGTATCTCTCTTGGTTTTGATGCCCTCATAGGGCAGGGTTTTACACCTACTGATGTTTATGCCTTAAGTGAACAGATACTTAAAAGAGTAAAGTTTTTACGTAAGTTACAATGCATCAATAGCTCCGTAGTAGTCCCAGAAAAAAAAGAGAACCTTCATCCAAACCATGCACTCTACACATCATTAGAACTACTAAAAAAAATTCATACTATAGAGAAAAAACTTTGGATGCCACCTGTTCCTATTGTTGCAGCAAAAGAGAAAGTAATTAGTCCTACGGAGGTGTATGATTCCTTGCAAACAGTCAATGCAGAGCTTAACAGAATCTCATGGCGTTTAGGAGTAGAGCGACATTTTGAAAATATAGAGCCAGATGAAGAGAAGACACCAAGTGATGTTGTTCAAAACCTCGAGTTTGCAATTGCCCTGCTTCCCTCTTTTGACTTTAATGAGGGGGTAAATCAGTATCCTATTGACTCACTAAAAAAGAGTCCAAATGATGTTTTTGCTCTTTCAGAGTATATTTTAGAGAAAATCAATGCTATCAAAGCAGATAAAGGGATACGAAAAACACCCAAAGAAACACAGTATATCTATGGATTGAAACCTATTCATGTTTATGTGAAAGGGATAGAAGCACTTGAAAAAGTGCAAAAACTTAAAATTTTAGAGGGTTCACATATCTCTGAATCTCCTGAATCGCCAGATAGAAAAATTTCTCCTAGTGAAGTGTATGAGTTGATTTTACGCTTAGACGATGAGTTGAGTTTGCTCTATCCAAACAGTGCAAAACAAGCATATAGAGAAGTTCTCGATAAAAAAGAGTATAGTGATAAAACACCTTCGGATGCTTACAATAATCTCTGGAAAATCACCTATCAACTAGATACGATACTCAATCAAGAGTACACACCAAATGAGACCTATGTATTGGCACTCAAGATCAATAAAGATGTGCAAAATATCGTAAAATATTTTTTAAATAAAAAGGTAGTAGTAAAGAAAAAAGAAGTTCTTTCTAAGCGTCCCCATGATGTGTTTAATCAATCAAAAAAAGTGCTAGAAAAACTAGAACAGATAAAAAAGCGAGGAAATATTGAGTCAGTAAGAGTTGCACTGCCTAAAGATAAACATATCACACCTACTTCTGTATATAATGCTCTTCGCATTATTAGTGCAACAATATCAGAGATTAATGTTGCATTTGGTATTGGGCATATTACTATTGCAAATGTTGATACAAAAGGGAAAACCCCCTCTGATGTATATGAGATAGTCGAGCAAACGAATGAGCTTTTAGAGTATCTTTTTAAAGATAGTAGTTATGAAAATTAGTCTCTCTACAAAAGTTGCATTAGGGACATTTTTTGTTGCAGGTATTGGTGTTCTTATGGTTGCATTTTTATCTTATGCACAAATAAGTAGTTATTTTAAAGAGAATATCTTAAATACATTAGCATTTGAGCTCAAAGATAATATTGAAATTATGAAAAAAAATATTACTGATATCAAAAAAGATGCTAAATTATTGAAGTTTAATAAAAATATAGCACCCATAAAACGTTCTCTTGAGAATAACTATCATTATGATGCAAAGAGTAATAAAACACTCAAAGGACTTAAAGAGGAGCTAGGGGATACATTTAAATCTGTTCTTGAACATAGTGAGGCATATTTTAATATTCGACTCATAGCCAGAGATGGTGAAGAGTTAGTGGTAGCATTGCGGGATGGAGAGGGCACTGTTTTTGTTCAGAAGAAAAAGCTCTTACAAAATAAAGCAAAACGTCCCTACTTTCAAGATGCAATTAGTCTAAAAGATGGAGATTTCTATGTCTCAAAAATCAATCTTAACAGAGAATATGGCAAGATAGTCTATCCTCATATACCAACAATTCGTGTGGCCACTCCTATTTACATAGACAAAGAACTTTTTGGTATCATAATTATCAATGCAAATATAAACAAACTATTTACACCTTTAGTAAACAATACACTCTCTGAACAGAGAATTTATTTGGCAAATGAGGATGGATACTATCTTTTTCATGAAAATATAGAGAAAACTTTTGGTTTTGACTTGGGAACAGAAGATAAGCTAGCAACTGATTTTAACCTACAGATAAAAAAATATTTTGGTGGACATATTGCATTTGTTTTTGATACTTTTGAGTTAAACAGCAGAGAGAGACTCTACGTAGCACTCACTACAACAGACAAATTTTTGAAAGAGCAATCCTTTCAGTATAAACAAAAATTAGGAATTTATGTATTAGGGGTTTCACTCTTTATAGCTGTTATGACACTACTCCTTGTGCAGTATTTGATAGTGCCGATTAGACGATTAACAAAGAGCGCTAGAAGTATTGCCGATGGAAAAGATAATGATACAGATCTTTTAAATATTGATTCAAATGATGAGCTAGGAGAACTCTCCTTTTCTCTGCAGAAGATGTTTGATACACTTCAAGAATCTAAGAGAAGTGTAGAGAAACAGGTAGAGGAGCGAACACGAGAGCTTAACGAACTCAATGAAAATCTTGAAAAGATGGTTACAAAAAAAACTGATGAAAATATAAGGCAACTCAAAGCTATGGAAGAACAAGCAAAGATGGCTTCTATGGGGGAAATGATTGGAGCAATTGCACATCAATGGCGCCAGCCTCTTAATGAGATATCTGTGAGTATTCAAAACCTTCGTTATGATTATGAGGATGGTCTTGTGGATGAGGCATTTATAGAGAAGTTTATTGCTAAAAATAAAAAAGTGATAGAGTTCATGTCCCATACTATCGATGATTTTAGGAATTTTTATAGAGTAGATAAAACAAAAAAGCCTTTTGATGTTAAAGAGGCGGTAGAAGCTACCATCTCTCTGCAATTAGCACAGCTGAAGAACAATGATATTGACATTCTTGTAGAGGGTAAGAGTTTTATTGTAAATGGTTTAAAAAATGAGTTTCAACAGGTAGTGCTTAACATTATAAATAATGCAAAAGATGCACTCCTTGAAAATGGTGTTGCAGATGCCAAAATATGGATAATTCTTAAAGATAATAGTGTTAGAATAGAAGATAATGCAGGAGGTGTGCCTCTTGAGGTAATTGATAGGCTTTTTGAGCCATACTTTACAACAAAAGAACAGGGAAAAGGAACTGGGATGGGACTTTACATGTCGAAGATGATTATAGAAGAGAATATGAAGGGGAGAATTAGTGTGCACAACAGCGATGCAGGTGCTATATTTAGGATAGAATTTTATGAAAAAAAATAGTATATCGATTCTGTATGTCGAGGATGAAAATAGTGTCAGGGAGATGCTTGGACATTTTATAGGACGTTTTTGTGAGTCTATTTATACTGCAGCAGATGGTGCGGAGGGACTTGCACTCTATGAGCAGCATAGAGTAGATATTGTTATCTCTGATATTAAGATGCCAAAGCTCAATGGTATAGAGATGGTTGAGAAGATTAAAGCGATGAATCCTGAACAGATTGTTATCTTCACAACAGCACATATAGATAGTGACTACCTCTTTCGTGCGATAGAGTTACAAGTTGGTGCTTATGTGCCAAAGCCTGTAGATCTTGATATGCTCAAAGACAATATCGATAAAGCAATTAGAGAGTTAGAGTCCCGCACGGCACTAAAACGTCTTCAAGAGAGTGAAGAGAAGTTTAGAAGAGTAGCTAATATGGCACATATGGGGATTATGATCTATAAAGAGTATTTTCTTTATGTGAATGATGCCTTATGTGAGATGACAGGCTACAGTAGAGAGGAATTACTTGCTATGCATCCTTGGGAAATTGCACCAAAAGAGCAGCAGAAATATTTTAAAGATATAGCAATGCGAAGACTTAAAGGAGAGCATTTCCAAGCAAGGTACAATGACCTTACAATACCGACAAAGAACGGCGAACTAAAAACAATACGTGTAAATGCTGATACTATGAAGTATGAAGATGGTTATGCAGGTTTTAGTACTATGGTTGATGTGACAGATATAGTCCATACAAGCAAAAGGTTAAAACAATTAGCACAGGCGATGGAGCAGATGGATGAGATGGTTCGCATTAGTGACACAAATGGTACTATCTCTTTTGTAAATGAGGCACTTACAAAGCATACAGGGTATAAAAAGAGTGAACTCATTGGAGTGAATAATAATATTTTCCAATCTGGTAAGCACTCCAAACAGTTTTATGCAAATTTTTGGGAAAAAATACTCTCAAAAAATCCCCATCAGATAACATTTGTAAATAAAAAGAAAAATGGTGAACTCTATTATGAAGAATTAACCGTAACACCTATACTTGATGAAGAGGGTGAGATAGAGTATTTTGTATCTACAGGTAAGGATATTACACAGAGACTTGAACTTGAAAAAAAACTCCAAGAGTTAGCAACAGTAGATACACTGACAGGTGTGTGGAATCGTTATAAGACAAACGAGTATATTGATGATGCATTGATAAAGAATAGACGCCATAAACGCAAACTAGGACTGATAATGTTTGATATCGATCACTTTAAACATGTAAATGACACATATGGGCACGATGTCGGAGACATTGTTTTAAAGGAGTTTGCTGCACTTATTAAGAAGTCGATACGAGAAAGTGATAAGTTTGGTCGATGGGGTGGTGAAGAGTTTATGCTGTTGAGTGAAGAAACAAAAGAAGAGAATATTGTACTCTTTTCTGAAAAGCTCTGTAGGATAGTAGAGGCACCCTAATAATTCCATACCAAATTAGACAACAAGCCAAATTGCTCTATAATTAGGTACTTTAAAGCGAAAAAGTCACACTTAAAACTTTCACCTACTAGGTGTGACTTTTTCCAACACGGAAGAATTATGCCACAAACAATATTAAAATTTAGACTAGAATCCACAAACGAAAAATTAACACCAAGAACAGGTATCGCAATACTAGGTGAACACCTCAAAGGTATGAACTTAGAGAGAATTTGTAATTCCAATATGCCTCAAGCTAAAAGAGCAAATGGATATAGTGCATTTGAATTTATCTATCCTCTAATATTAATGCTTCATAGTGGTGGTCGTGTACTTGATGATATCAAGGAGATAAGAGAAGATACTGCACTTTCAACACTTCTAAAAATGGACAATATCCCAACTGCATCTGCTATCGGGAAATATCTTCATAAGCATAAACTCAACGGCAGAGATGCCATCAGAAAAATAGATAAAGAGTTTCTCAAAAGATATCTTAAAAGCATTTCAAATGAAGAATTGATTTTAGATATTGATGCAACATTTATCGAAGCACATAAAAACACAGCTAAATGGTCTTATAAAGATGCACCTGGTTATATGCCTATGGTAGGACACATTAACGGAGGCTATGTAATTGATGTAGATTTCAGAGAGGGTAGCGAAGCACCTGCAAAAGAAAACTTAGAGTTTATAAAACAGTGCCAACAACAACTTCCATTAGGTATAAAATTTGATAGATTTAGAGCAGACAGTGCATCATATCAAGCAAGTATCTTTAACCACTGTGATACAGAGAATATTCTATATACTGTTACAGCTAAAAAATCTAAAACAATGTTTGATTCAATCTATGAGATAGAAGATTCTAAATGGAAACAATTCACTCAGAGAGAAAAAGTATTTGAGTTTATACATTCAATGCAAGATACAGATAATGCATTCAGAGTAATTGTAATTAAAGAAGATATAACTCCTACTCTGCCGACATTAGAAGAGTATATATCAGATGAAGTGATGGCTCAACATGAAGATGAAATTTATTACTGCATAGCTACAAACGATAATAATTCAACCCAAGAGGAGATAATTAAACTACATCGCCAAAGAGGTGAAACAAGCGAAAACAAAATCAAAGAGTTGAAAAATGGTTTTAATATGAGTTATCTTCCAACATCAAACTTTGAAGCAAATGCATTCTACTTTGCTATAGGTACTTTAGCTTACAATCTATTTTTATTGTTCAAACAGATTTTAGATAAAAGCTTTCAAAAATATACAGTTAGAACTATCCGATATAAACTTTATAACATCGCTGGTAAGGTTGTTAGCCATGCCAGAGAGCTAACTTTAAAAGTGAATGAACAGTTTAGAGAGTTACTGCAAAATATAAGATATAGAGCTTATTCAGAGTGTTTACAATGATAAATGTAACTCATTTAAATTCACATATTAAAAAACTACATACAGGATACTATTGTCAAAAAAAGCTCAATATTGCAAAAAGTATCTCAATTTTAATAAAGATAGAGTAAGAATATGTAAAAAATAATTTTATAGCCTAAAGAGGCACTATTTCTCTGAAAAAAAGATAGATTTCTAGAATTTGCATGGTGTTGCTTATGCTATGGATTTATTTGGGCTTAAATTCTTCAATACTTTTATG
>Ga0256840_1004233_pt1 | contig 10906 bp, 11 predicted proteins | sample 355202metaG_FD_185969 | JGI IMG/M metagenome (GOLD analysis project Ga0256840, IMG submission 185969) | Hydrothermal vent microbial communities from Mid Atlantic Ridge, Atlantic Ocean - 355-202 | ecosystem: Environmental > Aquatic > Marine > Hydrothermal vents | place: Atlantic Ocean: Mid...
CAACTCAGCTCTTTACGCAGGTCGCTTCGACGGTTATCTTACCCGCTTTAATTTCACTTTAATTTACTCCTATGCAAGAATATATAGACTTCGCACGTGATAATTTTTTAATTGTTGCTGGTTTTATTGCTGTACTTGGTTTTACCATTAAAACCGAAATCTCGCGTTTAACCCGAAAATATAAACAAATTGGTGTTAATGAAGCAGTTATGCTACTAAACAAAGATAACACCATTGTTCTCGATGTTCGTGAAGATAAAGAAATTCAAGGCGGAAAAATTAAAGGGGCAAGACATATTTCATTGGGACAGCTAGCTTCAAGAGTTGCGGAACTAGGGACTAACAAGCAAACCCCTATACTCGTATATTGTCGTAGTGGCAGTCGCTCAGCTCATGCTTGCCAAACGCTTACTAAAGCTGGTTACGAAGATGTGGCAAACCTAGCGGGTGGCATTTTAGCTTGGGAAGCTGCAAACCTTCCTGTTACAAAAGCTTAAATATGTCTACAATACAAACAGCCGAAGTCATTATGTATTCAACACGCTTTTGCCCATATTGTATGATGGCAAGGCGATTACTAAAATCCAAAGAAATAGAATACAAGGAAATACCTGTTGGTAGTAATCACGACCTATGGGCAGAAATGGAAAAACTCAGTGGACGCAACACTGTTCCACAAATTATTATTAACAATGAACCAGTCGGTGGCTATGATGATATAGCTAGATTAAATCAGACAGGTGAACTAGATCAACTTTTAGGGGTATAAAATGGCAGAAGAAAATCAGTCAAAAGAACAAGAAAACCAACAAGCACAAGCTGAACAGCAATTTATAATTGAGCGCATATATGTTAAGGATATATCCTTTGAAGCTCCTAATAGTCCTGCTGTTTTTACTGAAAACTGGGAGCCAGATACTAACTTGAATCTAAATACCCAAGTTAACCCTCTAGGTGAAGATCACTATGAAGTAGAGCTTCATGTAACCGTTTCAGTAAAAAACAAAGAAGGAAAAACAGCATTCTTAGTGGAAGTCATACAGGCTGGTGCATTTTTAATTAAAGGCTATCCACAAGATCAGCTAGGTCATCTGCTTGCAAGTTATTGCCCTAGCAATCTCTTTCCTTACGCACGAGAAGTAATTTCCAACTTAGTATCAAAGGGTAGCTTCCCTGAAATGCATCTTTCACCTATTAACTTTGATGCTCTTTACGCGCAACGCTTACAGGAAGAACAGGCGCAAGCAAATTCAACTCAAGAGCAAAAATTAGACGCATAGTAATGACTCACTCCAAGAAAGCACCTGAAGATAGCAATCGCCCTACAGCGATTTCTGTTTATGGTGCTGGCTCTTGGGGTACTGCTCTAGCATTGCAATTAGCTAGAAATGGCTTAAATGTTCTGCTTTGGGATTATAATCCCGAGCATATCGCTCTTTACAAGAAACAGCGTGAAAATATCCATTACCTTCCTGGAATTCCTTTCCCTGAAAATCTTAAATGCACTGATTCCATTGACGAAATGGTGCAACACTCCAAAGATCAACTTATCGTCATTCCCAGTCATGGCTTTCGTAGCTTATTAAAAACACTTCGGCCATTACTTTCAAATAATCAAAATATTTTTTGGGCAACAAAAGGGCTGGAAGTAGGAACTGGAAAATTACTTCACGAGGTGCTTATTGAAGAACTAGGAAATAAGGTTTCATACGGACTTGTCTCCGGACCTACCTTCGCACTCGAAGTAGCAAAAGGTTTGCCCTCTGCCATGACAGCTGCTGCATCTACCCCAGAGCTTGCAAAGAGAATTGCGAATGCTTTTCAAGGTGGCAATTACCGAGTTTACACTAGTGATGATGTGCTAGGCGTAGAACTAGGAGGTGCTATCAAGAATGTACTAGCAATAGCTGCTGGCATCTCAGACGGACTAGGTTTTGGTGCTAATGCTAGAGTAGCAATTATTACCCGAGGACTAGCCGAGATTTTACGCCTTGCAAAAAGCATGGGGGCAAAAAATGAAACCATTATGGGCCTATCTGGCGTAGGCGATCTTATACTCACCTGCACAGACAATCAATCACGTAATAGACGCTTAGGTTTAGCACTCGGAAAAGGAAGAGCTGTTGAAGTTGCCATCAAGGAAATTGGGCAAGCTGTCGAGGGAGCAAAATCTTCAAGTTGTATTGGAGTTCTCGCAGAGCGGGCAAATATAGAAATGCCAATTTGCCAAGTGGTTCATCAGGTTATCTATGAGAATTTATCACCAAAACATGCCGTAAAAGCCTTATTATCACGTCAATTAAAGGCAGAATTCTAAAAACCCATCCCCCCCTGTTTTTGAGACTTTTTTAGTTTGAATTTCAAATTAATTATTGCGTTGACTCTAACCTGAATCCGTGAGACTAATGCGGATATGAGGGATAAGGTATTGGTTTCACAGTGGAATTAAAAATCTTAGCTTCACCCATAGGTTAAGCGGGTATTTTTTAAACCGCTGTGGAATCAATAACTTGTTCATCATGCCGTAGTAGCCTCACGGATTCAGGTCTAAGTTATTGATACATCAAGGCTTCAACTTTAAAGCAGGAACACCCTCAGGTTTTTTGCTAAATTTATTTGCCCACCACAAACGGATACGCAACCCCCATTCACTTGTTAGCCCTACTTCTGAGAAACGTATATTCCCATCTCCATCCACTATAATACTTGTTGGAACTCCCTTAACACCAAAGAGATCAGCCAAGCGACCATCTTGGTCAACAATAGTTGGCCAGCTTTGTATGCCTCTCTCTTGCATGTGCTGAGTGACACTTTCCTGGTCACCTGATTGGTAAGCCACTGTCAGTATCGACCAATCTTTTTGAATACTTGTGATACTCCCTTCTTCCAGCTTGCAAAAGGGACACCATTCTGCCCAAAAATGAATTAATACAGGTTTGCCTTTGTAATCCTCAAGATTAACTGTTTCTCCATTTAGCAAAACATTTTGAAAACTTGGCGCAACGCCATCCACTAAATTTCTTTGTTGCCACGCACGTACAATAAAGATTATTCCAATCACAAAAATGATTTCTAACGTTATTCGAAACCATTTCTTCCCAAAAATTCTATTCATTGACACCTATTTAACCTAATAATACTACTGAACATACTTCCACTATACACTTTTTATCATTCTCAAGAGTATCTATATCATAAAACTAAGCCAACAAAAATTAAAATCATTCTCTACAAAAAAAGGTGTTATTGTCTTTTTAAAATGGTTTACTCTACGCTCTCATACTTTCACTGAGGATATAGATTTACTAAAATGGAATACAGTCTTCTCATTATTTTTTTCTACGGTATATTGCACGCTCTTGGACCCGATCATTTAAGTGCAATTACCTTGTTTTCAATTGGTAAAAAGAAAAAAACAGCATTACTTTTAAGCTTGCTATTTGCTATTGGTCATGGTGTCACTCTATTTTTGCTTGCATTACTTATCGAATCTTTTGTTGGTGACTCCCTCTTGCAGTATGGTGATATTATATCTTCTATTGTTATTTTACTGATGGGTGCATATTTGGTTTATCTGGCTGTTATGAATAAAATTTGTATCAATCACCATCATCACCAAAAAGACAATCATAATCATACGCATATCTATTACGAAGGTGCGCACATGCATGACAAAGGTATGTTGATATCACTAGGTTTATTGATGGGAGCTGGTGGCTTGCGTGGGATGCTAATCACCCTAAGTGTTGTTTCACACCAAGCAATTGGATTTGAAATGATTTTGGCATTTATTTTGGGTGTAAGCTTGGTATTTTTACTTTTTGGATACTTTATTTATCTTATAAATTCCCGTTTAATACACTCAGTAAATACACTGCGTTACGCATTAACATCTGTTGGCTTACTATCGATGACGATCGGTATAGTAAACCTCTCAGGTCATTAAACTCATACCCATAAAATATACACACTTATTTTTAACTGAAGGAGAAATAAAATGTTTACATTAGATACAGTAAAAGCCCATTGTGATGTCCCTTGTGGCATATATGACCCAAGTGCAGCACAGATTGCTGCCTTATCAGTCATTAGAATGATTGACCTAATAAATGCTGCAGAAAAAGGAGACAATGAAGCAGCTTACCTAAATAATATGGCTCGCTATATTGCAGTAAAAGAATCTGAAGCAGTCAAGTGCAAAGAAGAAATTCGTATTATCTGGGGTGATTTCATTAAGCCTGCACATGTTGAAGAACACAAAGACATACATACTATTACTCATAATATTATGATGCTCGCAGGCGCTAGCAAACAGCATGTATCACGAGAAAAAGCAATGGAGCTATTGGCTGAAGTAAATAAGTTTGCAGAAATATTTTGGGCAATAAAGGGCGTAGAAACTAAGCTTGTTACTGCACCGTACTTACCGAGTGAGAAAGTAGTTAACCCAGTTCTGTAAGTTACACTACATATTTCCACGCTCTGCACCGAGTAATAGCTAAGAATATAGCTTGTTATACTCGTGATGCAGAGCTTTTACAGATAAGTTTATGAAGAATGTGGGAGCTATCAAGGAAACCTTGATCAACTCCAATTATTTTTAGCTTCGTGAATTCTAATCGACTTAATCAGGTTTTCCTTAACAAAAGCCTTATATTGAGTGATAGACTCTCAAAAAATGCAAAAAACAGGGGGGATGGGTAATAAAGCCCAAATATTATGGTGTTGTTGAGTACCCGAAATGCTTAAAATATTTAAAGTAGAAGGACACTCTCTTTATCCATATCTAAAGCAAGGACAAAGAATTATTTGCTTTAGAGTTTTTATATTTAATAAGATCAGACCTGGTGATTTTATTATATTTAGAAAAGAACCTTATGGTCTAATGATCAAACGTGTTAAATATATTAAAAATAAGCAAGTATTTGCCCAAGGCACTGACCCCTCAAGCATAGATAGTCGAGATTTTGGCTTGATCAATGCAACAGAAATAAGATATAAAGTGATTTCAATTAAATTTCTGAATAAACTAATTTCATAGGCTCTATTCTACCTACGCCATAAGTAGTACTCCACTAAGAGATACAAAGTTGTTTCTAAGCAGGTTTGATATGACGTACATCAGCTAATTTACTCTTTATTACTTTTTTTTCTGATACAACCCAAGGCTTATAGCCATCTACAATATCAGCTAATTTTTCTTTGATGTCATCAGAATTATCAGTCATCATAATCTCTTGCAAAGTGCTTAAATGCTCCTCTAATTCAGACCATTTTATATGTATCTCACTTGCCTTCATGATTCGTTTATGTTGTGTACCGCTCACATTATCACCAATAAGCAACTCTTCATACAACTTCTCACCAGGTCTCAACCCGCTGTATTCTATTGCAATATCCCCTTCTGGATTATCGTCATCTTTGACCGTTAATCCCGCAAGTTTTATCATTCTTTTTGCTAGTTCAACAATTTTTACAGAGTCACCCATATCTAGCACAAAGACCTCCCCTCCTTTTGCCATTGCACCTGCTTGAATAACTAATTGAACCGCTTCTGGGATAGACATAAAGAAACGTGTAATTTCTTTATGGGTTACTGTTACAGGTCCACCTTCATTAATCTGCTGCCTAAACTTAGGTACAACCGACCCTGACGATCCAAGCACGTTACCAAAACGAACCATTGTAAATATTGTTTTACAGTCTGGTTTTTCAGATAATGCTTGTAATACTAATTCAGTAATACGCTTAGAGCACCCCATAACATTAGTAGGGCGTACAGCTTTATCGGTTGAGATAAGAATAAAAGTTTCAACATCTGCATTTAATGCATGTTCAGCAAGGAAACGGGTTCCAAAAACATTATTACTTAATCCCGCAACAGGATTTTCTTCTACCAATGGAACATGCTTGTAAGCAGCAGCATGATAAATAGTATTAATATCTTTATTTGCAAATAATCGCTTTAGCAATGTAGCATTGGAAATTGAACCCAAAGCCTTAACTAACTTAATTGATAAACTAGCTTTTGTGATAAGCTCCTCTAGCTCTTGCTCTATTTGATAAAGAGCAAATTCACTTTGTTCAAGGAGTATTAATTTTTTTGGTGATAAATTGATTATTTGTCGGCACAATTCTGAGCCAATAGAGCCACCGGCACCCGTTACCATAACAACTTTATTATTAATATTTGCAGGTAGAAGCTTTTTATCAGGTTCTATGACATTACGACCTAACAAATCATCAATATCAATATCCTTAATATCAGATACTTTTAATTTACCATGTGCTAAATCTAAAAAATCTGGAATACTTCGAATATTTACGGGCAAAGACTCAAGACGATTGATAATCTCTTGGCGTTTAGTTCGACCTATTGATGGCATTGCTAAAATAATTTCATCAATTTTTTTATTTTCAATAATACTAACTAGTTGAGAAGTGGAATAGACCTTAAGACCAAGGATATTCCAACCTGCGAGACTTGCATCATCATCAATAAATCCTGCTACAGAATAGCTTGAGTCTGACTTTAAAATATTAGTTAATTGCGTACCCGTCGCACCTGCACCATATATTAAAACCTTTTTTTCTGATTTTTCTTGAGAAGGTTTATAAAGAACATATTGAGCAGCAAGCCGAACAACTGTAACCAGCATAAAAATAGCAAGCCAATAGACAGTAACAACTATAGGAGAAAGCTCTGTAATTGTTAGTAAACTAACAACCCCCACCCAAACAAGTGTTGAGAGTAAAGTAGCAATAAAAATAGTAATTACTGCTTGACCACGAAAGTACTGTAGAACAGCACGGTACAAACCCAGCTTCATATAAACAGGCAATGAAATCCCAAATGCTATTGGGAAAATCCACCACTCAATACCAGTAGGCACATATATTTTATTTTCCTGTAAGGAAAAGCTAGCCAAAATCACAAAAAATATTAGCAATGCATCCAAAATTACTAAATATACTCGTTTTTCAGAACGTGATTTTTGGAGTAGGTAATTTTTAATATCCATGATTTATTTACACTCGATAATTATCGTTGTATTGTATAATAAAAAGCACCGTAATTCTGTGTGGTTTATCACATAATAACCAACTTATCCCCTTCATCTAACCACTTATTCCTCCATCTGCAATCAGTAGCCGTTGAAACCAATATAGGTTTCTCACTTTAAGCAGTACTGATATATTATGTCTTAAGCAATGCGAGTAATTGCTAATAGATGTTTGGATTAGCCAATTGAAGTCAGGGAATGACTTAGCACTTAAAGTTTTGATAGAAATATTTAAGTATTGATAGGATTTTACAGTTGGGAGCCACGGATGGCTCACTTCCTCAAACAGAAGGGCCCTAATGCACAGAGAGTTTCACAATCCTCATCAAAAGTAAAAACTTGCCTTATGAGAAAACCCTGAGGATTAGGGTATTACTTATTATCTTGACCTTTTTTCTTAATATTAGTAAAAAATGACAAAGGCGTATTATCACCGCTTGCCATTTTGTATACATTTGCATTTATATCCAAATCTTCTTCATTTAATTTTTCTGACAATGATTCTTCTACATTAGCTATATTATCATTCCCTTCTCTATTATTTGTTGCTTCTTTAATATCTACTTCAATATTTTTTAAGTCATCTAGCAACTTTTTTGTATCCTCTACTCGCCTATGAATATCAGTAAACATATCCTGTGTTGAATCAAGCGTATTAGAAATTTTCATAATTTTTGAATAGTCAAGCACTTCAAGATTCTTCTGAGTCTGCTTGTTTAATTGTTGGCTTTGTTCTTCGTGACGGCGCATATTTTCAATATGTGTGCGGCTTTCATCAATATTTGCTGTTAGCTCTTGACGCGCAAGGTCTGCCACTTGAAAGCTACTATCAAACTGTTCATAAGCCTGCTCTTCTAAACCTGTTAAATCATCAGTAAATTTATTTAATGATTTCTCAGCATTATCTTGATGTTGTTTTAAAAGACCGACAAGTAACGTAGATTCATGCAGTGTTTCTTCAAGAGTACGACCAACTTTTTCAGAAATATCAAAATTATTATTTATTAGTTCGCTTTGCTCCTTATGCTTTCCAAGAAAATCTTGTAATAATTCCTGTGATAAGGTCTTTTGGTGCTGCATTGTTCCTAAATCCTCATCAACCTGATTCAAGCTTTTATCAAGATTAGCCTGCACCTCTTGGATTGTAGAAATAGTGCTATTCAATTGAGAATCCCAATAAGATTGTATTTTATTCATACGTAAGCTTATGGTATTCGTCGTTTGAATTAATGCCTGCTCCTGTATTTGTATTTTTTTTGAGGTTTCAAAAATACTTCTTGCCTGCATATCAACATCTTTTCGCTTTTGAGAAAATGTTTTCGCCAAATCATTTATATTACTGACCAACTCGGCAGTTTCTTTTTGATGCCCACGAATAGTCGAAACAGCAGAAGTAATCTCATCTTTTTCAATTTCTGCATTTTGACGTATTACCTTAATCGCTTTTCTTTCACTTTGTCCTGCCCACTTTCCTAAAAACAAAACCAGCACCGAAATAATCAAAGCTGAAGAAATTATTGCAATAACAATTAATTCAATCAATTTAATAAACTGATCTCCTGATAGAGCAGAATCTGTTATACCCACTGCGTTTGCATCAAAGGCAACTACACTTAAAAAAACACTCACAACAAACCTTAGAGTACTGACTTTTAAAAACATAAACTGTTTCATTTTTATTACTGCCCCAAGCAAAAAGGTGATCATTAATTTCATCCTGAATCCGTGAGGTCAATGCATCCCTTACCGTAATAGCCTCACGAATTCAGGATAACATAAAGACTACAAACTTAAAACGGGACGGCATTTTAATTAAAATATAGATCGTGTACAGATTAGAATTATTTGCTTTTGAAGGCTTCCCGCTTGCTATTCTTTTAATTTTATTACCAAGCGCCTTTCTGCAACATGAATGTTTTCGACTCCATCAGCAAAAGACTTCCAAAACCCTTCATCTCCACCAAACTCTTGAACTAAATCTACATTTTTCAAATTTCCCAGCCATGCATTTGGCATAGGAACCCCCCAAATACTGACACCCTTAAGCTTTACAATAGGTCTTCCATTAGCAAAAGCAAGTTCAGCTCCTGCATTCAGCTTTAATGTCTTACCACCAAGCACTGGAAAGTCAGGATCTAAAGGCATTAGAACATTAACACTAGCAAGGTTTTCTGATAAATCAATCACTGCTTTATCAGCAAGATCAGTATTTTTTGCAAGCATTGCATTAAGTTCTTTTTCGGTAAAGCTTACTTCACGTTTAGCACCTTCTTCACTGTAGGGTGTTGGCTCAAGTTTTTGTACTGTCTCCACATCATTAGATGTAGAAAATGTCGGCAAACCAAACTGCTTTAGTTTTTGATTCAACTCACCTTCTTCACGTTGATTCAACTCCACTGGATCAAATTTTTTGGGGAATAAATAATGGCTCGCAATAAATAATGTTGCAGCAACAGAAATAACCACAGTTATCAACATAATCCCTAGTGTACGTAAGCAGCCACCTTTTTTTTGCTTGGTATTATCATTCATAAGCAGTTGTTTCTCTATTCAAATATATATTGCACAGTGCAATAATAAACTCGGAGAATATCATACAGTCTTTGGCTAAGTATACTCAACAACATCCCAAACCCTCAGATAGAACTAAATCTCTCTAAAAATCTGTAGAAATCCAAAAAAATAATACAAAACCCAAACAACCATTCAAAAATAGTTGTAAATTCCACCCAGTGATAAGACTTTTAAGTCATTTCTCAGTGCTTGTCATTTTTTAGACACACCTATCCAGAGCCTTTGTTTTAATGTGTTATTTTTATAATGGCGGTAGTTCAACCTCCTCAGTGCTTCTAGCACATCTGCTAGCAATGAACGATATCCTTTCTCGTCCTTACCGAGATATCTCCGTCCTGTTTTAACTTAGTGTGGAGAACTGCTCAATAAGATTAGAGGACATAAATAGCTTTCCTATTTTAGACTCATTTCTCTATTGGAAAATACTGCTATTGTTATCTAGTAAAATATCACTCTCTTGCTCTGTATCCCCCTTTTTTTATATTTCCTGAATCCGTGAGGCTACTACGGCATGATGAACAAGTTATTGATTCCACAGCGGTTTAAAAAATACCTGCTTAACCTATGGGTGAAGCTAAGGTTTTTTAATTCCACTGTGAAACCAATATCTTATCCCTCATATCCGCATTAGCCTCACGGATTCAGGTATTTTACATAGCACACTTAGTTGGGCTTCGTACTTCAGCCCTAATTTTAACAATTTCATAGATAGTTTGATTCTTGTCGACTTAGATAGAATCAAAGCACAAAAAAATGTCGCTATATTGGCGAGGTCACAAATACTTCAAATGAGGAATTCCCAATAGCAACATTACTAGAGAAAAATGAAAAAAACAGCATGATTTTTAGTATCTAGTTATCAAAAATAAGTTTGTCATAAAAAATTCATCAAATAGTCATAGAGGTGTCATAAAGCAACAGTAAAGTTCCTCGTTAATTAAATAGCAGTGAGTGACTTAATCCGTGGCACAAGCAATTAGTATTAATAATTTGAGTAAAACATTTGGTCGAGTTAAGGCCTTAGATGATGTTTCTATTCAAATTATGGAAGGAGAAATAGTTGCTCTGATCGGTCCTAGTGGCTCTGGAAAGTCAACGTTATTACGTCATATAGCGGGGCTAGAAATTTCCGATAAAAGTAGTGCTGTGAATAATGTTACAGAAATCAATATCAATGGGCAGGCACTACAAGCAAATGGCAAGTTGAGTAAATCAGCTCGAAGAATTCGTAGTGGTATTGGTGTTATTTTCCAACAATTTAATCTGAT
>Ga0256840_1004234_pt1 | contig 10903 bp, 8 predicted proteins | sample 355202metaG_FD_185969 | JGI IMG/M metagenome (GOLD analysis project Ga0256840, IMG submission 185969) | Hydrothermal vent microbial communities from Mid Atlantic Ridge, Atlantic Ocean - 355-202 | ecosystem: Environmental > Aquatic > Marine > Hydrothermal vents | place: Atlantic Ocean: Mid...
TATATTTAAAGTGTTTAGTAAATTACTTTGAAATGAACTCTCTGTTGAAATTTGATATTTGCTTAATATAGAATTGTAATATGAATCTTGTTGTTTTAAACTATGAATGTTTTGAGATGCAGATGTGAATAATTCATCTTCCTGTTTTAGGTTATTATATCTTTGTTTGGCTTCCATTGTTTTTGAAAATGAAAACATGTACGCTACCCAAACTAAAAGCAGGAAGCCGACTGATAAAATAGTATTTTTTTGTTTTAATTTCATTTAAATTCAATTCTAAGTTCAAATACTGTATTCGTTTTTTTTCCAATACCATAATCTACAATATCAACGGACTTTATCCAATCAAAATTTTCAAAATTTTTAATCCAAGTTGAAAAATTTTCACTATTGGAAGTAGAACCTTTCATGAGAATAGTTTGTTGATTTAAAATTATTTTCTTTTGCTCCTCAATATTTTTTAAAATGGGTTGATATTCAACCGAATTTAGTGAAATAGTAGTAGGTATTGAAGAACCTATTTGATCAAAATAAAGCGATGTTTTAGAAGACGATGAATTAATGATATCATCTACCAATCTCTTTTTATCATTTAGCTCTTTATTTAGTAAAAGTAATTGTTCTTTTTGCGATTGGTTAATCTGTGTTTTCTGTGTTAAGTTTTCAATATTTTTAGTATAAGAATCAAAAACTAAAAAATTTATCAAAAGGGAGATAAAAAGTAAAGCTAATCCTGTTTTTAAACCCAAGCTAAAAATCCGTTTCTGCGTAAAATCTTTTAAAATAGAAGCATTAAAATTTTTAAAGTTACTTGTAGTTTTTAAGCTGTTTGAATAGTAGGCAATAATACTTGCTAAAGAAAGTGTGTATTTATTTGAAATATTTAGTCCATTGATTACATACGGTATCTCATCTATTCTATCATTTAAATCAATAGATTTTAGTTGATTTTTAGTAATTGTTAATGAAGCATTACTCGTTAAAAGGTTTGGTGATTCTATTAAAGGAAGTAAATGAATCGCAGCACTATTTCCAAGTGTAAATCCTATAATATGTATGTTATGTTGTCTATAATCATTAATGAGTGTTTCAACATATTCTCTTCTACAAATAGAGATATACGTGCTTTTTTCAAGTTGAACAATCTCATAATAAAAATCAGAAATCTTAATAGTTGGATATCCTTTTTGTAAAGCTTTGTCTTCGTTTAGTTCTACACTAATTAGTTTAGAGAGTACCTGATTATTATTTACAATTAAATAGAGATGTTGATCTTTATTAAGACTTTCTGTAACTTCTTTTAAAGACCCAGTTTGTTTTTGAGTTTCAACTCTAAACTCATTTTTTTCTTTTTTTAATACTAAAAGAGCAAGTTGTTTCTTTTCTTCATCATCACTTTGATGTTCAACAGCTCCATATAAAGAACCATACTTAAAATATTTTAGAGTGTTGTATAACATTTTAATAGATAACGGTAGGTTTAATTAAAATCACTAATTTCTTCTTTGAATCTTCTCTCTTACGGTTACTAAAAAACCATTTAATAATTGGAATTCTCGCTAGTAAAGGAACACCAGAACCTGTATCGTTTTTAATTTTTTCTTCTAACCCTCCTAACACTACTAATTCTTGGTCTTTAACTCTTACAATAGAGGTAAATTCCCGAGAATTTAAACCAGGGGGCGCATTTTCATCCACTTTTTTTCCGTTAAAACTAGATTGTATAACATTGATTTCCATAGTTATTTGTCCATCACCTGAAACCAACGGTTTTAAATCTATTGCTAATTGAGCGTCAATAGCTTGGTAATTTTTAATTTCAGAGGTCTGTGGTATCTGTGATCCATAATAGTTTTGATTGGTAACAACATAATAGGTTGTTTCTCCAATAGATAAACTAGAACGGTGACCATTGAGTGTAGATAATTTAGGTGTTGAACGCACTTTAACATCACCATTGGCTTCCATAGCTTTAATGTTCATATAAAAATTCGGGAGGACTTTTCCTAAATTTAAGGAGCCAAATCCATTATTATTACTGATGATTTTATTGATAGTATTCGCTCCAATAGTCATATCTGTTGTAGGAAATGTATTTCCTTGGGTGTTAGTTGCTGCATCTCCAATTCCCCAACTAATACCTGTTTCAACCGTTGAAGTTTTATTAACTTCTAAAATCATCACCTCAATGGTGATAACAGGAATTGGTTTGTCAATATAATTGATAAACTCTCTGAACTTTTGAATGTTTTGACTCGGACCACTAACAATAAAACTATTGAGTTCTATATCTATTTTTATATCCAAATCTTTAATGATTTCATCTGGCAAAATATTTACCAGAGCTTCCGCTTTAGACTCATAAGAGCTAAAGTTATTTGAGTTTTGTGTATTTATATTTTGTCTATTGTTATTAGTACCCGATAAATTAGTTGAATAATTAGTATTGGACCGTACTGAATTTCGTTGTCCACCTCCTTGGTTGTTCATAATTTCAATAGAGCGATGCATCAAAGGAATTATTACAGTATTACGCAGAGAAGGATTCTCTCTTTTTCCAAAATAATAAATAGAGTCCTGTTTTTTATACGTAAATACGGTGTTTTCTAATATTTTGTCTAGTAATAAATCAAACGAAATTGAGTTCGCTTTTACAGTAGCCAAACCAGCATCATTTAATGGTGAAGATGTAAACATATCAATATTTAAGTCATACCCTAAATCTCGAATAATAGTAGCGATAGCTATATTTTCAAAATCAACATCCAAAATTTTATGAACACTATCTGTTATCTTAAAATAATAATTTGCTTGTATTCTTTTTTGCGGACTTGATTTTCTGGATGTCTGAGTGCTTGTTGTAGAGATACTAGAATTATTATTTTCAAACAAATAATAATTATCACGGGTTTTAGTTACCATTAAATTATTTGAAAATGCAATTTTGTCTAATGCACTATCAAAAGGCATGTCTTTAATATATGCAGATATTTTAAGGTGCTCTATTCCCGGTGCAAAAACCAAATTTTTATTGGTTTTATCGGTAATCCCTTTAAAAGCTATATGCAAAGTATCCTGCTGTAAATCGATAGAAAATAAATTATCTTCAGGATTAAAATTCATAGGAATAACCCTTCTTTGAAAGGTTATTTTTGGAGCATCTATTTTTTTAATAGATAAAATATTGCCTATAAAATCAATTGTCAGGTTAAACTCTTTACAAACAAAAAGTAATACATCCGATACCGTTGAATTGGAGAAATTATTTGTGATGATAATGCTATTTAAATCAGAACTGATGTTTAAATTAATTTTATGGGCATTTGCAACAGTTCTTAAAAAATCACCCAGTAGCACATTACTAACATTAATGTCTGCTTTTTCATTTAATCCAGGAGAATCAATAGTTATGCTTTCTAATTGTAATTTTATTTGTACTAATCTATTTTCCTGTGCATTTAATTGAATTGAAATAAGTGCCATTAAAATAATAAGGAACACTGATTTTATATGTAAGTTCTTTTTCATCATTTTTATTCAGTTAATAAGGTATAAACTTCCTCTATAGAAGTTTCTCCTTGTTGTATAAGTTCTAATGCGTTGGATTTCAATGTGGGTATTTTTTCTTTTTCTAAATAGGATTCAATATCAAGCACATTATTTTTAATTTGATTTATTAAAAATTTATCAATAGGAATAATTTCATAAATAGCTTTTCTTCCGCTATAACCTGTATAATAACATTGCTCACAACCCACAGAAACATGGTGATGCTTCAAGTTTTCAGGTATTGAACTGTTTTTAGGAAATAATCCCAAAGAAATCTCTTCTTTTTTTTTACAGTGGTTACATAATTTCCGTACTAAACGTTGTGCTACGCTAATAGTAAGTGTACTAGCAATAAGAAAAGAGGGAATACCCATATCAATCAATCTAGAAATAGTTGCCCAAGCGGAATTGGTATGAATCGTTGATAAAACTAAATGTCCTGTCAGAGCCGCTCTAATCGCCATATTAGCTGTTTCCCCATCTCGAATCTCTCCCACCATAATAATATCGGGATCTTGACGTAAGAAAGTTTTTAGTGTACTGGCAAAATTGAGTCCAATATTTTCTTTCAATTGTACTTGATTAATACCTTCAAGGGTATATTCAATAGGATCTTCAATGGTAAGTATATTGGTATTGTCATTATTAAGCTCTTTTAAAGTAGCATATAATGTGGTTGTTTTACCAGATCCTGTGGGTCCCGAAATAAGTATAATGCCATTAGGCTTTTTGATGCATTCTCTATAGGTTATTAATTCTTCTTTTGTAAAACCTAGTGCCTCTAATTGTATTCTGGTAGTATCTTTGGATAATATACGTAAAACGATTTTCTCACCAAATAAAGTGGGTAATGCAGAAACTCGAATATCAAAATCAGATAAATCAGTATCAATTGTAATTCTTCCATCCTGTGGTAATCTCTTTTCAGAAATATCCATCCCTGCCATAATCTTTATTCGATTGACAATAATTGCATATTCTGTAATTGGAACAACATATTTTTCAATCAATTTTCCATCAATTCGAAAGCGAACTCTACTTGTATGTTCAAAAATTTCAAAATGAATATCGCTACTTCCAATATTTTTAGCTTCCAATATTATTTTCAGTAAAAAATCTTCAGAGTAATGAAGTGATTCACTTACAAGAGCATTGCTTTTTCTGTAATTTTTGTTGAGATATTGCTGTAAATTATCTTCAGTTTCTAAAAGCAGTAAAATTTCTTTTCCCAGTACTACTTGAAGTTCTTGTTTTAGAGAAGAAATGTTTTCAGATGCTGTTTTAAATGTTATGGATGTGACGTCACTACCAATAGGAACTATTTGATATGAATACGCTTGTTCTGGGCTTATTAATTGCAATAAACTAGTTTCTATTTGAAAGGATTTATGTTCCATTAAATTGTATACAAATTAGAGAAGTTAAAAACCCACTTTGCAATAAAAATGAGACATACAAATAAAGCTTGAAATCCAGCTAAAGGAACTGTTTTATGTTTTAATCTATTCTTTAATATCAAATAGAGGATCAATGAAAATAGCAATGAAAATGAAAACAGCACTAAAAATGTAGCTGTAGGGAACCCAATGGCTAGCACAATAAAAAAAAGAAAATCACCCATTCCAAATGTCTTTTGGAATGGTTTTTTTAAGATCGTTTTAGCATATATATAAAGCACAAAAACAACAGTAAAAACAATGCTGCAATTTATAATGGTTGTCAATATAAATGACTGATAAAAAACCTTACTAAAGTGAGAAAATCCTAGTAAAAATCCTGAAAGTATAAATAACCAGACATAAACTTTACGCTCCTTAAAATCTTGTAGGGTAATACCCAGTAAAGACAAGATGATTGTTATTTTTAAAAGGAATTCCAACTATAATTTTTTAATTAATGAAATAACTGAGTAACTAATCTTTAATAATTTCTTTGAGATTCTGATCTTGGTCAATTTCCCAAACATTGAATATGCCATCACCATCGAAATCTGTTACCGATGTTGCTGTTGCTTTAAAGGTATTATTTGTCGCAGCAAGAATTTCATAAACATAATTAGCATTCCCGTTTTCAGTTACTGATTTAGGTATTTCAAAACCAATTTCATTAAAATCTGTGCTGTACTTCGAGTACATAAAAAAGTAAGTTCGCTCGGTATTGTATATATGTTTTAACTGTGTTTGAGCCTCAATGCTTTTTGCTTTAGATATTAAAGGCATCAAACTTGGTAGTGCAATCAATATTAAAATACCAATAATAACTAAAACTACAAGCATTTCTTGCAGATTGAATGAATTCAATTTTTTAGTTGTGAAATTGAGCTTATTCTTCATAAGATAAATAAAATTATAGTACACAAACTTACTTACAATTTCAAAAATATTTTTACGGTTTTACCGTAGCATTATATTAAATGTTGGAACTACTTTTGAAGAGTAAAAATTATTCTTAAAATGAAAAAACTACCTATTTTAATTTCTATTCTGGCATTATTAATTGCTGTTGCATCATTCTTTTTTAATCAAAACGCATCTAAACAAGTTTATGTAGATGTTAATAAACTAATGGAAGGTTACAGCAGAACTAAGATTGTAAGAGCTGAGTTTCAAGAAAAAGCAAAAACATTACAATCAAATGTTGATAGTTTAGTAACTAATTGGCAAAATGAATTAAAACTATATGAAAAAGAACGCTCTAATTATTCTAAAAAAGAATTGGAGTTGAAACAAGAATTGTTAGGCAATAAACAACAACAAATTAATAACTACCAACAAGCTATTCAGAAGCAAATACAAGAAGAAGATAAAAAAGCCAGCCAAACCGTTATTAATGACATTAATGACTATGTAAAAGAATATGGCAAAAAACAGAGACATCAAATTATTTTTGGAGCAAGTGGTAGTGGTAATATTATGTACGCTGATGAGGGGACTGATTTAACGCAAGAGGTATTGGAAGGTTTAAACAGTGAGTTTGAAGGTAAATAATTGGCGGTTTCTGTGAAAAAGAGAATTTACATTTTATTGGTATTACCATTGCTATGGAGTTGCACTCAAAAAACCTTTGAGAGTGAAGATGCTATGTGGACATATCTAAAAGATCCTTCCAATGGCTATTTGCAACAAAAAACTATAAATGGTATTAATTTTTCTATTGTGCAACGCCCAACAGATTTATTAGTTAATCAAGAGTTGGGTGATAGTATTGACACTGGGAAAATAAAATTACTTAGAGAAAAATACAGCAAGTACATTTATTTTAACCTCTCTATGTCTAAAAACAATCAAGAACTATTAAGTGCAGCTCCAAAAAACAGAAATGAGTTTGGCGCTATGGTAAACCAATTGGCTTTTGGAATGGGAGATAAGGTTCACTTATATACCCAAAAAAAAGACACTATTGAATTGGCTGATTTTATATACCCAAGAATGTATGGGATGAGTAATGCAACAACAATCATGTTTGTTTTCCCAAGGAATAAAAAAGAATTAAATGAAGATTATTTAAGTTTTACCATTGAGGATTTAAATTTATACACAGGGGAGGTAAAGTTTAAAATCCCAATAAAAAATATTATGAATGAACCTAAATTGGATTTTTAAAATGAATAAAAAATTTGTTATCCTAATTCTTTGTCTATTTACGACTTTAAATGTTTTACTAGCTCAAAAGACAAAAGCTGTTATTTATTTTAAAAATGGAGATACAATAACTGGATTAGGTAAAATAACGGGAAATTACGTTAAATACAGAAAAAATCGTAAAGAAAAATCAAGTAAACTTCATTTCTCAAAATTAGAACGCGTAAAAATTTATTACACAGATGAAATAACAAACTATGTATATTTAAAAGTTGAAAATCAGGCTACACCAAAAGTGTTTGAAGAAGTTACAGTAGGAGATATCAGTTTATATAGAATTGTATCGCAAAGTTATAATTCAGGTTTTGGAGCAATGGGTGGTACTGGTTTTAGTGGAGGCTATTCTTATACCATTAAAAACTTCTATTTAAAACGGGTAGAACAGGATTTTGTAATACACTTGGGCTCCAATCAGTTGTTTACAAAGAACTTTAAAAAAGCAGCTTCTGAGTTTTTTAAAGATTGCCCAAAATTAGTCAAACTGATTCAGAATAGAGAATTAAAAAAAAGAGGCCTTATCGAAATTGTAGAATTTTATAATCATCAATGTAATTAATTATCAAAGCTATGAACAAGTTAAATTTATTTCATAAAGTATTCTTATTATTTTTATTACTTTTTTGTATACTACCCCAAACTAACAAACTGTATGCACAAGGGCCAAACGCTCCAGAGGCGGCAAGTTTTGAACCTGTAGATGCTACCGATATGGTAAACTTAGTAACAGGTGATTTAACATATGTATTACCATTATTAAATGTCCCATCGCCCGAAGGAGGGTATCCAATTGCTTTATCGTATCACGCAGGTATTGCAATGGATCAAGAAGCTTCATGGGTAGGATTAGGTTGGAGCTTAAACCCCGGTACTATTAATAGAGGTGTAAATGGTTATCCTGATGATTGGGGTAAAACAAATGTAAATGAATTTTTTTATGATGAATTAAAAGAAGAGGATTATTATAGTTTTGGTGTTGGAGCTACTTTAGGAGGAGGAGTTTCTGTAGGGCTTGGAGTATCTTGGGGATCTAACCAATCATTAGGAGGATTCGTTTCAGCTAGTATAGGACTTTCTGGTGACGGAAGCCCTTCTGTAGGAGCTTCCATAGGTACAAATGGAGCAAGTATTAATGCTGGAATTGGTGGCTTTTCGGGAAGTATTGGTACTAATGGAGTTGGAGTTGGATATGGAGGAGCAAATGGAGAATTAAATAGTTACTTTGGTATTGGACTAAATTATAACTATAGTTCAGGTTTGTCAGGAAGTGTTTCTGTTGCGCAAAGATCAAGTATCGGAGTTTCATTTAGCTCTAATGGTACGTCAATAAGTGCAATGGGTACAGGAATTACATCATCAAGCTATGGTATCTCATCTGGTGATTATAATGTTGATGTTGAGTCAACAGGTTTTTTCTTGCCTGTATATATATTTTATGTGAATTTTGGGCATACAAAAGTTAAAACATCATTATTTAAATTAAATAGTTTAAGTGTAACAGGAACTCTCAACCCGTTATTTGCAAACAAAACAAAAGGTAATTTAGATGGTTCACTTTCAACTAAATTGTATGAAAATAATTTTATGGATACCAATGTAATCCCGAGGGTTCATGATGAAATGGATTATCATTTGTTAATAGACAAAAATAATCAAATTGGAGAAAACAATTTAGTACTACCAAATTATGATAATTATACAGTAACGGCACAAGGATTATCTGGCTCTATCACACCATACTCTATTGAAGAACTAAACTTAGTTTCCAGAGGTAAAGCAACAGAAAATAAAGATGAATTGTATGCTGAATATTTAGATTACGACATCTCATATTATCAATCTTCTTCAGCGTCAGGGTTGCCATCAAATAGAGATTTTTTAAATAAAATGCATTTCACTTTTGAAAATGCATATAATTCTTTTCTTCGTTTTGAAAAAACGAATATTCAAAATACGAATATCACAGGCATTATAGATGATCAATCTATTTTGAAATATTACAATACTGCTTCTACTAACAATTATTATGAGTTTTCTTCTTTGGTTAATAGAAGAAAAAAAGAAGGGAATTATATTAAAACATATACAAATAAGGAAATTAGAGAAAGTTATGTAGGGTTCTCAACAATCACAAATATACCAGGGTTTATTGATGCAAAAGAAAGAAGTAGTAGTAGACGTAATAATGAAGCTTATGATGAGAGAAATTTAAATAGAGTTGATACTAGTATATTTTTAGATGAAGGTATTGGAGCTTATAATATCACTACAATTGATGGAAGAACATATCATTATTCAATCCCGGTTTATCAATTTGAATCTTTCTACAAAAATTTTAGCGATAAAAATAATGAAGATTTAAAATTCTTTGAAATTCATAAAACTACACCTTACGCAACACACTGGTTATTAACAGCAATTACAGGACCCGATTATATTGATATTAACAATAATGGAATTGTAGATAAAGATGATTATGGGTATTGGGTAGCATTTGATTACGGAAGATGGTCTGATGGCTATGTATGGAATACTCCAAATGGCAGGTTTGAAGAAATAAAAAAAGGTGGTGGTCTAGAAAATACTTATTCCTATGCTTGGGGTAGAAAACAAGTTTATTATTTAGACGCTATAAAAACAAGAACACATACTGCTCTTTTTGTAAAAGACCTTAGAGATGATAATATTTCAACACCAAAATCTATTTATAATAGTAATAATGGTAAATGGACACCTGTGCTGGGTACTTTTGATATAGGAACTTATGGTAAAAACTTTACATCTAGTTATTCTGATAGAAAAATATTTGGTGTTCCAGAAGATATATTTTATAACACAGATGGGTCTGAGCATATCTTACTTAAACCTCAACTGATAAGTGGGTATTATTATGATGCTATGAATTTCATGTCTGGTAAACAAGTTTCATATAAATATGCTGATATCCCTAAAAATAAAAGCTTAAAATTGACTAAAATAATTATTTTAAATAATAAAGATTTAGATTTTAATTTTAAAAATAGAGGTTCTTTGATTAATGAAGAGATAGGCTATTTAAGTTCAAATCACTTATATGATGATAATATGTATAATATATTTAATAGAAATTCTTATTTCTACAATCATATTTTACTAAAAGAAAAACCAATACTAAAAAGTTTTGATATTCATCAACATAAAAATGTTTTAGATGTAAGCGATATTGAAGGTTTAAATCTGGAAAATAAGGCTCAACAAGTTATAGAATTTCAACATGACTATAGTTTAGCAAAACAATCTGTTAATTCTGAAAATATTTCTAAAGGACGTTTAACGTTAAATAAGGTTTTGTTTAAAGGGAAATCGAGTATTGGATTGATTCCACCTTATAAATTTTCATATGAGTCTACCCTTGTTGAATATGACCAAGATAAAATTGACGACTGGGGATATTATAACTCTTTCCCTGAAGTTTGGAGCCTAAATAGTGTCCAAACTCCAACAGGAGGGAAAATAAATATTACCTATGAGTCAGATGATTATCATCAACAAGCAATTAATAGTAGTACTGCATTAATGGATGGTATAATGTTTAACATAACTGCAGCATCTAGTACTAGTGATATATTTTTAGAAGTTACTAACGATTTTGATGTTGATACTGAGCCGTTTGGAGATTTTTCTAAATATTTTGAGGTGAATAAAAATGTTCCATTAAAATTATTCATTTGTAGAAA
>Ga0256840_1004235_pt1 | contig 10903 bp, 10 predicted proteins | sample 355202metaG_FD_185969 | JGI IMG/M metagenome (GOLD analysis project Ga0256840, IMG submission 185969) | Hydrothermal vent microbial communities from Mid Atlantic Ridge, Atlantic Ocean - 355-202 | ecosystem: Environmental > Aquatic > Marine > Hydrothermal vents | place: Atlantic Ocean: Mid...
GAATTTTCTTTGTTGAGAGCTTTCGATCATTATAGAGGCTTTTCTGTTTTATGTCACTGTTTTTTATGAGTATTTACTAATTCTTTTCAACACCTTTCTATATTGTGGCTGCGACCGGGCAACCCGGTTCAGCACGGCTGTTTTTTCAGATTGGAGTGATCTTGTGATACGTCTTTCCCGAAGAGTCAGTACCTGGGTTCTCATCGTTTTTCTGGTCGCCGGCTCTGCCGCCGCCCGGGTCATGCCGGTGGGGTTCGACAGCGACCGCAACCGCCTCATCGCCTACATGCTGAGCCACCAGTTGCCGGCGCAGCATTTCGGGCACAAACAGCTCGATGACGACCTGTCGCGTGCCGCCTTTGCCCTCTTCCTCAAGCAGCTCGATCCCAGGAAACGGTTTCTGCTCCAGTCCGATGTCGATCAGCTTGGCGCCTTTGCCGACCATATCGACGACGAGCTGAGAAGTGGTCGCATGGTGCTGCCCGATGCCGGCAGCCAGATACTTACCGGACGTATCCGGCAGGTCCGGTCGATGATCGATGCGATCATGGACAGGGGCTTTGACCCGAACCGGGAGGAGTACCTGGAGACCGACCCGGAAAAGATCCACTATGCCAAGGGGGTAGATGAGCTCAGGGACCGCTGGCGGCGCATTCTCAAACTGCAGGTCCTGGACACCTATCTGGGCCTGGTGGATGAGCGGAACAGGAAAGGGGGAAAAGAGCAGGTGCGCGGAACCTCCTCTTCCGAGGCCCGGCCGGTGGACCGGGAGCTGTGGAAAAAGGCCATGGACAAGGTTCGCAAGAGGAATCACCAGTACCTGCACCGGCTGTTGCAGGTGACCCGCCAGGAATACTACAACCGCTATTTCGACGCCGTTGCCAGGGCCTTTGATCCCCATTCCGACTACATGGCCCCGACCCTGAAGGAGGATTTCGATATCCACATGAGCGGCTCCCTGGAGGGTATCGGCGCCCTCCTGCGCGAGGAGGACGGACATATCAAGGTGGTACGGATCATCCCGGGCAGCGCAGCCGAGCGACAGGGGCAGCTCCAGGCCGAGGACACCATCCTGGCGGTGGCGGAAAAGGATGCCGATCCCGTGGACATCAGTGACATGCGGATCCGGGACGCGGTCAGCTATATCCGGGGGCCCAAGGGGACCGAGGTCAGGCTGACGGTCAAAAAACCCGACGGCAGGAGGCTGGTGATCCCCATCATCCGCGACGTGGTCCAGATCGAGGAGACCTATGTCAAGTCAGCGCTTCTCAGGACCCCGGGCGGCGAAAAGATCGGCTATATCAGGATCCCCAGCTTTTACCGGGACTTCAACGGCGGCAAGGGCCGCAACGTCACCGACGACACCAGGGCCGAGCTGGCAAAGCTGAAAAAGGAGGGGATCCGCGGCCTGATCCTCGATCTGCGCAACAATGGTGGTGGTGCCCTCACCGATGCCGTGGCCATCTCCGGGCTGTTCCTGCCCGGCGGCCCCGTGGTCCAGGTCAAGAACTCGCAGGGCATGATCCGGGTCCTGGAGGACGAGGATCCCAACGTGGTCTACGAGGGACCGCTCATCGTCCTGGTCAACCAGTTTTCCGCCTCGGCCTCCGAGATCCTGGCAGCGGCCCTGCAGGATTACGGCCGGGCGCTGATCATCGGCGGTGAGCACACCCATGGCAAGGGGACGGTGCAGGTCCTGATGGACCTGAACCGGAACCTGCCGCTGCTGCACCTGAAAAAGTACGATGATCTCGGGGCGCTGAAGGTCACCATCCAGAAGTTTTACCGTATCAACGGCGGCTCGACCCAGTACAAGGGCGTGGAGCCCGACATCGTGGTGCCGAGCATGCTCGATTACCTGAAGAGCGGCGAGAAGTACATGGAGAACTCCCTGCCGTGGGACCGGGTACAGGACGTCGGCTACCAGCGCTGGCAGGGGCCGTATTTTGATATCGAAAAGGCGCGGCGCGAGAGCAGGCAGTGGGTGGCGGCCAGCAAGAGGTTTCAGGTCATCAGGGATGAGCTGGCCAAGGCGAAAAAACGCAGCGAACAGACCAGGGTTGCCGATTTTCTGGAAGGAATGCGTCGCGAGAAGGAGGAACTGGCCAGAGCGCGGGCCGAGGCCCGGGCCGTGGGCCTGATGGGCGTCGATGAAGAGGACGGGGCGGACGTAAAGAAGGAAAAAAAGAAACTTGCCGAGCAGTTGGCCGAGGATCCCTTTGTCGACGTTGCCCTCTACCTGATGCAGGATTCAGTGGTTCCTGCGGCGACAGTCGGCAGGGCGCGCTGAAATTTTTCTCTTGAAATCAGTTTACAATCATGCTAGAGCTTGTTCCGTATGAATCATCATTCATTTCTTCCTGAAGCAAAAAGCAAATAATATTGAAGAGCGATGAACCTGATCGAGACACTGAAAAGCAAGAGAAAGCAGATCCTGTCCACCTGGGTCGACAGGACACTGGACAGTTATGTCTCGTCGGGTTTTTTCAAACGGTCCAGGGACAAGTTCGCCAATCCCGTGGGGGTCAATATCCGTGAAGGTCTGGCCGCCCTCTTCGACCTGCTGCTCAGCAAGGCGCCCAGGGAGGAGTACCTGGCGCCCCTGGACCAGGTGATCCGTATCCGTGCGGTCCAGGAATTTACCCCGGCGCAGGCCGTTGCGCCGATTCTGGAGCTCAAATGGGTGGTCAGGCAGATCCTTTCCGCTGACAGGAACACCCGTCATCTTCTCTCCGAGCTCGATTCATTTGATTGCGATATAGACCGGGCTGCGCTGGCAGCTTTTGATATGTACACCGCATGCCGGGAACAGCTGTACGAGAACCGGATTCGTGAATTGAAAAGCGGCAGTTACATCCTCACCGACTCCGGCTGCCCGTCCTCACTGGCCCGGCGCGAGGTACAGGATAAGCCCCCGGTTCACTGACGCGGCACAGTCCTGGCAGTTCGATGTCTGCGGGATGTTTCGCCCCGGACACGGGAAGCGGCGGTCCCGGCCTGCCTGCAGGGTGCGGTCTGTCCGGAGGGCCGGGCCGGTGGCACAGAAGAACATGGAGGTCTCCGCGGGGATGAGGGGTTCCCGGTGGAGATTTTCATATAACCAGCATGGCCGGACCAGCGTATGGGCCGCAGCCACAACAAACCGGGAAGGCGCCTGGCGGTTGGGAGTGGGCAGGCGCTTTCGGATCAAAGTTAACGTTTAACTTGAAAGCGAGGGAGTGATCGATGAAGTACACCTTCCCGTTGGCGGCAGTTATTGCCTTGGTGTTGATTGCGTGGATAGGGGCGCAGATACCGGGAATGCAATACTTGTTTGGTGTTGCAATTCCGTACCTGGCCATGGCCCTCTTTCTGGGCGGATTCTGCTACCGGGTGGTCCAATGGGCCAAGTCACCGGTTCCGTTCAGGATTCCGACAACCTGCGGTCAGGAATACTCCCTGCCGTGGATCAAGCATGACAAGCTTGAGGCGCCGGTAAACGCCTCGCAGGTGGTTGCGAGGATGGCCCTGGAAATCCTGTTGTTCCGTTCGCTCTGGCGCAATACCAAGGCCTCTGTCTACGACGGTCCCAAGCTGACCTACGAGTCGAGCAAGTGGTTGTGGCTGTTCGGTATTCTCTTCCATTACAGTTTCCTGATGATCGTCCTGCGCCACATGCGGCTGTTCCTGGATCCGGTGCCGGGATTCATCAAGGCTCTCGAGTTCGGCGACGGCATCCTCCAGATCGGCGCCCCCACCATGTACCTCACCGATGCCACCATCCTGCTGGCTCTGGTCCTGCTCTTCGGGCGCCGTCTGATCAACCGCCAGGTACGCTACATCTCGCTGGCCAACGACTACTTTCCGCTTTTTCTCATCTTCGCCATCGCCACCACCGGTATCCTGATGCGTTTCTTCCTGCGCACCAACGTGGACATCGTCGCCATCAAGCGGCTCGCCGTGGGTCTTGTCACCTTTCAGCCATCCATCACCACCGATATCGGGGCGATCTTCTATGTCCACCTGTTTCTCGTCTCCACCCTGCTGGCCTACTTTCCGTTCAGCAAGCTGATGCACATGGGTGGTGTCTTCCTGAGCCCCACCAGGAACCTGCCCAACAATTCGCGGATGGTACGCCACATCAACCCCTGGAACCCGGATATCAAGCCGCACTCCTATGCGAGCTACGAGGACGAGTTCAGGGAGGATATGGTCGAGCAGGGAATCCCTGTCGAGAAAGAGTTGCCCAAAAAGGCCGACGACTAACGGTTGCATAACCTCAAGAGGATAAGGATAGAGCAATGGCAGTTGTAAAGGTAGACAAGTTAGCGCGGAGCGTTGTCGAGGGTCCTTCGTTGATGACAGGGTCGATCCCGACAAAGCCCTGGATGGAGATACCGGTCAGGTTCAAGCCGGGAAATTACGCCTACACCACCAAGCCGGATATCCTCAAGTATCTGGACAGCCAGCAGGGGGTGAGCTTTCCCAATGCCCGCGAGTGGAGTCCGGAGGACGACGACTGGAAACTCCCGGAAAACTGGAAGGAGATCATCCTCAAGGGGCTGGCGGACCGGCTGGACAGGTTCCGTTCCCTGAAGATCTTCATGGACTGTTGTGTCCGCTGCGGCGCCTGCGCGGACAAGTGCCACTTTTTCCTCGGCACCGGTGATCCGAAAAACATGCCGGTCCTGCGGGCGGAACTGCTCCGTTCGGTCTACAGGAACGACTTCACCCTGGCCGGCAAACTGCTCGGCAAGATGGCCGGTGCCCGCGAGATGACAGCCGGTGTGCTCAAGGAATGGTTCATGTACGCCTACCAGTGCACCGAGTGTCGCCGCTGCTCCGTCTTCTGCCCCTACGGCATCGACACCGCCGAGATCACCATGATGCTGCGCGAGCTGCTCCACCTGGTGGGCTGCGGCATCAACTGGGCCATGGAGCCGGTGGCCAATTCCAACCGCACCGGTAACCACATGGGCCTGACCCCCCAGGCCTTCAAGGGCAACGTCGATTTCCTGTGCGAGGATATCGAGAACCTGACCGGGGTCAAGGTCAACCCGACCTTCAACCGCAAGGGGGCCGAGATCCTCTTCATTACCCCGTCGGCCGATGTCTTCGCCGAACCAGGCCTCTTCACCTGCATGGGGTACCTGTTGCTGTTCGAGGCCATCGGTCTGGACTATACCTGGTCCACCTATGCCTCGGAGGGCGGCAACTTCGGTCTCTTTACCTCCAACGAGATGATGAAGAAACTCAACGCCAAGATGTATGCCGAGGCCAAGCGGCTGGGGGTCAAGTGGATCCTCGGCGGCGAGTGCGGTCACATGTGGCGCGTGGTCCATCAGTACATGAACACCATGAACGGGCCGGCGGATTTCCTCGAGGAGCCCAGGTCGCCCATCACCGGTACGGTGTTCGAAAACGCCAAGGCCACCAAGATGGTGCACATATCCGAGTTCACCGCCGACCTGATCAAGAACGGCAAGATCACCCTGGACAAGAGTCGCAACAGTCATGTCAAGGCGACCTGGCACGATTCCTGTAATCCTGCCCGGGCCATGGGCCTGCTGGAGGAGCCCCGCTACATCCTCGATCACGTGGTCGACCAGTGGTGGGAGATGCCGGAAAACACCATCCGCGAGAAGACCTTCTGCTGCGGCTCCGGGACGGCGCTCAATACCGACGAGATCATGGAGCTGAGAATGCGCTCCGGTCTGCCGCGCGCCAACGCGGTCCGGTACGTGCACGAAAAACATGGCGTCAACCATCTCGGCTGTGTCTGCGCCATCGACCGGGCCACCCTGACCACCCTGATGAATTACTGGGTGCCCGAGGTGACCGTCTGCGGCCTCAGCGAGCTGGTGGGCAATGCCCTGGTGATTGAAGGTGAACAGAGACAAGAACTTGATGAAGGTCTTCGGACTTTGGTCTAATTCCCTGGCAGGAATGGAGGATTAACGATGTATGACAGTGATAAAATCATTCCGGGACTGATCATCTTTGTCCTGTTTATCACCTTTCCCGTCTGGTACAACCACGGCGACGCCTCGGAGGTGCCGAAGCCCGAGCTGCCCAAGGATGTCAAGGAGTGCGTACTCCCGGTTGCCGACATGCGGGCCGAGCACATGCAGCTGCTCAACCGGTGGCGAGATCTGGTGCTGCGCACGGGTGACCGCTCGTATGACGTGAAGATCGCCGGAAAGGACTACCAGAAGAGCCTGATGAACACCTGCATGCAGTGTCATTCGAGCAAGAAAAAGTTCTGTGACAGATGTCACACCTACGCATCTGTGACTCCGTATTGCTGGGATTGCCATTTAGCTCCTGTTGAGTGAGCCGCAAAGGAGGATATATTCTGATGGATAAGAAGAGAAGAGACTTCCTTAAGATTGCCGGCATTTCAACGCTGGCAGGACTTGGGGGACCGGCAGTGGTTGACCGGCTTGTCACCGGCACGAGCCCGGTCGGGGCCAGAGCTGCCAAGGAGATCGACCCTGCCGCCCTGGCGGAGACGCACGAGGCCGAGGCCAAGGGTCACGGCGAGGCCGGGGAAGTCGCGAAAACCGGGAGGCGGTGGGGACTCGTCATCGACCTGCGGAAGTTCCGCGAAGATCCCGAGCTGGCGGAGAAGGCAATCCATGCCTGCCACTCGACCCACAACGTGCCCCACTTTACCAACAAAAGGCATGAGATCAAGTGGATCTGGCTGGCCGAGTATGAGAATGCATTTCCCGAGCATTCCAGCTACTACAAGGACAAATTGACCCTGGACAACGAGGTGCTGGTTCTCTGCAACCACTGCGATACTCCGCCCTGCGTCCGCGCCTGCCCGACCAAGGCCACCTTCAAGAACAAGGACGGCATCGTTGCCATGGATTACCATCGCTGCATCGGCTGCCGCTTCTGCATGGCCGCCTGTCCCTACGGCTCCCGGAGTTTCAACTGGCGTGATCCCCGGGCCGGCCTGGACATGAACAAGCTCAATCGCAAGTTTCCCACCAGGATGCGCGGTGTGGTGGAAAAGTGCAACATGTGCGCCGAGCGTGTCGGTCTTGGCAAACAGCCGGCCTGTGTCGAGGCGTGCGCCGAGAGCAAGGCCATTGTGTTCGGCGATCTCAATGATCCCAACTCCGAGATCCGGCAGATGCTGAAGACCAACTTCACCATTCAGCGTAAACCATCACTGGGTACCCATCCATCAGTCTTTTATATTGTATGAGGACGCCATGTTAGAAAAAGCGCTAAAAGGAAACAAGTATTACTGGATGTGGCTGGCCTTCCTGGGCACTTTCATGGCCATCGGGGCAATATGCTACGTCCGGCAGTATAACTACGGTCTCGGGCTGACCGGCATGAGCCGGGATGTCTCCTGGGGACTGTACATTTCCCAGTTCACCTTCCTGGTCGGTGTCGCAGCCGGAGGCGTGATGCTCGTTCTGCCCTATTATATTCACAATTACAAGGAATTCGGAAGGATCACCATCCTGGGCGAATTCCTGGCCATCGCCTCGCTGATCATGTGCCTGATGTTCATCATCGTCGATCTCGGTCAGCCGATCCGGGCCCTGAACGTGCTGCTGCATCCCACGCCCCATTCCATGCTCTTCTGGGACATGATCGTTCTCAACGGCTATCTCTTCCTCAACCTTCTGTGCGGCTGGGTGATTCTCACCTCCGAGCACAAGGAGGTGGCGCCGCCCAAGTGGATCTACCCCTTTGTCTATATCTCGATCCCGTTCGCCATCTCCATCCATACGGTGACCGCCATGCTCTACTGCGGTCTGCCCGGGAGGCATTTCTGGCTGTCCGCCATCATCGCTCCCCGCTTCCTGGCCTCAGCCTTTGCCGCCGGCCCCTCGCTGATCGTGGTTGCCGCCCTGATCCTCAAGCGGGTCACCAAGTTCGATGCCGGCAAGAAGGCCATCGACAAGCTGGTTACCATCATCCTGTATGCCGCCCTGACCAACGCCTTCTTCGTCTGCCTGGAGTTCTTTGTCGCCTACTACTCCAATATCCCCGGTCACAAGGTCGCACTCGACTATCTCTTCTTCGGCATCACCGAGCATGGCGTCACCTACGACAACCTTGTTCCCTTCATGTATGGCTTCGTGATCCTGGGGGTCATCGCCATTGCCCTGCTCTCCATTCCCTATACGCGACGGCAGAACGATTTCTATCTGGGTTTGGGCTGCGTGCTTCTCTTCATCTCGCTCTGGCTGGACAAGGGTATCGGCTTTGTTCTCGGCGGCTTTGTTCCCAATCCGCTGGAACAGATCACTGAATACTATCCGACGGCCAACGAGATATTCATCACCATCGCCGTCTGGTGTACAGGGTTCTTTATCCTCTCGGTGCTCTATAAGATCGCTGTCAAGGTGGAAGAGGATATCCACGCCTGACCCCTTGTCACACGGAAATCTGCCCATGCAAAGCCCCCGATCCATTGCGGGGGCTTTTTTTTATGCCCTGTGTGTGCTATAAGGGGATGGTATGTTCGCGGCCCGTTCCTGCCCCCGGCCGGGGACAGGGGCCGGCTTACCCGAGTTCCCCTGTCATATGCAGCGATCCATGGAAGCAGACACCGTGCAGGAAGGCGGAAAGAGGATTCTGTTCCTCTATTTCTCCTTCTCCAGTCAGACCAAGAATCTCCTCCATGCCATGTCCGAAGGGATGCAGCGATACCTGGTCACGGTGGAATGGGAGCGGATCGAACCGGTCGAGCCCCTGCATTTTCCCATCGGCACCGTGGCCAGGACCGTGCGCATGATGGTGCTCACTGCGCTGCGGCAGCGTATTCCCATCAGGGAGCTGTCCGGAAAATGTTTCCAGGACTATGACCTGATCATCCTTGCCGGTCCCACCTGGTCCTATAACCCCAGTGGCCCGGTCCTCTCTCTCTTCGACCGTGACGGAGAACGTCTGTTCAGGGGAAAGAAGGTGCTGCCGCTGATCTCCTGCCGCGGCTACTGGCGCATGCATTGGTGGGGGTTGCGGGCGCTGCTCAGAAAATGTGGCGCCCTGGTCGACAACCTGATCGTTTTCACCCATCCCAACCCCGAACCGTGGCGTACCCTCGGCGTCTTTCTCAAGCTCGCCGGCCGGGTTCCCGAGCGTCATTCATGGATCTCAAGGTACTACCAAAAGTATGGTCATACCAGGGATCAGCTTGCCGAGGCAAGACGGTTCGGGGAGATGATCGCTCTTGCCCTGGAACAGGGCGGGGACCTGGGGGAACTGGATTTCCGGACCAGCGAGGCCATGCCCTGATACCAAAAGTATTGCTCTTCTTCAGGTAGTTGCTGATAGCGGTGAACTATTACGAAAATTTTCCGGACAGTGTGGTTCGGACGTTTTACGTACCCCCTCACGGGATGGCTAACCACCGGGTTGTCCGACCACAATGGTGTAAGCGCTCTCAGGGGCCGCAGATTCGGAGTCTACGCTTACCTGTGCAGGCGTGCATGACCGCAGGTAAGCGACCGCAGGGAGATCCCGATAGCTACCTATGCGGGCAGGCACGACCGTGCAAAAGTGCGGCTCCTGTGAGCGCTTACCGTTTTACCCTTTGCCCGCGCTCGCCAGGTAGGCCTGCCAGAGGGCCATGATATCCTCGCGGAAAAAAAGGTACGACATGGCCGCCAGGGCCAGAAAGGGGCCAAAGGGGATCCGGGTCCGTCCGCCCTTGCCCTGGATTCGCATGGCACCAATGCCGACCACGCTGCCGGCGAGAGAACTGGCAAAGATGACATAGAGCAGGCTCTGCCAGCCGAGGAAACCGCCGATCATGGCCAGCAGCTTGATGTCACCCCCGCCCATGCCCTCCCGCCTGGTGAGGAGCATGTAGCCGGCGGCGATCCCGTACAGTACCCCGCCGCCCAGCAGGATGCCGAGGGCCGACTGCTGCCAGCTGACCTGCGGATTGACAAACGAGAGAGCAAATCCGAGGAGGATGCCGGGCAGGCTGATCACGTCGGGGATGATCTGGTGGTCGATGTCGATGAAGATGATGGTCAGCAGGGCCGCAAGGAAGGGAAAGTAGCAGGCAAAGGCGATACCGGCGCCGAAACGGGCGTACAGGGCGGCCGACAGCAGGGCCATGCAGAGCTCGACCAGTGGATAGCGGGGTGAGATCGGTTCCCCGCAGGAACGGCAGCGGCCGCGCAGGAGCAGGTAGCTGAGCATGGGGATATTGTCATACCACCTGATGGGCGCCGAGCAGTGCGGACAGTGCGAAGGTGGAAAGACAATGGAGCGCGACCGGTCGGGCAGCCGGTAGATGACCACGTTGAGAAATGAGCCGATGACGGCACCAAAGACAAAGCTGGCAACAAGAAACAGGGAGTCCAAGGATATTCCGGGGTGATGATGGGGGTCCATGCCGCAGGCCGCTGACCGGGCCTGCGACCACTGAGCTTCGGTAATGCTCTCACGTTCAGCAGCAGTAAAAGTTCAGCAGCAGGCCATCCGGAGGTCAGCGTTCACAGGGACCGCACGAAGTCCTTACCTCTTTGCGGAGTCGTGCCTGCCTGCGGAACGGACTGTCGGCGTCTCGACACGCCTGCCTGCCTGATGGCCGGCCGCGGTCACGCAGATCCGGCGTCCTGCTGAACTGCTGCAATTTTTCTGTACATCTCAATTCCTTGTATACTTTTCCATGACCAAGTTCCAGGAAAAAGCACAGATTCTCGACCGGCAGGAGCTTGCCGCCTCCATCATCCGCCTCACCCTCCATGCGCCCCTTGTCGCCGCTGCCGCCCATCCCGGCCAGTTCGTCATGGTCCGGGCGGGTGATACCTACGATCCTCTCCTGCGGAGGCCATTCTCAATCCACCAGGTTTGTGCCGGCGGTGATCTGCAGCTCCTTTTCAAGGTTGTGGGGCAAGGGACCCGTTGTCTCGCCCGGTTGCGCGCCGGCGAGAAGCTG
>Ga0256840_1004236_pt1 | contig 10901 bp, 12 predicted proteins | sample 355202metaG_FD_185969 | JGI IMG/M metagenome (GOLD analysis project Ga0256840, IMG submission 185969) | Hydrothermal vent microbial communities from Mid Atlantic Ridge, Atlantic Ocean - 355-202 | ecosystem: Environmental > Aquatic > Marine > Hydrothermal vents | place: Atlantic Ocean: Mid...
ATGCGCTCATTTGCCCACAGATTGAGTATAAAAAGGGAGATAAGGAGAAAAGTTTTTATACTCATGGGTCTACCTTTTAGTATTTGAGCTTAAAGCCGACTAATGCCGTTGTTGTAAAGTTTACAGGGTAGATAGCATTATCTTTAATCCATAAACCATTCTTTTGATTAAACAGATTGTTTATTTTAGCAAAAACTTCGTAATTATCTTTTGCATATGTATAAGAAACATCCGTACTTGTGTATGCCTCTTGTTTTTGAGCAAAGTTGTTGTTAAAATCATCTGCTGCATAAGCTTGCGAGCGATAAACTTCAGTAAGTGCAAAAGTTGTATGCTCATTTGGTAAATAATTGAGTGTTGCTTTTATGTTGTGATTGCTAACACCTGGAAGCTTATTACCTGAATAATCTTCGCCATTTATTTTTTCATCATCAATGATAGCTTGAACATAGTTATAATTAAGGGCTACATTAAACTCTTGATTAATGAGATATTTATCATAGAAATCTAACCCATATTTATGTGATTTGTTTATATTTGTATTTTTACTTGCGATATAAGTAGGGTCAGCATAATAATAAATTTCATCTTTCAAATCAATATAATATAAAGAAATCTTGAATTTATTATATGGTTTTATATTATTATATCCAAGGGTATAATTATGTGCTTTAGACGGTTTTACATAACCCATATAAGCACCAGTGAAATAGTTAAAAAGTCTATCTAAACTAGATGTCTCATAGGAATGAGAATAGTTAGCAAAAACTGATTGTTCTTTATTGATTAAATAATTTAATCCTAATTCTTCACCATCTAAATAAGCAGTATTGTTTTCTGCTCCAAGATGTTCTAAATTTACTTTTTCGTATCTATACCCAGCTTTAAATGTGAAGTTATTTAACCTATACTGGCTTAACATAAATAAAGCATTATTTCGTTTATTTAAATTAAGAGTTGGTGCTGAAGAATACCTAATGAGTCCTCCGTCAAAAAATTCCCCTCCTGCAGAGATTGACATCTTATCACTGTTATAGTCAATTGTCGCTTTTGCTGAATTGTATATATATTCTGTCGTTGAAGGATAAGAAAAAATTGATTTCTTTTTTTCTTGAGAGACATCAACATTCAAAGACAACTCATCATTTATATCATATGTAGCACCTGCACCAATGACTTTACTATTGTAACTTTGCTTTACTATATAACTAGGGAAACCATAAGCAGTTCCTCTTTGGGATGGGTCACTGTCGTACTCTTTTTTTGTCATAGTTCCTGCGTAAATAACATCTGTATAAGTAAAACCACTATTAAGTCTTAACTCTAGCATATCAGTAGGCGTATAGGTTATATTGAAGTTGGCAGTTGAAAATTTATTTTTATCTTTATTTCCACTAGCGTCTATATTTCTTATCCCATCACTCTTTTGTGCTTCACCGCTGACATTAATAGAAAGTTTATCATCTTTATGCCCAATATAAAAAGAACCATCAACTAAGCCATAATTGCCAATATAAAATGAAATCTCTTTATCATTACTTTGTTTTGTAATAATATTGATAACGCCGGCATTGGCACCATCTCCATTGAGGACAATACCACTTGATTTTATAATTTCTATCTTTTTAATTGATGATGGAGATATTGAAGACAAAAGTTGAGGTACCATGTCAATATTATTCATCTTTCGACCATCAACTGTTACAACAATATTTTGGTAACCATCACCAACACCATAACCTCTCATGTCTAGCTTTTGTAAAAAAGGATTTCCATAAGCACTTGTAGCAAAAACTGATGTTTCTTTATTTAAAAACTCATAAATATTTTGTACATGTGCTTTTTCTATATCTTTTGCTGTATAAATTTCTACAGCATCTGTTGATCTGAGCTCATCTGTTTTGATGGCTGTTGAGGTTATTTCAAGTGGTGCGAGTGTTATTTCCTGCGCATGTAGCTGACTCAAAAGAGCGACACAAAGAAGTGAGAGTTGTACTGTTTTTTGCATTATTATCTTTTGTATTTATAGTTTATATTTGTTTCACAACGCGGACTTTAGTCCGGGCTTTATGGCTTGAAAGACGCATAGCCGGCACTAAAGTACCGGTTCCGAGAAGCTTTTTAGTAGATTTATTTTGCAGGAGGAGAATTGATTTTTAGTTTGAGAGGTTTGCCGTCAAGTGTACATATAGAGCTAGACAGGGCAATAATCTTTGTTAAAGAGATATATGCTTGAATCGCTGCTAATGTAAAGTAGTTTTTACCGAAACCTTTAGGCATATTTTTAAGAGTCCTCTTTTGTTTTTGAAATTTTAGCTAAAATACTCTTATGAAACTTTCACATTTACAACAAATTACAGATTATTTACAAAAATTTACAAAAATATCAGCAGTTCACAGGGTGAGTGACACGATTATAAAAATAGTCTTTGACAAAAGCGATACACTCTATTTTAATATGCAACGCTCAAATTCAAGCATTTTTAAGTGTGAAGAGTATCCGCGTTCCAAAGTTTATAATGCTCCTTTTGATGTTATTTTAGCCAAGCGTTTTAACCGTGCGAATGTGTTACATGTAACACTGCTCAACAATGACAAAATCATCCGTATCAAAACTTCTTTGGCTTCTGCTTATAAAGAAGAGATTAGCTACCTACAGATAGAATTTACAGGAAAATACACCAATGTCATTATTTTGGATGAAGAAAACATTGTCTTAGAGGCGTTGCGTCATGTCGATCTGTTTTCTTCTTTTCGGGAAGTGCGAGTCGGACAAAAACTGCTGGATGTCCCTCCTGCTCCTTTTGTGGCAAAAGAGTACAAGGTTGAAGATGTAGAGCAGTTTTTGTATGAAGTGTATGAAAAAGAGCAAAATGCAAAACTTGAAAATCTGAAAAAGCAAAAAATTGCACAGCTTGAGAAAAAATTGCAAAAATTGCAAAAACTCTATAAAAAACTTGATTCGCAGGAGAGCTTGGAAAAAGAGGCACAAAAGAGTGAGCATCTAGGAAATTTAGTACTCTCAAATGTGCAAAAGATTACACCCTATGTAAAAGAAATTGAGCTGGATGATTATGACGGCTCAAAAGTGCAGGTGACACTGGAAAAACAGTACCCAACCCCTTTTATGATAAGTGAAATGTTCTTTGCCAAAAGTAAAAAAGCAAAACAAAAAGCAAAACATCTGCATATAGAAGAGGAGTCACTGCGCTCAAAAATAGAGCATTTACAGCTTTTTATAAATGTCGTGCAAGAAGCAAAAGATGTTGCCAAAATAGAACTGCTTTTTCCAAAAAAAGTACAAAATAAAAAAGTGAAGCAAAATGATTCTATAGAGGTGTTTTGGGTAGAAGGCTACAAAGTGCAACTTGGGAAAAATGAAAAAGGCAATGTGGAACTTTTAAAAAATGCCCGGGCAAAAGATATATGGTTGCACATGAAAGACCGCCCCTCTGCCCATGTTATCATTACAACCGACAAGCAAAATCTCCCGCAAAACATCATTATGGCAGCGGCAAAACTCTGTGTGGAATTCAGCACCACTTCAAAAGACCGCTTTTTGGTCGATTATACTCCAAGACGAGAAGTCACCATACAAAATGGGGCAAATGTGTTGTATAATAAATACAAGACAATAGAGGTAGATACAAGAGCCTAGCAACAGTCGGCACTGAAGTACCGATTCCGAAGAGTTTTGGAACGCGGACTTTCAAGCAGTTTTGGAACCCGTACTTTAGTGCGGGCTGAAAGTGGCATGAAAGTAGTAACAGTCGGCACTGAAGTACCGATTCCGAAAAAACTTTTCTCTCAAAAAATATTGCTTTTTGTAGCTTTAGTACCTTAATGGTCAGCGGAGTAAAAAATAGAGGAGGATGTTATGAGTGTCGGAGCTATCGGTAATGTCGTTTTAGTAAATCAAATGACACCTGCCGTCACACCTTTACAAGGAAATCAATACACTCGTTTTGATTTGCAAAATATTGCCGCGCAAGCTGCCGTACAGGAAAAAGAAAAAGAGATTGAAGAAGTCCGCCCTGCCGAAGAAAGTCATGAAATAGACCCTGACCGTGAACATCAACGAGAAGAAGCAGATGAAGAGACAGAAAATTTTCCAAAGCAAAAAGGGCATATAATCGCTAAAGAAGAAGAAAAAGAAGAGAAGCCCTTACACCTATTAGATATTAAAGTCTGATTCGATATAATCTTTTATCTGAAAATTTATAGGGATTTTTTATGAGTATATTAAGAGATAGCAAAGAGAGAATTTTCACGGGATTAGCGTTGTTAGCAGTAGTGTTGGTTGTCGGTTTGATAGATAACTTTTTTGTTATGTGGCTCTTTTTAGGTGCTGTATATTTACTCGCTTTTAAAGAAGCGGTAGTCCTTTTTGGGGTAGAAAAAGACAATCTTTTACCTTTTGCTGCAGGACTGTGGCTAATAGCCGCATTTTACCCTTACGGTGATGATTTATTTGTATTAGCAGGTGTCGCGTATGCAGGTGCTGTAGCTTATGACAAAAAGTTAAAATGGGTTGATTTTTTGCCTTTTATTTATCCGACTGCAGGACTATTATTTATTTTAACAATGTATGAAGAGTATGGGGTGCTTTCTCTTTTTTGGTTACTTGGTGTGGTCGCATTAACGGACATCGGTGCTTATTTTGTCGGTAAAAGTATAGGCAAAACAAAATTTAGTGAGACAAGCCCAAATAAAACGCTAGAAGGTGTTATAGGTGGCGTGGCATTGGCAACATTTGTCGGCGCCTACCTTGGACTTTTTGTTGTAGACTTTTGGATTGGGCTTGTGATTTCATTTATGGTAGCTTTGAGTTCTATTTTTGGAGACTTGTTTGAATCTTCACTCAAACGAAGTGCAGGTGTGAAAGACAGCGGAGACATCCTACCGGGTCACGGCGGTATACTTGACAGAATAGACGGCTACCTTTTTGGTGCTATTGTTATGCTTGTATTGTTGCGTGGGTTAGTTTAATTGGTACTTTTAGGCTCAACTGGTTCCATAGGTGTCAATGCTTTGCTTGTTGCCAAGCGTTTTGGCATCGTTGTTGAGGTGTTGGTCTGTGGAAAAAATATCAGACTGTTGAATGAACAGATACAAGAACATCATCCAAAAGTTGTCGTTGTGGCAAATAAAGAAGATATTTCCAAAGTAAATCATTCTCATGTTTATAGTGGTGAAGAGGCTATATTACATGTAATAGCAGCAGCAAGCTCGAAACTTGTTGTCAATGCGCTTGTAGGTTTTTTAGGTTTGCGCCCTACACTTAAAGCCATAGAATGCGATAAAAAAGTAGCTTTGGCAAATAAAGAATCCCTCGTAGCCTGCGGTAAATTTATAGATATTTCCAAAATTCAGCCCATTGACAGTGAACATTTCGGATTGTGGTATCTACTGCAAGAACGACCTGTAAGTAAAATGATTATTACCGCAAGTGGTGGTGCTTTTCGAGACTGGGACATTGCAAAACTGCAAACGGCGACACTTGCAGATACACAAAAACATCCTAACTGGTCAATGGGGCAAAAAATCACGATAGACTCGGCAACCATGGTCAACAAAATATTTGAACTCTTAGAAGCGCGTTGGCTTTTTGGCGAAGGAGAGTATGATGCCATCATTGAAACACAGTCGCTTATCCACGCGATGATAGACTTTAAAGATGGCTCAACTACAGCACATTTTGCAAATGCAAGTATGCAACTGCCCATCGCGTATGCGTTGAATGAAAAAATGGATGAAGCAATACTTTCACCTGTCAATTTACTGCAAGTCGGCTCTTTAGAATTTAGAAAAATAGAAAAAGAACGCTATCCTATTTGGGAAATCAAAGAAGAACTTTTAAAAAATCCGACAAGAGGTGTTGTCATTAATGCAGCGAATGAAGCCGCCATTGAGATGTTTATAGCAAAACAAATAGGCTTTATGGATATTAGTAAAAATATTATCAACGCATTTGAAAAGTTTAGTGACGCAGACCCATTACATGTAACAGATATTTTTAGCATAGATAAAGAAGTACGAAAATTTGTAAGGCAAAGTGTATGATTTTAAGTATAGAAAGCTCTTGTGATGACAGTGCAATATCTATCACGCAAATAGCAACAAAAAAACTGCTTTTTCATAAAAAAATCTCTCAAGAGCTAGAGCATAGTGTGTACGGCGGTGTCGTACCAGAACTTGCAGCAAGACTCCATGCAGAGGCACTCCCTAAAATATTAGAAAAATGCGAACCTTATTTCAAAGATTTAAAAGCCGTCGCAGTCACTTCAAGCCCTGGACTTGCCGTAACGCTCATAGAAGGGGTGACTTTGGCAAAGGCTGTGAGTGTGGCGCTTGATATTCCATTGATTGGGGTCAATCATTTGATAGGGCATATTTATTCACTTTTTATTGAAAAAGAGGCAATTTTTCCTCTTACTGTTTTGTTGGTATCTGGCGGACATACGCAGGTTATGGAAGTAAAAAGTCTGAATGAGATTACGACCGTTGCAAAAAGTATGGATGACAGTTTCGGTGAGAGTTTTGACAAGGTGGCGAAGATGATGGGGCTAGGCTATCCCGGTGGACCTGCCATTCAAGCGTTGGCACAAGAAGGGGACAGGAAAAGATACAATTTTACCGTGCCGTTGTTACGAACGCCAAAATTTGCTTTTAGTTATTCGGGGCTGAAAAATGCAGTGAGACTTGCCGTTGAAAAAGCGGAGCCGACAGATTATAAAGACATAGCAGCTTCGTTTGAGCATATAGCCACAAAACATTTAACACATAAACTCAAAAAATATTTTCAAAACCATCCGCCTAAAAATTTTGCAATTGTCGGTGGGGCAAGTGCAAATCTTTATTTGCGTGTGCAGATTAAAGAACTGTTACAGCCCTATAAGGCAAATTTATTCTTAAGTGATTTGCAGTATTGTTCCGATAATGCAGCGATGATAGGACGCGTCGCGATAGATATGTATAAGAAGAAAAGATTTACCTCTTTAGAAGATTTAGACATTGCTTCAAAAAGTAACTTATAGCTTAAATCAATCTTAATTGAAAAGACTTGTTTACTAAATAAGACAATTATTATCCGAATTAAAATATACTTCTCATACAAAAAGGTTAGAAAGCTCTTTTTTCAAAAAATACTAAGGTATTTTGGGCTTTTTGCCGAAGGAAACTCAATTGATCTATTTCTCTCAAAAAGTTACTTTTTGTGGCTTTAGGGGGTTGTAGGGACTTTAGTCCCTACCTTTATAATGGGCTTCGCTCATTGTAAAGTGTAGTATCATTAAAGGTTTCCTTCATTTTAAAATAAAATTAAGGATATTTGAATGGCAACAACTAAATTCAAAGGGTCAGATGTAGAGTTATTAGGAAATGAAGTAAATGTAGGCGATAAAGCACCTGAGGTTAATGTAGTTAACTCAGATGGTTTAGGTGATGTAAAAGTTGGTGGAGCACAAGGCGAAAAACAACTTATCATCGTTGTTCCTTCTTTAGATACAGGTGTATGTGCGACTGAAACTCGTAACTTTAACGCAAAAGCTTCAGAACTTGAGGGTGTAAAAACTGTTGTTGTTTCTATGGACCTTCCATTTGCTGCAGGGCGTTTTTGTTCAGCTGAAGGAATCGACAAATTAACTGTTGCTTCTGACTTTAGAAACAAAGATTTCGCAAATGCTTACGGTGTACTTTTAGGTGGCTCTGTGCTTGCCGGTGTTACATGTAGAGCTATTTTTGTAATAGATACTAACGGAATTGTAACTTATAAAGAAATTGTTCCAGAAATTACTGAAGAGCCTCAGTATGACGCTGCAATAGAAGCTGCTAAAAAATAATTTACTAACATTTGCCGCCATTGGTGGCAAAAAATGAAGTGAGTTTGTCTCATTTTATTTCTCCTTCTGTTTGCATTTTGATTTATTCAAAATGCAAACTTTAAGCACCTAAGCAACAAATTTAATAATTCCCCCAAAACTCTCTGATATAATACAAAAAATTATTTATAATGAGGTCAATATGAAAAAAATTCTCTCTACTATTGCAATGGGTACATTGTTGAGTGCTTCACTCTATGCAGATATTACAAAAGTCGAAATCGGTGCAGGTGCATGGGCGCAAACGCCTTCTGGAACAGCTAATTATGACAAAGGTTTAGGTGTAACTGGTACAAATACTTTTGATGAAACAAAAGATACATCACCGTATGTATGGATGCTCATAAAGCATCCAATTCCTTTTCTCCCAAATATAAGACTGGAATATGTGAGTATTCATGCAACAGGAAAAGCAAGCGGTTCATGGAACGGCTTAGTGGCACCGGTCAATACAAACAGTGTTATGGACATAAAAGAATATGATATTATTCCATACTACAATGTTTTAGACAATACATTTTGGACAACGGTAGATTTGGGACTTGATATAAAAGTGATGAATTTAGATTATAAAGTAGAACCAAACGGGGCATTTACGGGTTATGAAGATACTTATACGGCACCTATCCCTCTTGTCTATGCAAGAGTAAGAGTAGAAATTCCAGGAACTAATATTGGGGTTGAGAGTGATGGTAAGTATATCACTACAGGTTCTTCAACTATTTATGATGCTCGCATAAAAGTTGATTATACATTTGATATATCACCGGTTGTGCAACCTGCTCTTGAAATCGGTTACCGAACACAAAAAATTAAAATAGATGAAAATAATTTGGATGTAAAAACAGATATGAATTTTTCAGGATTTTTTGCAGGTTTAATGCTTCGTTTTTAATAAAGCTTTTACTTTCAAGCGACTCGGCAAGAAAGTAACAATAGCCGGTACTGAAACCAGTTTCAAAAAGATGTTTTTTCGGAACCCGTACTTCAGTGCGGGCGAGAGTGGCAAAAAAGTAACAATAGCCGGCACTGGAGTACCAGTTCCAAAAGTTTGGGCTGAATTGATTTTACATCAAAAGAGTGTTTTTATTTTTGTGTCTAAAATAATGATTTCCAACTCTAATTTTATGCCAAATACTTCAAAGACTCTTTTTTGTGCTTCGTTTATAAGAAAAATTGCATCTTCAAAACATCCGTCACCGTGGTTGACTAAAAAATTGGCATGTTGGGTGCTAAATTCCATCGCTCCAACTTTTTGTCCTTTCAATCCGACAGCTTCTATAAGCCTACCCGCATAATCATCTTTAGGATTTTTAAAACAGCTTCCTGCACTAGGAATAGATGGTTGATTGGCTCGCATTTTTTTAAAAATTGCAACTTTTTCTAGGTTGAATCCATATTCAATATGAAAACTGGCTTCAAGTATAGGTTCGTCGATATTTGTGCATCTGTATCCATAACTCAGAGACTCTTTCGTTCTTATACCAAAAGGTGTTGTAATATTTACAAGATGATTAAAAATCTCAAACTCTTTAAGTCCAGCATTCATAAAAACAAGCCCTCCAAGTTTTCCAGGTAGATGAGAAACAAATTCAAAATTTGCTATATTATTTTTTTTACAAAATGAGGCAATTTTGCCCGAAGGAGTAGCTCCACCGATTTTGAGCAGATTGTTTTGTATTTTAATATAATCATACATTTTATCAAGCATCATTAATTTTGGAGGGTTTGACCCGATGAGGGTGTTATTACATGAACCTATAAGATAATATTGATTTATATTTTTAAAATCATTTTTCAGTAAGGCTACATCAAAAATTCCTCCTATTTTGAAAGAGGAATATTGTGAAAAATCAATACTTCTAAACTGCATTACTTGACAAAGGTAGGAATCATATTAAATACCTCGAGTGAAAAGTCTGTCATTTCATTGAGCATCCATGGCATAGTAAGCACAATGACGATAACAACACCAACAATTTTAGGGATGAAAGAGAGTGTCATTTCATTGATTTGTGTTGTTGCTTGAAATATGCTGACAGCCAAACCAACTAGCATTCCTGTTAACAGTGCCGGCAGTGCCAAATAGAGTGCTATTTGAAATGTTTGAACGCCTAAACCTATGAGTTTTGCTTCCATTAAGATTCTCTTAGTTGCGTGTACTCTGTAGGAATTAAATAATCATTGATATTGACGGGGTTGTCATAAAATCCATATTTATACCCGATTTCAAAAAGTTTATCAATCGCTTTATATTGAATCTCACTAAGAGCAATAGACTCGTCATTTGCATAGAGTTCAAGATATTTTTCTAGTGTAGGGGCATCTATGCGTACCAAATCCCGCTCAAGTAGCATTTGTGAGAGTCTTTCTTTGTGGTCTCGGGCAACCTGTACCGCTTTGGTCAGTGTCGCTTCATATTCAATTGCTTTATTAAGCGGTAGTGAACGGCGGATTGCCATTCCGCCAAGAGGCAGAGGTAAATCTTTTCCGGCAAGTTCCTGCCAAATATCCCACAGTTCACGCTCTACTTCAAGTTCATCCGCAAAGGTTAAAATGCTTTCATGGATGAGGACTCCCGCATCAACTTTTCCTTCTTTAACAGCATCCTCAATTTCAAGAAAATTCATATAAGTGATGCGTGCATCAGGGTATGCTATACGAAAGAGCATAGCATTTGTTGTATGCTGCCCGCTTAGGGCAACTTTAAAATTACGCTTGAGCGTTTGTCCTTTTCTTTTTATAACTTTTGGACCATAGCCCTCACCGAAACTAACAGCAGTACGCAAGGGTGCATACTCTTCTCGTATATGAGGATAAAGTGCAAAACTTATGGCAACAATATCATATACACCATTAAGGGCATCTTCGTTAAGTGTTTGTATATCTTTTGCAATATTGTCAAATTGTGTATCTTTCATGTCTACCCAACCAAATTTGATGGCATAGTACATAAAAATATCATCGGCGTCAGGTGAATGTGCTATAAGAGTTGTTTTCATAATTTTATTTTATCGAAAA
>Ga0256840_1004237_pt1 | contig 10901 bp, 13 predicted proteins | sample 355202metaG_FD_185969 | JGI IMG/M metagenome (GOLD analysis project Ga0256840, IMG submission 185969) | Hydrothermal vent microbial communities from Mid Atlantic Ridge, Atlantic Ocean - 355-202 | ecosystem: Environmental > Aquatic > Marine > Hydrothermal vents | place: Atlantic Ocean: Mid...
ATAGCAAGAGATGGAGGCAAAAACAGCCTATTATGATTATTATTTTGTTTGTAATTTCCGGGGAAATAATCTACTAAGTTACTAATATGACTAATATATAACGTTGCTGTTATTTACAGTTTCCAGTTTTCCCCTCCGTCACCAGAGGTTGAAACCACCAGCTGACTAACCATACATATCGGTAATAAGCTTGCGCAACTGTGCAGCTTTCATTTCAGAGAGTTGATCAATTTTCTTGCTTAATCGTTGCTTACTGATAGTACGAATCTGGTCAACGGCAATCTCAGCCACTTTGGTGGCACATTTAATTTGGAGTCGAGTTCTCCAATTTGGGTGCAATTTCGAAGTCAAGGGACAAATAACAATGGTTTCGAGGTTTTTGTTCATTGCATCCTGGCTGACAACAACAACCGGCCGCATTTTGTTAATTTCGCTACCAATAGTTGGGTTAAGATCAGCAAAATAAATTTCATACCTTCTAATTTTCAAAATCTTCCCCCTCAAGCCCATCAAAACTTGTCACATTCCAATCTTCCCAATCTTCGTTTTCAGTGGCCATCGCTTTATATGTATCTTCGAAAGAAAGCTTCTCTTCTTTCTTTTTGCGCAGAAGCAACCCTCTGTCAGTTTCTTCCAGCAACAGTGAGCTGGTAAGATCATATTTTTGTAAAAGTGCTTTGGGGATACGAATTCCTTTAGAATTTCCAATAGGAACCAATTTAATATCTATCGCGTGCTCATGATTTTTCATAGGACTCTCCTTGTTTTCCTCAATAAACATTATGTAACTATTGTAATTACATTAAGGAGAAAGTCAAGCCGAAGTCCAACATCAAACAAGGGACTGTTAGTATTCAATCTTCAAAAAGTGCAAACTGCACAAAACAAACTATGCACTTCCTGGTTTTGTGACACGTTCTGTGCTGGTTACGTACCCAAAATAGACCACCTATTCATCACCTATTCCCCTCAAATCGTCGTAACATGAGGGTATTTAATAATCTTTTCATCTTTGGTAATTAGAGGTAATCCCATAGTCATCGCGGTTGCAGTGATAATACGATCAGCTGGGTCAGCGTGAAACTGTCCCGGTAAAGTTACTGAGCGCAGACTTATTGTGTTATCAACCGGGATAAAACGAACAAAAGGCAAGCTCTCTGTTTTTCGAACCCAATCTCGGACATCAACCGAAAGTTTCAACCTACCCTTGTCAACCAGCAAAGCAATCTCCCACGTAGAGATGGATGATATGATCACACTACTATCTACGATTGCCTGATCAATCGCTTTTTTGGCTGCTGTTGACAAAATTTCTGGATTACTGATCCACCAGAGCCAAATGTGCGTATCCAGCACAATCATTTCAGAGCCTCCCAGTCGTTTTCCCCTACCGGAGACAGTGGATCATCATACTGCAATACTGAATTGCGTAACTCTTCTAAGACAACATATGGATCTCGGTTATAAGGAATTATTTTGATGACTGGTTTCGCATGATCAGTGATAATGATTTCTTGACCCTGTTCTTCTATTTGCCGAAAATATTTAAGAGCTTGGGGCTTGAAAGCAGATTTAGAAATAAAATTGGTCATGATTTTCTCCTTTTTCAGCGTCTTTCCATCTAAAAATTTGTATCATCAATTATTTAATATTACCCTCAACATTTATGACTATGGTACCATAGTCATAAATAAAGCGTCAAAAAACATTTCTGGTTATGCACAATCTGATACGACACTGGTTTCAAGGATAGATGGCAGCAAAAATGGTGCTGGACAGTCCCGAGATTACTACAAAATTGCTTAAACTAGCTCCATTCCTACAACCCACCAGATTTTAATGGCAGTACAGGAAAGACCAATTTAAACAAACTACCATCTCCCGGGTGAGATTCAACCTGGATATCACCACCGGCTTCTTCAACAATCCGCTGACAAATCGCCAAACCAAGCCCTGTCCCCTCTCCCGGTGGTTTAGACGTAAAAAAAGGCTCAAATATTTTATTCAGGTCGGCAGCAGCAATACCGCAGCCATTATCTCTGATTCCCAGCCAAACACAAGTGTCACCAGCCCCGGCAGACAGGGTAATCCTACCTGTCTTATCGCAGGCTTGGGCGGCATTCAACAGCAGGTTAATCAATACCTGCTGCAATTTATGCGGATCTATACGGATAGGAGGCAAAACTTCTGGCAGGACATTGATGATTGCAAAATCAGTCAGAGCTCCCTGATTTTGCAATAATTGGACAGAGGAATTCAGGGCAATGATCAGGTCGATCGACTCTACCTGGATATTATCTGCTGGCCTGGAAAAATCCAGCAGTTCTCTGACCAAAAAATCAATGCGGTTGGTTTCGACCAGGGAGCGCTCAATAATATCTTTACCGGAATCGGATTCAATCTTCTGCTTCAAAAATTCAAGGTACCCAATCAATGCCGAGAGAGGATTCCCCAGTTCATGCGCCAGCCCTGCAGACAATTGTCCAACCGATGCCATTTTTTCACTGCGAATTAGCTCATTACGTGCCTGTTTTAAATCCCGATTAGTTTCTTCCAGTGAGGCAATATGCTTTTCGGTCTCCCCACGGCTGTTCTGAAGAGCCTCAACCATCTGGTTGTAAGCTTCTGCCAACTGTAAAAATTCCCTGGGACCAAACATAGGCAGCCGGGTAGCTAAATTTCCACGGCTGACCTCTTCAGTTGCTTGCAGTAAATTCAGAACGGGTTTAATGATATTTCGCTGTAACAAATAGTAGCCAGTTAGAATCAATATGGCGCCATAAAGCAGGACATAAATAATAATAATCTGTTGTGATTTCAAAAGAATTGAATGGATATCATTAAGTGAATAATTGAGTTCTAAAATTCCTGAAAATCGATTATTACTGTTCAATGGAATAATAAAATGCGCTGTAGAATTCGAATTAATGAAGACATTCAGAAAAGTTTGAAAATTAATGACCCGCTGTAGCTCACCAGTAAATTTGACCTGCTGTCTTCGCGTAACAGAAGAACGTTCAACTTCATTTTCTGAGCTAGTCCATGAATCAACCAGATCAACCCCTTGGTCGTAAAGCCACCAACCGTCACAATTGACATTCTCTGGTAACACTTTCAACAAGTTTCTACTCTGAGACATTTCCCCTTTGCCAGCTAAGATAGCGATAGATTGACCGAGTACTCGTGACAAAGAATCCAGCTGGCGAACCCGCTCCTCCAGCAAATTTTTCTCCGTCAAACGCAGCATCATGAGACCGCCCAAGAGTAACGCGGCACCCAATAACAGCGTTAACGTGATTAAAATTTCCGTTCGTAGACCGACTGTTTTTGTCAAAACGTTGTCCCCCAAGCCTGAAATATCATTTGCATTCTTTCATTACCATAATCTCGAAAAAAAGAGAACAAGGGGTTTGTCAAACAGAGTCAAAATAGTGGATAATAGGGAAAATCGGACAGTAGGCTGTAGGCTACAGGCTGTGAGGCATAAAAATTATTGGAGGGGATACTATGCGTGACCACACGAAACTCAGAGCATTTGTGTTAGCTGATGAAGTAGCACTGCTATGCTACCATATAACCAAGGATTTTCCGAAAGAGGAAATCTATGGACTAACATCTCAAATGCGAAGAGCAGCCGTTTCAGTTCCATCAAATATCGTTGAAGGCTGTGCGCGTGAGAGTCAGGCTGAATATCGTAATTTTCTGAATATTGCATTTGCCTCTTTGAGAGAGTTACATTATCAATTTAGTCTGGCAGAGCGTTTGGGATATATTCAATCAGGCAATATAAATAGCCACGAATCAAAAATTATGGAAACTGAAAAGGTTTTAGGTGCCCTACTCCGATCAATGAGGAGCAACAAATACCGTCCTACAGTCTCACAGCCTACAGCCTAATGCCATTAAACTGTTAAACATCAGCATTAATAAGGAGCCTCCATGTCCAGAATCCCCTATCTTGATCAAAGCGCCTGCATTGGCTGCGAAACCTGTACTCGTATTTGTCCAAACGTGTTCCAGATGGTTTCAGAACACCTCGCCGGCATCCATAATCCAACGGGTGATACAGAAGAAAAAATTGAAGAGGCAATGGACAACTGTCCGGTAGCCTGCATTAACTGGGAAGATTGATGGTGTCGAAAAAAGTCCGATCGATACTGTTGCAATCAGCGATGACAGACCTGAAATCAATCCCCTCCCGAGTTGCTGAAAAACGACTACAGGTTATCGGTCGATTTTTTTGCTTAGCTGTCTTCATCAGCTTAGTTCTAGCACTTTCTGGTTGCCAATCTGCACTCCTTAAAAAAGGACAGATGAATGAATTCAATGAAGAGCTTTATATCGATGCCAAGTTGAATTTTGCCATTAAACATCCGGTTAACTGGAAAAGAGTCAAAATTCCGGTTTCTTCTCCCGAATTCAGAGCTGACACGGTACGCTGGAAAATTGAAAATCCACGCAAAGAAACTGACAGCTTCGGTAGCATGCTGATTCAGAGTCTTCCCGGCAAAAAGAACGCTGATCTTCCTGATCTTCTCAGTGATTTTTTAGCCGACAAGCCGGAACTAAAATCGGGTCAGGCAGAACGCTTTGAACATTCAGCAGGATCAGCTTTGAAATTTATTGGTCGTGATGTCGATCGAGGTCGACTGACGATTGCACTGAAGGGGCAGCAACACGATTTTATTATCTCGCTGGATTATCCAAACAACCGATTCAATGAACTTTTGCCAGTTTTTCAGGATATTGTTGCCAGTTTTTCAGAGCTGATTCGCCCGGACAGCTACCCCAAATTAGCGCCAAAATGACCAAAAAAATCTATCCAGCAAAACTCATAAAAAAATATTATTCCAAGCATCCACAGGCGTGGCAGATTCTCCTCGATCACAGTCGTCTGGTGACCCGAAAAGCTCTGAAGATTGGTCGTTATTTACGGGCACAAGGGGATTTGGTGGATTTACAATTTCTTGCTGAAGCGGCAATGTTACACGATATCGGCATGATCATGACCGATACTCCTGAGCTTGACTGTCATGGGGAAGGTTCTTATCTTCAACATGGAATCAGGGGTAAAGAGATTCTGGAACGAGAGGGATTCCCCAGACATGCTCGAGTTTGTGAACGACATATCGGAGTGGGCCTAACTGCAAAGGAAATTCAGCAAAAAAAGCTCCCCCTGCCAGAGCGTGATATGCAACCAGAAACTCTGGAAGAGCAGATTATCTGTTATGCAGATCTGTTTTATTCCAAAGGGGAAAAAAATCGTGGTCGGGAAAAATCTCTGCGCAAAATTCGTGATAAACTGAAAAAACACGGTAAAAATAAAGTAAAGATTTTTGATCAATGGCAGAGAAAGTTTGAACCTGAGCTGAGTTGATATGGAAAGTTGGCTACAACAGTTTATTGGATTTCTTCCTGATGGTGGCAGCTATCTACTACTGCTCTTTCTGGTTGCCTTTGCTGAATCATTGCCGATGATTGGCTTGATAGTTCCTGGAAGCACCTTGATCGTGTTTGCTGGTTTTCTTGCCTCACACGGAAAGGGTTCTTTCATATTGCTGGGAACAATAACAACCACTGGGGCATTATTGGGAGACCTGCTCAGTTTTTGGCTGGGGTTTCATTATGGGTCAAAGCTATTAAAGTTGAGAATTTTCCAGAAACAGCGTCGATTGGTTAAACGTTCTGAACATTTCTTCGTTTATCATGGGGGTAAAAGTATCTTTTTTGCCCGGTTTCTTGGCCCAATTCGCGGTATTACCCCTTTCGTTGCTGGTCTTTCGGGCATGTCGGGACGATCATTTAGTATCTACGCACTGATCAGTGCCGTTTTGTGGGGAATTTGTTATCCAGGACTAGGTTATTTCGGAGGGAGTAGCTGGCAGGACGCACAGAGTTTATCTGCCCGGTTCGGACTGATTATCATCGTAGTCTTACTGGCAACGATTCTCCATTACTGGATCCGGCGAAACTTTAAGAGATAATAGAAACTGCTGATCTCACAAAGAACCACCAGATTAACCCTAATCTTCCCCTTTGATAGCGTATTTTGGAATGTTGCCCCCTTTCCCCTTGATGGAGGAAGGTTGGGATGGGGGCGGATTGTTGCTATTCGCCCCTCTCCCACGCCGGGGAGAGGGGATTTCATACAGCGGAAGATTGGTGCTAATCAGTAAAAAACCATAAGTCAACCAAGCAAAAATTTCAAACAGGAACAAAGGCTATTTTTTCACATCAGCATTAAAAACAGTATTGTACACCCGTAGTTAAAGAATAAGAACTCCAATTAACCTGATTCAAACGGGATAAACCTACTGTGCCGTCAGCAAAATAGGTTCTATCTGTACCGCTCTCTGTTTCCCAATTCTGGATCTTACCATCGAGTAACCATGACCAGTTTTTATTGAGAGAATACAGCCCCTTGATATTCCAGATAATACCAGTTCCGGTCGTTTCTTGTTCAAAACTGACAGGATGAGCAAAATTAGAACGTAAATTCCAATCAGCCTGGGCAAAATACTCGACCCAATGGTATTCTGCACCGACAGTTATTTTAATTTTTTGATTCGCCTGGTAATCAATATTCACCCCTAACCATGGTCCGTACCAATAAGCGGTATATGAACTATCCAACCCTGGAAGAAAACCGATATCGGGGGCTCCAGAGCCTGAGATAACCTGTTCACCATCAGTCATCGACAAATCTTGCATGTTGAAGCCATAACCGATCAATGGTGTAATGGCAAGACCTTCAATGAGGCTCAACTCAAATATCGGCCCTACTGCCCCTGACAAATCAACGGTAAGCCCCTTATCTGCATCATTAACCGAGCGAGACCACTCAAAAGTTCGCCCGTCTGCGGCATAGTCAGAATCTTGCACATCGCCTCCAAGAATTTTCCCAAAGGCAATATTTGCTAAAATCAGAGAATTTCTTTTCAGAAATGGCAGCTCCCCTATTTCCAGCCAGCCGGTAGCCTGAATTTGAAATATTTCAAGGTCTTCCCAACTCAGTTCAGAAAGAATAGTAGGGTTTTCCCCGTTGATATCGCCAGAGATATTCCAATCAAGTTGATCGGATCGGTAGCCAAACCCTACATCAACACCAGAAGCCTCAATATTAAAGAGATCAAAAGCTAATACAGAACGAACCTGGAGCAGATTGAAGGATAAAAGGAGGACAAGGAAACAAAAAAAACAGCGCATTTAATGACCCACAGTAAAATAGCTTTAAAAAAGGCCACCCGTTTGGAGGGGTGGCCTTCATCATATCAACCCATAGGAATAGGAAATTTAAATATCACAACGTTTATAAACAGCGTCAAACTCACCCAACTTGTCAAACTGCAAATAGTCGTAAACTTCATCCTTAAATGGAGAGATCTTCTCTTTATAAACAGCCAGATATTCGGCAGGTGTCGGCAATTTACCATTCAATGCCGTAACGGCACCTAACTCAGCGCTGCCAAGATAGACCTGTGCTCCATTGCCGATCCGATCATCAAAGTTACGGGTTGAGGTTGAGAACATATTTACCCCATCGGGAACCCGTGCCTGGTTCCCCATGCACAGAGAGCACCCCGGAGTTTCTATCCGGGCACCAACCTGATTAAAGATGGCAAAATAGGCCTCACTTTTCAGTTTGGATTGATCCATCCGGGTTGGTGGACAAATCCAGATACGATCATTGGGATTAAAATTATGTCCTTCCCAAATTTTGGCGGCAGCACGGAAATGACCAATATTGGTCATACAGGAACCAATAAAAATATCCTTGATTTCAGTTCCCTGAACTTCAGACAAAACTTTGACATCATCGGGATCATTCGGGCAAGCCAGAATAGGCTCAGTGATTTCAGTCAAATCAATTTCGATCACTGCTGCGTATTCAGCATCAGCATCAGCTTCAATCAGTTGTGGATTTTTCAACCAGTCTTTAACCGCATCTATCCGATTCTGCAAAGTCTGCGCATCCTGATAACCATCAGCGATCATTTTTTCCATCAGTGCAATATTTGAGTGAAGGTAGGTACAGACGCTCTCTTCAGACAGCTTGATACAACCGGCAGCTGCTGAACGCTCGGCAGCGGCATCAGTCAGTTCAAAAGCCTGTTCAACAGAGAGGTTTGGCAAACCTTCCATCTCCAGAATTTTGCCATTAAAAACATTGATTTTGTTCTTTTTAGGCACCGTCATCAAGCCCTGTTTAATCGCCCAGAGAGGGATAGCATTCACCGCATCACGTAAAGTGATCCCTTCGTTAAACTCCCCCTTGAACCGAACCAGCACTGATTCAGGCATATCCAGAGGCATAAACCCAAGAGCCCCGGCAAAAGCAATCAGACCTGAACCAGCAGGAAAACTGATGCCGATGGGGAAGCGGGTGTGAGAGTCACCACCAGTACCAACAGTATCTGGCACCAAGAGACGGTTCAACCAACTATGAATAACTCCATCACCGGGATTCAAAGGGACACCGGCGCGATCAGAGATAAACTTGGGCAAAGTATTGTGCATCAGCACATCAGCTGGTTTTGGATAAGCAGCAGTGTGACAGAAAGACTGCATGAACATTGGTGATTGAAAGCGCAGACACGCCAGTTCTTTCAACTCATCAGCAGTCATGGGACCGGTCGTATCCTGAGAGCCAACTGTGGTCATCTTCGGCTCGCAAGCGGTACCTGGAAGAATTCCATCCACACCACAAGCACGTCCAACCATCTTTTGCGCCTGAGTGTAACCCTGATTCGCTTTTGGAGTTGGATTGTCGGCTTTAGCAAAGATATCGGGCTCAGCTACGCCGTTAGCAGCACACGCCAGGGTGGTCACAGAACGCCCGATGATTAGAGGAATCCGGCCACCGGCACGATATTCATCCGGCACGGTATCAGGTTTGATCTCGAAGGTAGAAATAACCTCACCAGCTTCGTTCGTCACTTCACCTTTTGCGGTATTAATGGTGATAACATCACCCATGTTCATCTTGGTGACATCCATCTTCAACGGTAATGCACCTGAATCCTGAGCCGTATTAAAGAAAATTGGAGCAATGACGCTGCCGATAATCACCCCACCGCGGCGCTTGTTAGGGACGGCGGGAATATCATCACCAATACACCACAAAACACTGTTACAAGCCGATTTACGGGAAGAACCGGTACCGACAACATCACCGACAAACGCGACCTGATGACCAGCTTCACGCCACTTGGCAATTTCTTCAATGCCGCCGGGGAAACGGGTCTTGCCCATTGCCAGAGCATGCAGCGGAATATCGGGACGACTCCAGGCATCACCAGCGGGAGAAAAATCATCGGTATTGATCTCTCCTTCAACTTTAAATACTTTGACAGTGATGATTTCAGGCATTTCGGGTTTGTTAGTAAACCACTCTGCCTTAGCCCAGCTATCAACAACTTGTTTTGCCGCACTGTTACTTTTGGCCAATTCAATGACTTGCTCAGCAGCATCGTAGACATAGGTCATACCTGACAATGCTTTGGCGGCTTCGTCAGCTAACCCGGTATCACTTAGAGCAGCAATCAAAGGCTGAACATTATAGCCACCAATCATGGTGCCAAGGATCTGCACTGCTTTAACTTTGTCGATCAAGGGGGAAGATTTGCTTCCAGCGACAATCTCTGCGAGAAAAGCAGCTTTAACTTCAGCTGCCGGATCAACTCCAGGAGACACCCGCTCAGTCAGCAAATTAAGTAAAAAATCTTCTTTGCCTGCGGGAGGGTTCTGTAGCAGATCACAAAGACCAGCTGTCTGCTCAGGATTCAATGGTAGAGCTGGTATTCCCTGCGCATTCCGTTCTTCTTCCAACTTCAGATAAGCTTCGATCATCTCTCTCCTCCAAGTATCAAGTTTTGCAGCTCAAGCTGCTCCATAGACTAAGTAGTCAACAGTTTCTAGCTCACTGAAAAAGACTAAAATATGAGCAAAATTGTGCATACTGTATACGATTTAACGCTGTTTTGTCAATTAACGGATTACCGCATTTATCGATATTATTCATCTTATTTTTCTTTCCGTTTTTTTAAATAAAAAGAGGTAAACCCAGCGTTGTCCGATTAGGAAATTGCTGGTACTGAACCTGCTGTAAAAACCCACCTCAGTCCCGAATGGCGCTGGTTTAAGCAGTATTGCAGTAAACTTGGGGCTGTCCCCAGACCCTTCGGGGGCTGTCCCGAAGTTTACGAAGCACGAAGAACTGTGGCAGTTTGCGCCGCAAAAACCTGGGACAGCCCCCATACGGGGACAGTCCCGTTTTTGCTGGATGTGTCCTTAAACAAGCACCATTCGGGACGATCCCCATGCAGGGACAGTCTCGGCTTTCAAAAAGGGTGACAGGGGAGATTATAAAATATAGGGCTCAGATACAGCTACTTTTAGTCATGCAAAACATCAACCAGACACGACGGGACTCAATCGGCGCAGCGTGACTTTTTCTGTCACACGTCTGACATAATATAAAGATATTAAATAACTGCCAACCGATTCTTTTGGAGATTGTCTAATGTTTGAAATACTTTTACTCATCATTATCGCCTTGATTTTTCTCAGTCAAATTCTACCAAAGGCTAGCTAGTCCATTTTTCCCCTGAAAAAAAGCAAACCATACAATATCGCCTTGAGGCGACCGATCCATTGCCACCGGTTGTCCAGCTCAACTCTGATTCATTTTAAGGATGGATGACAGCAAATCCGGAACTGTCCCCGCATAGGGGCTATCCTGGGGGGGTGCGGTCTGAACCGCCGCGGTTCTTCGTGTATTGTAAATTTCGGAACAGTCACAAGTTTATTGCAAAGTTGCTTAAACCAGCCATTCCGGATAAACTTTTATATTCTTATTTCTGACTTTCTCTGCGCCTTAGCGAGCTCTGCGTGAGGGAGAT
>Ga0256840_1004238_pt1 | contig 10900 bp, 8 predicted proteins | sample 355202metaG_FD_185969 | JGI IMG/M metagenome (GOLD analysis project Ga0256840, IMG submission 185969) | Hydrothermal vent microbial communities from Mid Atlantic Ridge, Atlantic Ocean - 355-202 | ecosystem: Environmental > Aquatic > Marine > Hydrothermal vents | place: Atlantic Ocean: Mid...
GGCTACAAAAATTTAATCGAACCGACACATGAGATGTATTGAAATGTGTTTGGTAAGAGGCTAATAAACGCAATTTATCAATCGAACCGACACATGAGATGTATTGAAATGATAACATCACTTTTCCGTTACTGCCTGCTATAGCAATCGAACCGACACATGAGATGTATTGAAATTATCAAAAGAAAAAAAGGATTAGAAATGAAAAATTATCGAACCGACACATGAGATGTATTGAAATCTATTTTACGAAGAGTTTGCGCAAATAGTAATAAAAATCGAACCGACACATGAGATGTATTGAAATAAGTTTTGCCTTAATCGTCTGCTTGATACCCCTTTTATCGAACCGACACATGAGATGTATTGAAATATTGGCGCACCAAACACAACAACATCGGAGCGCACAATCGAACCGACACATGAGATGTATTGAAATCCAGTGCGAATTTGGTACAGTTACGTACGGTGTAGATCGAACCGACACATGAGATGTATTGAAATACTATATTAAAAATAGGGGTACACATTGAAATATGAATCGAACCGACACATGAGATGTATTGAAATACACATTTTAAAGAACCGCTTCCCATGCTGTAGCCGATCGAACCGACACATGAGATGTATTGAAATAGACCTGCGAACAATATTTCACTTTTTGTGCGCTTAATCGAACCGACACATGAGATGTATTGAAATATCGACAATGACAACACAAACAGCTATTTTAATGCATCGAACCGACACATGAGATGTATTGAAATAGTTTTTCTTTCGCTTGTACGTAGAACTCTTTATCTATCGAACCGACACATGAGATGTATTGAAATTGCGACAATTAGAGTATAAAGCAAGTTGGAGAGGATCGAACCGACACATGAGATGTATTGAAATGCGTACATCTTATCTTGGTATATATACAACCCAAGATCGAACCGACACATGAGATGTATTGAAATTACAGCATTAAATGCAGACTACAATGCCAGTGTAAATATCGAACCGACACATGAGATGTATTGAAATAGCGCCTTATAGTACAATTCTGCGCTCTCTTTAGCGATCGAACCGACACATGAGATGTATTGAAATGGATGGAAAGAGCAGTTTGCTACAGCATCGGCAGAATCGAACCGACACATGAGATGTATTGAAATACTTTGTTTACATCTATGTTATATGTAGTGTCCAATAATCGAACCGACACATGAGATGTATTGAAATTTTTTTCTCCTTTATGTAATAACATTTGTGCTATATCGAACCGACACATGAGATGTATTGAAATCTGCTCTTTTCCCGCCTTTGCAATTTCTTTTAGCTCATCGAACCGACACATGAGATGTATTGAAATATAAAGTGGTTCGACAGTTGCGGACAGGCAACGGAAATCGAACCGACACATGAGATGTATTGAAATTGTAGCTCAAAATTGTGCGGATACTGCAATTCGGATCGAACCGACACATGAGATGTATTGAAATAGGAAGCGTCTTGGCTGCACAAACAGGTAGATAGCTTATCGAACCGACACATGAGATGTATTGAAATTACACAGCTGGGGACGAAATCCCAAACAATGTTTATCGAACCGACACATGAGATGTATTGAAATCAATCGGAATCCCGACGTTTGACGTTATAAACACATCGAACCGACACATGAGATGTATTGAAATACGGTATTAAAAACATATAGCCGCTTCTCTATAAACATCGAACCGACACATGAGATGTATTGAAATTCGACTAAAAACTCATAAAATATATATGAAACCAAAATCGAACCGACACATGAGATGTATTGAAATCCGCTAGTTAAATGGCTGATGATTAACACAAACGACATCGAACCGACACATGAGATGTATTGAAATCCACTTAGCCAGTTTGTAAAGTTGTATCCTGCACCAACATCGAACCGACACATGAGATGTATTGAAATAAAAACGGGAGTCCGATGTCGTTACTATGTATAGTGATCGAACCGACACATGAGATGTATTGAAATACTTTACTTACTGGAAACTTAATTTCCTGTAGTTCATCGAACCGACACATGAGATGTATTGAAATAAATGCGAATAGCTCTAGTTGTCGGACACGATAAATCGAACCGACACATGAGATGTATTGAAATCCGCTAGTTAAATGGCTGATGATTAACACAAACGATCGAACCGACACATGAGATGTATTGAAATTTCTCATCTTCAAACGATGATAAAACTGGAACCGATCGAACCGACACATGAGATGTATTGAAATTTGTTAAAAATGTGTACATCCTCTGCTACATCTGATCGAACCGACACATGAGATGTATTGAAATTCGTTTACATGTAATAGTTACATCAATCAGGATCGATCGAACCGACACATGAGATGTATTGAAATCACTCTATACCTTCAATTGTTGTTTCTGTGTAAAATCGAACCGACACATGAGATGTATTGAAATAAGAATATTATCGTTCAGTATATTTTTTATTTTTTATCGAACCGACACATGAGATGTATTGAAATATGTGCTTTTTATACTTATTGTATAATTTTTTAAGATCGAACCGACACATGAGATGTATTGAAATGCGCTTACAAAAACTCTAGTGCCTGAAAATGTTTTTATCGAACCGACACATGAGATGTATTGAAATTTTTGCAGACGCATAGCCTCTTTTTGTGCTTCCTGCATCGAACCGACACATGAGATGTATTGAAATTTCTATTGACCTTTTTTCGTTTTTGTCTTTAATGTAATCGAACCGACACATGAGATGTATTGAAATATTTCTTTAAGCTTTGCTGCTGCCTCTTTTGCCGCATCGAACCGACACATGAGATGTATTGAAATGCCATTTAACTAGCGGTGAAAGTGCTACATGTGCGAATCGAACCGACACATGAGATGTATTGAAATCCAAGAATATTGTTTCAATTGCTGGAAGTCAGTTTGATCGAACCGACACATGAGATGTATTGAAATTCGTTTAACAGTTATCAAGCAGCTTCTTCGTTATATCGAACCGACACATGAGATGTATTGAAATAATATGACAATCACGAAGGCGGTAGCATAGACGATAATCGAACCGACACATGAGATGTATTGAAATCCGTCATTTGTTCCATGATTTTATTTTTATTACGATCGAACCGACACATGAGATGTATTGAAATTACAGAGGAAACGTTGAAGTAGGCTACAAAAATTTATCGAACCGACACATGAGATGTATTGAAATCGGTTTACATGTAATAGTTACATCAATCAGGATCGTATCGAACCGACACATGAGATGTATTGAAATAGTTCTAATAGAATATACTGGGAATAATTGCCAAAATCGAACCGACACATGAGATGTATTGAAATAAAGCAATTATACAGAAGCAACTTAACGTGTCTGTATCGAACCGACACATGAGATGTATTGAAATAAGAGGTGTTTTGGCTGCATAAAACTGATAGTCTACAAACACTTGATGAGTTATTGGATGAGTTACAACCGTTTCTGTTTGGCAAAAAAAGTAGCTAAACCTTTTTGCCGGCTTTGGTGTGCTCTTCTAGGCACTCTTTACATTTTTCCAGCGCTTGACGGGCCTCAGGAGAGATTTCACCGTCTTTAGCAATGACATTGGTGCGAATAATGGAGTTAATGCGCTTAAAAATTGTCACGGCAGTGCGGACCGCTTTTTTAGAGTCTCGGGAGTACTCCTCGTAGTTGTCACCTTCTACATGTAAAATACGCTGCATAATGGCATTGTATTCGTGCATATAGACCTGCAGGGTTCTTAGGGTATCGTAAAGGGTTTTGGCATATTCAGAAAGCGTAACGGTTTTTTTAGCTTGGATATGTTTTTTCTCATGAACTTCATTGGCTTTTTCCAGTGCTGCTTTGGCTGTTTTAAGATTGCGTTGTGCTTTAATAGCCAGATTGACAAGCAGCACCAAAACAAACACTAAAAGCGGTACGCCAATGAGCAGAATGGCTCCTTTTGTCGGGTCACCACGGTCTGGTGCTAAAAAGTTTCCAAACCATGTCAGGAGGGTATTGAGTTCGGGAGTGCTGGGAATTTTGTCCAAATAGACATTGGCGCCGCTGGAAAAAATACCGACCAAGAGCATGGCAAAAAATGTAAGAGTGGCTAAAATGAACGCTTTAAACGTTGCGCCTAAGCCGCCGCTTTTCACCTCTTCGACAGCCACTTCGGGGATAGGTTCGAGGGTATTACGAAAGATATGTTCAATATTTTCCAGTTCTCCATGACCGATATTGAGACCGGCATCGTCAAAATCGACGTTTTTAATTTCAAAATAGGTGTCGTCAAAATCTTTCAATGTTTTATTGGTGACCGAAGTACGCAATGCAAAATATTGTTGCAGATTTTCGTTAAGCTCACAACTGCTCTCTGTCAGCGTATTTTCAGCAGTCACTAAGAGTTCTTGTGCCGAACTGCTAAGCTCCTTGGCTTTTTTGTTAGTGTGTAACATCATCTCTCCTCATCGCTATTGTACTGTTATTTTGGAAACAAAACAGAACCTAAACGCACCATATTGGAACCACACTCTATGGCAAGCTCATAGTCGCCGCTCATTCCCATAGAACAGATTTCTGCGTCGAGTTGTTCAAAAATGCGGTAGGTTGCCTCAAACGAGTGCTGAACAGCTTTTCGCTCCTCGCTATGCGCACCGATGCTCATCACTCCGCGCAGATTAATATTGGGACACGTTTCGCGAATTTGGTGGTATGTTTCAACCGCTTCATCACAATGCACACCGTGTTTGCTTGCCTCATTAGCGCTGTTAATTTGTAAGAGGGTATCGAGTTGCATATGGCGTTCTTGCAGACGTTTTTGCAGTGCATGTGCCAGTTCAATCGAGTCGAGTGCGTGAAACAGTGTCGGATCAATTTCAAGCAGCGCATTGATTTTATTTTTTTGAAGATTACCAATAAAGTGCCACTCCAGCGGGAGTGCTTCAAGTGCTTCACTTTTGGCTTTAAGATCTTGCACTCTGTTCTCACCGAAAGCACGCTGACCGATCTTGTAGAGCGCCTCAATGGCAGCCGTATCGCTGTATTTGCTTACGGCGACAATTTTGACAATATGGTGTGAACTGACCGTAAGACGTGCCCGCTCAATGGTTTCAATTACTTTATCTACATGTATTTTATATGCTATCTCATTCATCCCATCAACCTGTTAATATCGTTATATAAACCCAAGCCCATCAGTCCCAAAAGCAGTACCCATCCGGCAATGGTCAAATTGACCAAAACGGCTTCGCTCGGCGCGCGTCGGGTGATCATCTCGTAGAGATTAAACATAATATGTCCGCCGTCGAGAGCGGGAATGGGCAGTAGATTTAAAATACCTAAGTTTACCGAAATAAGTGCCGAGAAGAAAAACAGTGCCATCCATCCCACCTTAGACGCATCGGAAGTAATTTGAACAATACTGACGACACCGCCGAGTTCCGTTGCCGGAATGTCACCGGTGACGAGTTTTTGCACACCTTTAAAAATAAGCAGCGATGCCTTGTAGGTCTCATCGGCGGCGTATGCCAATGTTTCGCCAAATCCAAGATCTAAGGTGTGCGTTACGCCTGCTGAACCAATACCGATCATCTTGCGCTGTACTTTTTCTCTGAACATGTTTTCAGTTTCGGTAATTTTCGGTGTCATCTGAAGATACATAATGTCATTGCCACGTTCAATTTTAACATCAATGGTTCCGGCGGCAATTTTAATCTGCTGTGCCATTGCCTCCCATGATGCAATTGAAACGCCGTTAATTTCGAGAATACGGTCATTTTTCTGAAGACCGGCCATAGCTGCCGGAGAGTCCTTAACGACATCACCGACCACTGCGGAGAGTGCCTGCGGTCCACCAAGACCAATAATAAGATAGAGCACAAATGCCAACAAAAAGTTGGCGGCGGGACCGGCAAGTAAAATGACAATGCGCTGCAGGGGCGTTTTGCTGTTGTAGCTGTCTGCATCACTCGAAGTTTTGGCAGGGTCAAGATCCTCTTGACCTTTCATCTTGACATACCCGCCAAGCGGAATCATGGCAATGCGCCATTCGGTATTGAACCAGTGAAATGAGGCCACTTTGCGTCCAAAACCAATACTAAAAACTTCAACATAGACTCCCATAAAGCGTGCTGCGGCATAGTGACCGAGTTCATGAAAGAAGATGAGAACCGAAAGAACTAAAAGTGCGACAAACCAACTCATTGTTTTGCTCCTTGCAGTAAGGCCTTGCGAAACCCGTAAATATATTCTGCACCCGAATAGAGTGTTAATGCGACACAGATCCATAGCAGTGCCTCACCGCCGCTCCAGTGCATCAGCAGAAAACCGATGGCAAACATCTGTGAGACTGTTTTGACTTTGCCTGACCACGATGCAGCGACATCAATGCCTTCACTCACGGCAACCGTACGCAGCCCCGTAATAAAAAGCTCACGGATAATAATAATATAGACCGCCCAAGCGGAGGCCTCTCCGACAACCATTAAACCCATAAATGCGGCAATGGTCAGCATCTTGTCGGCAAGAGGATCAAGTATCTGTCCGAGCAGGGTGGATTGGTTGAGCTCTCTGGCAATATAGCCGTCAAAAAAATCGGTGACGCTGGCCAGTACAAAAATCAGTGCGGCACTGTAGTAATTCCAGGTAATGTGAATGTTGTGCTCCGTAAAAACCTGCGGATTTAAAATAATCCAAAAAAGCAGGGGCGCCATAAGTGCGCGGGAGAGTGCCAGCTGATTGGGAAGATTCATTATCGAAACGTGGTTCCGCCGTCCACAACAATGGTTTGACCGGTAATCCAGCTCGCCTCATCGGTACAGAGAAAATAGACGGCACCGGCAATATCTTCGGGGCTTCCCATACGGTTAAGTGCCGAGCGCTTGATGGTTTCGGCTTTGACCTCTTCATAGTTGGTAAAGGCTTTGAGTGCATCGGTGTCAATCGGTCCGCCGGAGACGGCATTGACACGAATGCCCATGTCACCAAGCTCTACGGCAGCATAACGGCTCATGGCTTCCACGGCAGCTTTGTTGGTACCGTGGCCGGCATAGTTGTCAATATAGATGAGGTTTCCGGTACTTGACATGGTTACAATAGAGCCGCCACCGACTTTTTCCATGCGTTTTGCCGCCTCTTGAGAGCCTAAGACAAAAGCATTGACCGTCGCGGTGTAGATATTGTTAAGTCCGCGCGGCTTCAGGCGCATAAACTTGCCATAGCCGCCGACAACCGGACGTCCGTAGATCATGGCATTGGAGACAAAAAAATCAATGCGGTCAAAATCTTCGTCAATAGCTTTAAAAAGCGGTTTAAACTCTTCGGGTTCTAAAATATTGAGTGCATACGCTTTGGCCTGAATGCCGTACATGCTGCTCCACTGTTGTGAAAGCGCGTTGGCGACATCTTCATTGGAGTTGTAGGTAAATGCAATATTGACACCCTCTTGGGCAAACTTTTCGGCAATGGCTTTACCAATTCCTTTGGTTGCTCCGGTAATGACAAGGGTTTTACCTTTCATATGACTCATATTATGCTCCTGCAATGGTGTAGTTTTTCATAACGGCTTCGATCTTTTTCATATTTTCGCTACTTGGAGCTACCAGCGGCAAGCGGTACTCCAGCGTTTCAATGAGCCCGGCAATATACATGGCCGCTTTGATCGGGATGGGGTTGGACTCGCAAAAAAGGACCTTATTGAGTGCAAAGAGTTCGCTGTTAAGTGCTCTTGCCGTAGTAAAATCGCCCGATAGCGCACTGTGTACCAGTTTGCTTTTCATATCGGGAACCAGATTGGCAGTGACTGATGTAATGCCCGCCCCGCCACTTGCCAAAATGGGAAAGTCGATAATGTCATCACCGCTAAGCACTGCCATATCTGGACGTTTTGAGAGCAGTTCAACGGTACGTTCCAAACTACCCGTTGCCTCTTTAATGCCGTAAATGTTGGGAAGATCATCGTAGAGACGAATGACGGTATCGGCACTCATATCGACACCGGTACGTCCGGGGACATTGTAGAGGATAAACGGCAGATCGCTGACCGCTGAAGCGATGGCTTTGTAGTGCTGGTAGAGACCTTCTTGAGAGGGTTTGTTGTAGTACGGTGTAACTGAGAAAATGGCATCGACACCGCAGCGTTGGGCATGTTTGGCAATATCAATGGCTTCGGCAGTAGCATTACTACCCGCTCCGGCAAGAACTTTGGTATCTGTTCCTTTGGTAACTTCCACGGCAATTTCGATGCAGCGTTTATGTTCGTCATGACTAAGCGTAGCACTTGCTCCGGTGGTTCCGACCGGACAGACGGCATCAATACCGTTGTCGATCTGTCGCTGAATCAGTTTGGCATAATCCGCCTCATTGACACTATTGTTTTTAAACGGGGTAATCAGTGCCGTGGTAGCACCCGTGACTCTCTTCATTGTTTTGCCTTTCGTAAAATAATGGTTGTTGATTTGTCAGGATCAAAATATCTCTTGGCTACGGCAAGAATATCATTTGGTGTAATGGCATTGATGGCCTCTTCGTACTCCAGTAAGGGTGTGATGTCACCGCGTACCAGATAGCTGCCGAAAAGGTTGGCTACCGAGGTAGAGCTTTCCAGGGAGTGAACAAAGTCTGATTCGGTATTGATTTTGACCTTATCGAGTTCCTCCTGAGAGACCTTTTTAGTTTTAAGAGTTTCGATCTGTGCCAAGAGTTCTGCTTCAACGGTTTCGGCTTTTACATCGGGGTTGCAAGCCGCCAGAAAAATAAACAGACCCGGATCGCTATTTTCCATATTGTAGGCATAAATCTGATTGACCAGCTGCTTTTCATTGACGAGCGTTTTGTAGAGACGACTGCTTTTTCCGGCACTTAATATTTCGGAGATGGCAGAGAGGGTCGGTTGATCTTTATGCAGAAAATTCGGAATGTGGTAGGTGATGGCGACCATCTCCACTTCGGAGTCCCGCAACAGCGTAATGCGCTTGGGACCGTCTTGTTCCGGCTCTACAGCTTTGACTTTGGGAACAACGCCATTATTTTTAATGTTGCCGAAATGCTGCTCCACTTTTTTAAAAACGGTAGCGGCATCGACATCACCCGTAACAATAATAATGGCATTTTGAGGCTGATAATAGGTTTGATGAAACGTGCGGATGTCATCAATATCCCATGTTAAAATATCGTTCATAAACCCAATGGGCGTCCAATGGTAGGGGTGGTATATATAGGCATTGTTAAAGAGCCGAAAATACATGTAACCCAAAGGATTGTTGTCGGTACGCCACCGACGCTCTTCGGCAACTACATCGCGTTCGGGTTGAAACTCTTCGTCTTTAAGGTTGAGGTTCTCCATGAGTTCGGCATAGAGCGAGAGTGACGTTTCCAGATTGTCGCTGCTCGATTTAATAAAATAGTGTGTATAATCAAAACCGGTTGATGCGTTGTTGACACCGCCGACACTTTTGACTTCACGATCAAATTCGCCTGCCGCTAAGTTTTTGGTAGATTTAAAATTCATATGCTCAAGCATATGTGCAATGCCGGTTTTTCCCATGACTTCGTTACGGCTGCCGACTTTGTAAAAAATATCGGTAGAGATGACATGACTCCCTTTACCCATTTCAATGACGTAAACTTCCAAGCCGTTTTTGAGTGTTTTGCTCTTGTAGTGCGGCAGCGATGATGCCATGATAACTCCTGTAAATAAAAATAACGATACTAAAATTTTTAACATCAGCGTTTGCTCCCGATGGCTTCGGTTATGCTGTTAAAGCCGTCTTGTTTTAAGAGCTCAATGAGCCCCAAGTTGATATCACGAACAAGTGAAGGTCCTTTGAAAATGAGCGCGCTTAGTACCTGTACCAGTGATGCACCCGCACCAATACGCCGGTAGGCTTCCTCTGCCGAGTCAATACCGCCTACGGAGATGAGGGTTGTTTTGCCGTAGAGTTCGGCAGCAACGGCATCGAAAATTTCAAAACTTTTCTCTCGAAGCACTTTGCCGCTGATACCGCCGGAATCATGCGGGCAGTCTACGAGCGAGTAGTCTACCGTTGTGTTGGTTGCAATAATGCCGTCGGCACCTTTTTCTACCGCCATTGCCGTCAAATCGACAGCCTGCGTAGTCGGCATGTCCGGAGCAATTTTGAGCAGGATCGGTTTGTCGGTTAAGGTTTTGGCACGAGAAAAAAGTTCGGCAATAAAACGCTCATTTTGCAAATCCCGCAGACCGGGTGTATTGGGCGAAGAGATGTTAATGACCATATAGTCGGCAAAGGTGTGCAGTTCGCGAATGAGTTTGGTGTAGTCGTACAGCGCTTCATCTTCGGGAGTGATTTTATTTTTGCCGATGTTGATACCGACGGGAATGGGAAACGGAAAATAGGTTTCAAGCCGTTTTTTAACAAGAAAGAGTCCGTCGTTATTGAATCCCATGGCATTTTGAAGACTCTCCTGCGCAACATGACGAAACAGACGCGGTTTGGGATTTCCGGCTTGGCGAATTGGCGTTACGGTTCCAATTTCGGTATATCCAAAGCCCAACGCTTTGGTTCCGGCAATCATGGTGGCATTTTTGTCAAAACCGGCAGCCAGACCCACAGGATTGTAAAAGGTGGTGCCGAAACACTCCTGCTTTAACATGGGGTGACGTACAAAAGCGTTACGGAACAACCACTCCAATAGCGGCGGAAAGAGATTGGCACTGCGCAAGACAGACTCGGCAACGTAATGGGCACGTTCAGGTTCGAGTTTGAAAAGAAGGGGTTTTACGGTTTCGTACATGTAAAATCTTATGCTTTAAAATAAGCGGTATTGTACAGAAGAATTGATTAATTTCTTATTTAACGAGTGAGTATGCCGGTTAAAGC
>Ga0256840_1004239_pt1 | contig 10898 bp, 12 predicted proteins | sample 355202metaG_FD_185969 | JGI IMG/M metagenome (GOLD analysis project Ga0256840, IMG submission 185969) | Hydrothermal vent microbial communities from Mid Atlantic Ridge, Atlantic Ocean - 355-202 | ecosystem: Environmental > Aquatic > Marine > Hydrothermal vents | place: Atlantic Ocean: Mid...
GGAAGCTTTATGGATGGTCGCAATGAAAATCCATTGGCTTCCGGAAAAGAATTAAAAAATAGCAGCCCAATGCATTTTCGGGCTGTTCAGAAAAAAAGCTATTTGCAATAGCGGAACTCACCTCAAAGGGTAAATCGGGCTTGTTCAACAAACGGTTCAGTTTGTGGCTCGCTTCGCGAGCATAATCTAACCTTATTCGTTATGCCTCTACGCTAAATTAATACCTAGCAGTCCTGCTGTATCAATACCTAGAAATACAGTTGCACCTAACATTAGGTAACAAGTTACTGCCAATAAAATATGTACAAGCAAAATTCCTTTAGGAGCAATACCTGTTTTATGGCGTTTTATTGCAGCAAGTACTCCCAGTGCAATAATAACCACTGCCATAACAATATTGATGTAGATAGCCGTTTCACCCAGTAACGCAGCACCAATAGCAAGGACCGACCCTAGCAATGCAGATGCGCCATGCAAAATACTAGAAGAACGTGCAACAAATTTTCCACGAAATAAATTAAACGCAATCATTAAGCCTAAAACAGCAGTGAGTGTAAATGCACAAAATGCAGCTGTCATTAAAATCATAAATTTTCCTTATTATTTATTATTAAAAATATTACCTGTTTATAGATAACTGAAGCGAGTCACTTCAGATGGAAGAATATACAACGACTTGCTTTATAAGTAAATACTCCCAGCCACTTCGCCGCAAAATAACTCCTTTCTTCCAGCTAACAATTAAAAAGAGTTAATAAACTCTAAAACTAAGCACATTTAAGCTCAGTACTTGAGCCTCTTGCAAAAATCCAAATTTTACAGCCCTATATTTGCGATCAATTCTCATTCGTATTTTTTTAAAAAAATCCCCCCTTTTTTTTGGCTTTATCTGTTCTTGGATCTTATTTTTCAGTTTTTTTCTAAATTTAGGGCATACCTATCCTGTTCTTTAAACTTTCAAGTTACTTTTTACTGCTTGCTTGGCTAATGCAAAAGCGCTTTACTCAAGAAAGCACATTGTTGCTTTTTTAAGTAAACCTTCAATCATATACTGACCTAGTTTGTATTTGGCTATATTTTACTAACAGCAAAAATAGCACTTTCTCACATCAGCTGGCTATTTTTCCGCGATAACCAAAGCATTGACTTCACAACGCTCACTCAAATGTACCACCGAAAAACCAACTTGTTGTAATTGCTGGAGCGAAAATGATTCGCGCATCACATGATTTTCTGATTCATCAGAAAACAAATGTACAATCCAATGCTCTAAGACATCGAGCTTATTGACTGCAATCAATGCCTTAAAATAGCCACTAACTTCTTTTTGAATCATTCGCGTATGCACTGAAATATCATCTAAACCGTAACGGTCGCCATTAATAAACTGCCCGCCTGGTTTTAATACACGATAAATTTCTGTGATAACTTGAGCACGGTAGCTATCTAAAAAATTATGTAAGGTATAAGCCGAAGCAACGATATCCATACTCGCTGTCGCGGTATTTTGTAAAACTGTTAGAGCATCACGCCCATCAAAATCTAGTCGTCCCTGTTCAGTCCATTTACGTAAGCTTTGTTTTGCTTGAACTTGCATTAATGGCTCACTATCTACCGAAAGTACACGAACTGACTCGTAAGCCAATAGAATAGCCAAAGTAGTAATCCCCGTACCACCCCCTAATTCTAAAATTGACAAGGCTTGATGCGGCCGGACTTGCGCATAACGCTCAACCCCAGCACCCACTAACTGAGACATTTTAGCTGCTAAGGGACAAATTAACTTCAAGGTGTCATATTCTTGACCAATCACACCAGAAAACATTGCGTCTAATTGCTTATCATCCATAATTTATGTTTGTACCTTTGCTGCTTTTTTACTCTCAAATAAAGCCATTTGTTCGGCCGTTGCTTTTAATTGAAATTGCTCTTTCCACTCACTATAGGGCATTCCATAAACATAAGTACGAGCCGACTCATAATCCATTGCTACGCCCTGCTCTTCCGCAGCAGCTAAATACCATTTAGCTAAACAATTACGGCAAAAATTGGCAAGATTCATTAAATCTATATTTTGCACTTCAGTGTGCGCTTGTAAATGCGCTAATAGCCGCCTAAAAGCGGCTGCCTCGAGTTCAGTTTGTGTTGTGGTATTCATCAGTTCCCCCTAAAAATACAAGTATTCTAGCAGAAAGCCTTCTTGATACATGTACAAAAGTAAAAAAAGCACCTACAATTAGACAATTATTTGCCTCCCTTTTCAGCTTAGACTTTATTGTGGAAATTCATAGTTCATCCCTTTATATTGCGCCTAGCGGCCAAACTACACAGAGCACCAGTCGCTCTAGTAATGCCGCGCAGCTGGATAATACCTTAGATAAACCTAACAATGTGCAGCAACGTTTATCAAAAAGTGATGAATTTGCCACAGCAACACAAAAAAAACAAACTCAACAATTATTGGTTTCAGCTCCACCCAATAATGAAGCTCTCAGCACACGAACTGCAAAAGCACTAGGTACTTATGCCAGTACTTACAACCAAATTCCACAACAACAAATCGCCTCAACTATTACAGGCATTGATTTTTACGTATAACGCCCCACATCTACTTTCATGAATAAAATACTTTTTGATTTCTTTCCCATTGTCCTATTTTTTATTGCCTATAAAAACTATGACCTTTATGTTGCAACAGCTGTCGTTATCGGTGCAACCTTTGTCCAAGTCGCTTATAGCTGGTTTAAGTTGCGTAAAGTAGAAACTATGCAATGGGTAACTTTAGGTTTAATGGTTGTTATGGGCGGCGCAACACTCTATTTACAAGATGAGCAATTTATCAAATGGAAATTAACCATTATTGAATGGTTATTTGGTGCAGTCTTATTAGGAAGCCAGTTTATTGGTAAAAAAACCATTATGGAAAAAATGATGGGCGCTAATTTAGAATTACCTAAAAAAGTCTGGAGTATTTTAAATACTGTCTGGGCCTTATTTTTTATCAGTATTGGCGTGATCAATATTTATGTTATGTTTAATTATGATACTGAGACTTGGGTTGATTTTAAGACCTTCGGCGTACCGGCATTAATGGCTGTCTTTATCCTATTGCAACTTGCATTTTTATATAAATATATGCCTGAACCTGCTGATTCAGAGGATTAATTCATGTTATATGCCATCCTCAGTGTCGATGTAGCGAATAGCTTAGATAAAAGAATGGCTGCTCGCCCTGCGCATTTAGAGCGCCTACAAATCTTACAAAATGAAGCACGCCTAATTATTGCCGGACCACACCCTGCAATTGATAGTAATGACCCAGGAGAAGCAGGCTTTACCGGAAGTTTAGTTATCGCTGATTTTGATTGTTTAACCGATGCTCAAAGCTGGGCTAATTCTGACCCTTATTTAATTGCTGGGGTTTATACCTCTGTAACCGTTAAACCTTTCAAACAGGTATTTCCACAATGACGATTGATTTAATTAAAACACTATTAACTAATGCCTTAGCCCCAGTAAGCCTTGAGCTCGCTGATAATAGCCATGCACACGCAGGTCATGCAGGCGCACAAAGTGGTGGCGGTCATTATCATGTGCGCATTGTTTCTAGCGCATTTGATGGCAAGTCTATGGTGCAACGTCATCAATTAATTTATAACGCCTTAGGCGATCTCATGAAACATGAGATTCATGCATTAGGCATAGAAGCTTTCACCCCAACTGAGTTAAACTAAAGGAATAAACAACATGAAATTAAAACTAATCCCTTTCTTACTTGCAGGCACAGCACTCGTTTCTGGTTGTCAACAAAATGCCAACACTATATCAGCGCCTAGCATTCAAAAAGAGGATGCTATTGCTGTTGTTAATGGTCAATTTATCAGCAAAGCAGACCTTGAAACACTAACGAAAGAAGTCAGTGCACGTGCTCGCGGTCAAAAAATCCCCACGGACAAATTAGTTGATGAATTAGTTAAACGTGAATTATTAGTACAAGAGGCAAAAAATAAACACCTTAACCAATCAGCTGAGATTATAGAACGCCTGAATATGATGAAAAATGCACTGCTATCACAAGCAGCCATTGAAGATTATATTAAAGCAAACCCAGTGACTGAAGCTGAGTTAAAAGCTGAATATGATAAACAAATAGGCAGAGTAGCTGGCGGTACGGAATTCAAAGCACGCCATATTTTAGTTAAAACAGAAGATGAAGCAAAAGCTATTATCGCTGAATTAGATAAAGATGCAGATTTTGCTAAGCTTGCGACAACGAAATCAACGGGTCCATCAAAAGCACAAGGTGGTGATTTAGGTTGGTTTGGTGCAGCACAAATGGTTGCTCCTTTTTCAGAAGCCGTTGCAAAACTAGAAAATGGTAAATATACAACAACACCTGTAAAAACTCAGTTTGGCTGGCACGTTATTTTACGCGAAGGTTCTAGACAGCAAACACCTCCTCCTTTTGAGGCAGTGAAAGCACAACTAGAACCCATCGTAAAAAGACAAAAATTAACAGCTTATCTTGATGCACTACGTAAAGGCGCACAAGTTGAAATTCTAGTGCCTTTAACTGAAGAAAAACCTGCTGAAGCTGTTGAAGTTACTGAATCTGCAGATGGAAAAACAGCTGAAGTGACTGAAGCCGTTGAAATAGTCGAGCCAGCTAAGTAATTATTAAGACAATAAGGTAGGCTCTAAATTAATTTAGAGCCTACTGATTATTTTGATATATAGTCAAATCTGCTGCCTAGCCCTAGGCTGGTATTCTATTTTCATGCTCCACCTGTCTTAATTTTTGCTTCTCTCCATCAGTAAATTTCACCCTCGATTCCCTGATTTTCTGCGTATGATAAACTCAAATTACAGGGTCAGAGTCAAAGTTACCTAAAAGATGCTCTATCTTTTGAGCTGCTTACTAAAGAGACGTATTATAGGCGCGCCATCCTACCTCATGAAATACTTGGGACTCCTGTCGCCAAATATTCATTCACATACGGAGCGAATTGGATAAGCCCCAGTACGCCCTGCGTCCGCTTCAACTTCGCACAAAAGCCGCTACGTTAAAGCTACCTCAAATGGCTTGACGGCTGTCGGGATAACTACTAGCCTCCCTCGCGCACTGCTATCGCAGTGCACTTCGGATTGGCGACAACCCTATCGCCTACTGCGGACTAAAAATCATCACTTCGCTATCGCTCCGTTTCCCTGATTTTCAGCGGGCGCGCCATCCTACCTCATGAAATACTTGAGACTCCTGTCGCCAAATATTCATTCACATACGGAGCAAGCCCCAGTACGCCCTGCGTCCGCTTCACAACGCATAAAAGCCGCTACGTTAAATCTACCTCAAAGGCTTGACTGCTGTCGAGGTAATTACACTAGCCTCCTCGCGCACAGCTACCGCAGTGCACTTCGGGTTGGCGACAACCCTATCACCTATACTGCGGACTAAAAATCATCACTTCGCTATCGCTCCGTTGCCCTGATTTTCAGCAAATGGTTTGGCTAGGTGGTGGGTTTAATTGACAGTTACTTTTATTGTATACTATCCACTTGTTCCCAACTCTAGCAAACTAGTCACCGATTTTTTAGTTTATCGATGCGGAGTTTCTCCTTTTTTTTAAACCAGCATTCAATTGAATAGTTTAATAAAAATTAGGGAGTAATTAAATTTGAATATACAATATATGACTTTACCTGAATTCGTATAATAAGTGCATAACCTACTGCTATATTAAACAAAATTATACGAAGCATATAAAAATTCAAACTTCACTTTAAAGGTACTCTAATGATTAAGAACACTATCATCAAGAAAAGTCTCACAGCTATCGGCATACTGCTTCTCAGCTTCACAGTCGAAAGCGCTACTTATGATTTATTAGAAGAGCAAAAAACTGACCAATTTCTTCTCCTAAACACCCAACTTGACAACTCTTTCTTTAACCTCAACCCTATACCGCAGCAAGCAATCAACGATCAGAAAAGAGACTATTTTGAAGTACTCGAATTAATTAAAAATCAAAGTCTTAAAGAAGCAGAAAAAAAAATAAATACCTTATTAAAAAATAACCCTAGAGAAGCAGAGTTTTATAATTTACAAGGACTATTAGAATCCACCAATAAACAACCAGAACATGCGCTTAAAAGCTACCAAAAAGCCCTTGAGCTAGATCCAAAGAATCTAAAAGCACATCTTGCTATCGCCAAAATATCACTTGATACAGGAAATATCAAACGAGCCAAAGAATATGCCTATAACATTCTAAGTATTAATAATAAGACGCCTTATGCATTTTATATACTAGCTGATATTGCACTCAAACAAAATCAGCCATTAGAAGCAGAAAAAGCATTATTAACGGCCAAACAGCGAAATCAAGGAAATATTAAAATAGAAGTGGCTATTGCAAACAACCTTGGGAAATTGTACATCACTCAGAAGCAACCTAAAAAAATCCTTTCCTTAGCAAAGGATATTATTACTCGCTCTCCAAAAGAAAGCTCAGCCCTTTCATTGCTAGCCAATGCACAACTCATCAATCATCAAAAAATAGAAGCTGAGACAACTCTAAAAAAACTAATCAATCAAGATAAACAAAATATTCCTGATCGCCTATTACTTATTAGCTTATTCATAGATCAACCTAAAAAAGAAAAGGAGACCCTTAAGTTACTTGACGAAATATCATCAATTGCCCCTGACAACTTGCAAGTTCTATCTCAAAAGGCTGCTTATTTAATTAAGCTTAAACATTATCAAGCTGCACAAAATATAGCGGTTAAAATCGATAAGTTGAACCCTAGCTCTGGGTTTATCCACCTAGTAGATGGGGAGATTTACCTGTATGAAAAAAAACTAGACTCAGCACTATCTGCCTTTCAACATGCTTACAAAATAAAACCGACTGAAAAAACACTCAATATTATTGCAGATATAATGCTCTCAAAAGGAAAGCAACCTGAGGCTATCAACTTCCTTAATAAAGAGTTAAAAAAGCACAATCAAAACTTGGCCGCTCGTTTCAAACTAGCGACGCTTTATCAGCAACAAAACAACTTAAGCGAAGCTGAAAAGCACTATAAACGTATACTTGCTGTCATGCCTGACAATGCGCTTGCACTCAATAATTTAGCATGGACTTATCATCAACAAAACAACCCTAAGGCTTTAAAGCTCGCCGAACACGCTTATAAATTAGCACCAAATTCTGCCGCTATACTAGATACTTACGGTGTAATATTAACTAAACTTGGAAAATTAAAACAAGGCATTAATGCACTAGAGAAAGCAAGTAAACTGGCCCCCATGGCCTATGACGCCCAATATCACTTGGCAGAAGCATACGCTATTAATGGTAGTAAAAAACAGGCCACCAACATTTTGAAAAAAATAGTAAACGCTGATCAGGTCTTTTCAGAAAAACATGCCGCAATAGCTCTTTTGAAAAAATTGGAAGAAAATTAAACACTCCCCCTTCTATACAGAATAAAAACCGCACTAAAATCAGGCAGACTTCTGTTCCTGATGATCGTAGCATGTTCTATATTGAAGCATAAATGCGCTCACAAGACCGTAGAAGAGCATGAAGCAATTCATCATGCCCACACTCAGATTTAAGCAAGTTTTAGGCGCGCCATCCTACCTCATGAAATACTTGAGACTCCTGTCAGCAAATATTCATTCACATACGGAGCGAACTGGATAAGCCCCAGTACATACTCCCTGCGTCTTCTTCACAACGCACAAAAGCCGCTACGTTAGTATAGGCTGTCAACTACTAGCCTCCCTCCGCGGCACTTCTATTGCAGTGCCGTTCGGGTTGGCGACAACCCTGTCGCCTACTGCGAACTAAAAATCATTACTTCGCCCCCTGATTTTCAGCGGAGGAGAAATGCTCGATTATTGATGCGCTAGCGGGAGGTTTCATAAACAAATAGTGTCCATAATTCACTATTTGCATTAAAATATCAATAGGTTTTTAGTGCGATTGTCCTACTAGTTCAATGATAGGCGCGCCATCCTACCTCATGAAATACTTGGGACTCCTGTCGCCAAATATTCATTCACATACGGAGCGAATTGGATAAGCCCCAGTACGCCCTGCGTCCGCTTCAACTTCGCACAAAAGCAGCTACGTTAAAGCTACCTCAAATGGCTTGACGGCTGTCGGGATAAAATTCTAGCCTCCCTCGCGCACTGCTATCGCAGTGCACTTCGGATTGGCGAATTTCCCTGTCGCCTACTGCGGACTAAAAATCATCACTTCGCTATCGCTCCGTTTCCCTGATTTTCAGCGGATGAAAGGAAAAATACTGCCTTTTAAAACCAAGTTATCTCAAGCCGCTGAGATGATCGTTGATATTGGCGAGCATTTCTCAGACCCCCCCCTACTTGCCGTAACCGATAGCTGGTTTGGCAATGCCGGTTTGTTAAAGCCAGTCCGTCAAGTGATAGGTGAACGTTTTGATATGCTATCGCGTTTACGTTGCAATAATGTATTGTATGATTTTCCAGAGCCAAGAAAATCAGGACAACGCGGACGGCGTAAAAAATACGGTCAACGGCTGGGTTCAGCAACGGAAATGGCCAGCACTTTTCAGGCAGAAGCCATTGAATATTCAGTTAATCTCTATGGTAAACAGCGTACCGCTTGTGCTTATGATCGTATTGTCATGTCGAAGAGCTTGAAATGTCCAATCCGTGTTGTATGGGTTTTTCGTCGGACACAATGGATTGCTTTATTTTCTACTGACTTGGAGTTAACGGTCATCCAGATGATTGAATTTTATGGTGCGCGTTGGAAGATAGAATCGGGCTTCAAGGAATTAAAGCAGGATATGGGGAGTCAGAAAAGTCAGTGCCGTATTACATGTCCCACTTAAGTAGCGAACGTCATTGAGTGATTAACAAAGCTCTGAGCATTACCTTTACTAATGCATTTCAATCCTTCAGCATAAGCTTGATATAACGTATCAACGGTTCGTGGTCTTTTTTTACGTAAGTACTGTTTAATTTTATTCCATGCCAATTCAATTGGGTTAAGGTCAGGCGAGTAAGGCGGTAGATAAATAAGCTTTGCGCCTGTTTTTTGAATAAGTTCCTGAACCTCATCTACTTTGTGAACTGAGGCATTATCCATCACAACATAGTCACCTTTAGCGAGTAAAGGGCAAAGGAAATGCTTCAAAAAGTAAAGAAATACAAGGCCTGTCATGGTGCCTTCAAAATTTAAAGCGGTTTTCATGCCAGATGATGTCATCGCCCCAACCATACTAATACGTTGCCCTCTAGCAACGGGCGCTTCATCATAAACACGTTGATTTGACGGCGCACGCCCATAAAGAGGTGAGAGATTAAGCCCGGCACCCATTTCATCAAGAAAAATGAGTTTATCGGGCGGAATATCTGCAATGGCTGCACAATAGTCTATTTTTAACTTTTTAGTTCGATCACAGTATTTATTTGGATCGTATGGACTTTTTTTTATACCGAAGATTCATACGCTTAAGCGCTCTATCCATAGAACTTTTCCCCATGCTAATGCCAAAGTGCTCAGCATATCGATCACAAAGGTCATTGAGTGTTAAATCAGGCGCTTTTATTAGCCATGCCTTTATCTCAAGGCCACCTGCTTCATCTACTTTTGGTGCAACATGTCCGCCTACTTTTTTGGCTTCAATCGTGCCAGTTTTCTGATAATGTTGCCATAAGGTATGAACGAAAGAATAAGAAACAGCGAAACGTTTGGCTATATCAGGTTTACTTTGCTTATCTATTTCAATAGCGTTAATAACTTTTTTTCGAATATCGGTTGAGTAAGGGGCTGGCACAAAAATATTTTTGGTAAATGAGAAAGGGGGAACTATAGCACACTGAAGTATGATTTATTAATATGGGAAATGTAATACCGTTGAGCGAGTGAATGGCCGCTTAAAAGATGAGTATGGTGGGCGTGTTGTTCGAGTGAAGGGCGCAGCGAAAGTGATGTGTCACTTGATGTTTGGTATTTTAGCACTGACCAGCAATCAAATGATGTGCTTTCTTGAGTAAAGCGCTTTTGCATTAGCCAAGCAAGCAGTAAAAAGTAACTTGAAAGTTTAAAGAACAGGATAGGTATGCCCTAAATTTAGAAAAAAACTGAAAAATAAGATCCAAGAACAGATAAAGCCAAAAAAAGGGGTGATTTTTTTTAAAAAATACGAATGAGAATTGATCGCAAATATAGGGCTGTAAAATTTGGATTTTTGCAAGAGGCTCAGTATATTGCTTTATTTTTAATTTGTTATTAACAATAACATTAGGGGCTGTTACCGTTTTGTGGTTTCCCCTTGAATTTTAATGACTTGCCCTCATATTTTGCTTGTTTTCAGTCAAAAATGAGCAAGATATGCCACGACAAATATTTACGGATGTGCTTTGGACAAAATTAAAAGCCATCCTGTTAAAAATGGGGATCTATAATAAACCGAATCTTCGCTTAACAATCGAAGGTATTTTTTATCGATTACGGGTTGGGTGTCCCTGGCGAGACCTCCCGAGTGTTTTTGGCAATTGGAATGCAATTTACAAGCGGTTCAATGAATGGTCTCGTCAAAGAAAGCTTAGGCGCGCCATCCTACCTCATGAAATACTTGGGACTCCTGTCGCCAAATATTCATTCACATACGGAGCGAATTGGATAAGCCCCAGTACGCCCTGCGTCCGCTTCAACTTCGCACAAAAGCCGCTACGTTAAAGCTACCTCAAATGGCTTGACGGCTGTCGGGATAAAATTCTAGCCTCCCTCGCGCACTGCTATCGCAGTGCACTTCGGATTGGCGAATTTCCCTGTCGCCTACTGCAGACTAAAAATCATCACTTCGCTATCGCTCCGTTTCCCTGATTTTCAGCG
>Ga0256840_1004240_pt1 | contig 10896 bp, 11 predicted proteins | sample 355202metaG_FD_185969 | JGI IMG/M metagenome (GOLD analysis project Ga0256840, IMG submission 185969) | Hydrothermal vent microbial communities from Mid Atlantic Ridge, Atlantic Ocean - 355-202 | ecosystem: Environmental > Aquatic > Marine > Hydrothermal vents | place: Atlantic Ocean: Mid...
TCTCCACTTCTACCTGATCGGGCAGCGTGCCCCTAAAAAGATGTTTTCTATATAGCAACCGGGCTTGTCCAACAAACGGTTCAGATTGTGGTTCGCTTCGCTCTCACAATCTAACCTTATTCGTTAGGGTGTAATATTAAAACCACCAGACCTCAGATGAACCAATTATTTTTGCTAGTTTTTCATATCCACCACCTCTAGGGTGTGCTCCATCATTCTCAGTAATTTCTTTTTTGTATTCCTCATCTCTAACTAAATGCGAATATAACTCAATAAATGAAATGCTAAGTTCTTTTGCTTTTTTTCGTAAACCGTTATTTAATGAACTAATTCTTGAATTATGCTCATCGTTGTTAATTGGAGGAGGGCCAACCACAATTACCTTGTAATTTTCTTTCACTAAATTAACTATTTTTTCAAAATTACTAATTGAGTCCTGTTCTGACACTCTAACTTTGCCTTCTTCTATAACCGTGTCATTCACACCAAATGAAAGAACAACTCGACAATCCAAGGATGGAGGCAGCCTTATTGAAACCTCACTATTAATCCTTTGCAAAATATCATGGCTAGTATTTCTTCTAATTCCAAGATTATAGTAGGTTACGGAAGCACCTTTTTTATTGGCTTCTGCACATAATATTCCCGCCCATCCTAGTGCGTTTTCATCACCAGTACCATTTACGAATGAGTCACCAATAAAGCATATCCTTACATCTTTCATAGGTACGAAACTCTCCTTTACACCCTAACGACCGAACTCAGTGGCTGGCCGTGAATCTATCGATAAATTTTATAGAAGCCTATGAACTTGGATACACACCAAAATTCGCCAACGAGTAGCCAGTCCACTGCAGTGATTTGTTATACATTCCTTGCGATTATAAATAGTTAGACCTCCACTCAATATTTGACTGATCTATCGCTTGCGGAAAATTAATTTTATGGGGAAGATTACAATAACTTACAGCCTCTTTAATTTGTTCGTTTAAAAAAACCGACCCATTAGGTAAAATTCTGATTTTTCCTCCATCAAAAAGTCTATGTATATCCACACGCATACATAATCCATTATTTACATTGTCGGTTCCGCCATGGCTAACTGGAACTATGTGTGCTGCTTCAAGAACATCTGAAGTACTTTCGTTTGTAATTACACAGCATCCAGAAGCCGCATGGAGAACTTCTCTTCTGAATCTTGATTGATTTTTACGATGAATGACAGAGAGCGATATACGTGTACGCTCAATAATAGTTGGGAATTCAGAATCTCTTGATATTTTTAGTTCATCTTCAAGTATTGAACTGTCCTCCAGTAAGGAAACTCTTGTATCTATATATAGATCCTGACTCAGTATTGATTCGACATGAAATTGTTGATCATATACATTGGCTGTATAATCAGCCCTAAAGAGACCAAAGTTTTCTAAAAATAATAAAAATTCGCGAGCGAGCCTTTTGTCATTTGCTTCTGGTGCACAGTTTGGCCACATCGTAGTGTCAAGATTACCATTTCTATATTTATAAATGGCTTCTGATATACTTTTTATTTCTTGTTTTTCTCCAGACAACGGAATAACTATTTTTATAAGTTCATTCGGTGTCAAAAAAGCATCTTGAATACCATACAATTTTCCAAGACAATCCACTGTAGCTAGAATTATTTCAAAAGGCTTAATGCGCAATCTCGCATCATGCCATTTCTGCAATTCACTTTTGCTATATGTTTGGGGATTGGGCAATACTGTATTACGTACCATTAACGTAACGAATTCGTCATTTGTAATCTCTCCAGAAGCGACTCTGTGCCCTAAATTTGTTAATTCTATTTCCCCTCGTTTGGAGACAATAAGCCCTGTCCCACGCCAATATTGTCCAGAATTTCGAAACAGATTACGTTCTGGTGTCCGAGCTAAGTCAATTGTCGTTTTGGTTTCTTTCTGCACTCTCTCTAGTTCAGCGTGCAAATCTATAGAGCTATATGCTTTACCTTCAAATTTTTTTAATGCCCGCAATACGCCCAAAAATACTGGTGCCCTCAGCAAACCTTCGCTCGGCTGGACACTAAGCCACCGCCACTTATATGTTGGAAAAGGCTTTTGTGGAACTTTCATATGGCTACTTTCTTTAAATTATAATCTTCGATTAGACGTTCATTTTCTTTAAGCATTACACCAATGGCTCGCCCAAGTAATGGCGGTACTGCATTAGCAATTTGGCGGTAAGCTGATGTTCTAGTTCCTTTAAAAATAAAATCATCAGGAAATGATTGAACTGCGGCAAGTTCACGAGCGGACATTCGTCTATGATTGTTTGGGTGATGGAGAACTACTACTCCGCCTTTATCATCTCCCCTTCCTGTAACTGTTGGTGCTGGTTTATTTGGGTCTATATAGCGATGCCCAAGGTGTCCATTAAATCGAAGTTTATAGCGAGAGTAATCATGATTGGGAATCTCGGGAGCATCCTCCGGTTCAGGGAAGTGATTTAATGCTTTTCCTACAGTTAGCCAATGGATTAATTCGGCGTCACTTGAATCACTTTTATTATCACAGTGGGTTTGTTTTGGTGGAAATTGTACAAATTCGTGGTTTAAGTCTTTCCTCACGCCAAGCATGACAAAGCGCATTCTTTTTTGAGGGACTCCGTAATCTGCAGAATTTAAGACTTTCCAAAATGTGACAAAACCTGCCTCGGAAAAGTCTGCAATTATTTTTTTTAATACGGCACCTTTGCCCAGTGAAGTAAGGCCTTTCACATTTTCGGCTATAAAGAAAAATGGTTGCTTGTCTTTTACAACCCTAACCATTTCTCTATAAAGCTTATTTCTTTCGTCATTTACAGTTCTTCCCATATTCGCAACTGAAAATCCTTGACATGGAAATCCTCCAACTACAACATCGGCAAATGGAATCTCGTCTGATGCGATAAGGCTGATGTCTCTTGTATCAACATGATCACCTAAATTAAATTTATAGGTTGATACAGCATCTTCAAATATATCATTTGCCCAGATAATCTCGTGGCCAGCTTGGATTAAACCAAGGTCTAATCCTCCTGCACCGCTGAAAAGTGATACTATTTTCATGTGTTAAACCTTTAGAGTCATATTGTTTTTACCTCAGCATTGCCCCAAGGCATCTTGCGAATAAAACAGGGACAGCGTTACCTACTTGTCTATAACATGAATTCATCTTTCCATAAAATTCAAAATTTAGTGGAAATGTCTGAATAATTGCCTGTTCACGTATTGACATTCTTCGGTGATTAAGTGGGTGTTGTATAGCACAAACCCCCCCTTTACCATTTCCTCTTGCCAAAATAGTTGGGGATGGCTTCATTGGGTCTGTTTTTCTGTGCCCAGTAAAATTTCTGTTTGTGATTTTATACTTAGAGTATGTATGATTTAGCAAAGAGTGCTTACTCTCGGGTTCTGGAATATTCTTTAAAGCTTTCCCGATAGACACCCAAGGCAACAGATCATTACCATTTTTATCGTGTGTTGGTGACGGATATTTAAAATCGAATTTTGATGATAAATCATTACGTGTTCCAGCGATTATTACCCTATGCCTTGTTTGTGGAACACCATAATCTGCAGTATTAAATAATTGTGTTTGCACTCGATAACCAGCAGTAGCAAAGTCTGCCTCTATCTTTTTTATTGCTTTTCCTCCCGCCAAACTAAGAATACCCCTAACATTTTCAGCTAAAAACCACTTTGGTTTTTTATCTTTGATAATTCTAAAAAATTCTAAGTATAATTTATTTCTTTCATCATGCTCAAAGCGTAGTAAATTGGCTTGAGAAAAACCTTGGCATGGGAAACCACCTACAATTACGTCTGATTTTGGGATTGCTTCAGAGGGGATTTTTTCTACGGAATCACAAACGATATGATTGCCAATATTATGCTTATATGTTGTCACACAATCTTCATCAAAATCATTTGCCCAGATAATCTCGTGACCAGCTTGGATTAAACCAAGGTCTAAACCTCCTGCACCGCTGAAAAGTGATACTATTTTCATATTTGTCTTCATTGTATAACGTTTGAGCTCACTGGTTTTTACGGAGCGCAGCGGAGTAAAAATCCAGTGCAGCGATTTGTTATCTGATTTACATATCGACATTCTCAGCATAAAATATTTTCTTTATTTCAGATGGCCAGTTACAGTGATATCTCGGAGTTTATTCCAACTAAAAAACGTAAGCTGTATTTCCCCGTCAGCTTTTGTGCGTTGGACCTCATCCAGAAGCACTGAAGGCTTGCTTACAGTTTGATTATTGACGATAAGGACAATGTCGTACTTTCGTAAACCCATTATTTGTGCAACGCTGTTCTCGTCCACACTGGTGACAAGAACACCAGCATGTTCACCACGTTCATAAAGGTATAGCATGTCTTGACGAGTCAGTGGTTCAACCATTAGCCCCAGACGGTTGATGTCCATGAAAACGCCTTTGTCGCGTGTGTCGGAAGACCGCATTATATCCAGAACTCGAGCTGAGTTTGAGTATATTCTTGTATATTCATCTATTGTGTTTGTCCCAAAACTATAAGTTGCTGCGGCAATCAAACGGGGAAGAACTATACGTAAATTAGTTCCCCAACCCCAGCTTGACACTTTGGTTCTCCATAACTGAGACCGATTGTCTTTTGAATCGTATGCCTCCACCATCAGAAACCTTTTATAGTTTGTTTCTTTTGTTGTTACTGTTTTTGTTTTAGGAGGTACATATATCCATGTCCAGCCAACTTGATAGCCATACCCAACAGATGAGGTATAAGATTCAGTCTCAATTTCTGTTATGGGTTCACCCACCCCATATGCGAAGCGAATAATCATATCCGCATTTTTACTATCCACACGTTTATATCCTATCTTCGACAGAGCGTTCTCTAGGTACCACGCAAACTTTCTGAACTGAATATCGCTGTCGCTGATGTTTTTCATAGCTGATGAAATGAAATATGTTTTGTTTTTCAAATCAGCATCAGTTACAGCTATAGAATCAATTTTAACATCATAATATAGACCTGTGGGTTTAACGGGTAAAGGAACAGTAGCACAGCCACATATTAATAGAACAAGTACTACACAAACTCCCCAAATAAACTCGTCAGCTTTCATTCTTGTCATTTTTGCCTTTCTCTTTTGTCTGTAGTGAACGTTACGCATCACCCGCCGGCCACCGAGTTACCGTTAACTTTGAACGTGGCAAATGTTGCGATCAACCACCGGAAATCGCGCGTGTGAGCCGGTCGGTGTGTATGCTTTTGTTATACATTTTTTTATAAGGATTTTGTTATGAATATAAAAATTGATTCTTTTGTTAAAACTGTCATTTCTGATATTTCATCTGGAATTGATAAGGCGAATTTAATGATACCAGAAGGAGGTTCTGTTGCTGTATTTCCAAGCGAGATTGCATTTAAAGTTCCACTGGATTGCTATGGGAATGTTGACTGGGATGGAATACCAAGTGATAACCGCAAATGTGAATTTAAGGTTTGTTTTTATCCTCGTCCTTCTTCCAGTGCGGCATGATGACAGGTACTTCAAATTGGATTCTTGACACTGAACTGTCTAATTTGTCGGTTCTTCCTTGGGAGCCAAGTGCTATTACACCAGCAACGACCCCAATACCACCTTTTGTACCGGTTGCTTGTTCGGCGGTTACAGCAATGTCGAATTTGATAGGAGTCACGGATTGCCATGAATAATACGGCTTCATTCTTTTTTCATCCGTTTTTACATTGTTGACATGGATGTATGGGCTGATTTCGGCATTGAATGGAAGTTCCTTTTTTTGAGCATCAAGGATACCGTTAATTATTTGAGATAATGATTCGCTTATGAAATCTTGTAAATTCATGCAAGCTCCTGGGTCTTTAGTTTTTGTGAAACTTTTTATAAAATTAAGTAATTTCATTTTTTGTATAACGCCCGCATCAGGGGCTTTCAAAGTTGGCGGGGCTTTTGCGGTTTTTTTGCAAAAGCCGCGACAGGTTTGAAAGTCCCTTGGATGCGTTTGTTAGCACTATATTTTCAATATGCGCCTTCACTTTCTATTAATTGGTTCCCTATATAATTCATACTTAGATTTTGATAATTTTGCCTGATATATATTAACCCAAGGCATGTGTTTTTCAACTATTTCAATTAGTTCGCCTCTACAATGATCAGAAGCACATGCACCGACTATTACTTCTTGGACTTTTTTTTCATTAAATTTATAAATTCTACTGCCACCTTCTCGTGCAGGCTTTATATAACGGACTTCTTCCTCATAGGACCACTCAGAAGATTTAGTTGCCAGTGATAGAACAAGCAATTCTTCTAGTTCTTTACTAGAGTCCAAACTAAATAATTTAGGATTAAATTCTGGATATTTATCAGCGTACCTAACTTTTCGAGCCGTTCCTAAATCATGATCAAATTCTGATTCAAAATTAAACCCCATACAAAACCCCTTATGACTTTCAGAATAATGAGACCACATTAAAATGTGATTCCATTTTTTCGATGTGCAAAAAATACCGTATAGATCTAGTTGTTTGTGAATATCTCTTCCTATGAGATCTTGATTTGAAAGCCTAGTTAAAAGCTGCCTTTTCAAAGCTTGTTTTTCTTTATACCTTAGGCCATTTTGTTCATGTTTGATATAACTATCAACGTACTTTTGGCGTTTTTGCAGAGTATCTAAACCAACAATATTCGGTTTTGACTCAAAAGGATCATTAAACTCACTTGGCTTTGGGAAATACAATTCTGCACGTTCAAAAACACTATATTTATAGGCAGAATCAAATGAACGATATTTGTAGAACATATTTTTTAGCTAATAACTTATGACTTTGGTGTGCTAACGATTGAGCTCAGGGGCTGGCCGTGAATCTACCGCTCAACTTGACCGGCGGCAATGCACTTGAATCTACCCCAAAATCAGCCTGCGAGTGCCAGTCCCATGAAGCGCCTTGTTGTAGTGCCCCGTGGCTAAAGAACAAGTTAATTGAACATGCCCGCCAAACCTGTAAATAGGGACAAAAAATACTTTATGCCAAGGCAACAAAAATAACCACGGAATTATCTTAGATGGAGCGGACTTGGCAAAAACTACTGAACGGCCGGATACGCAAAGGCAAGCAGGTAGCGGCCTCCAGGGTTATATTAAATTATATTATAGCCAATGAACTTGCAAACTATCTGCATTTGCAGCCAGCACTATTTTGTTAATACCGGAATACTTGGCCCTTGAGTCTTGGCCGGGAGAACATGATTCACCCAGCAAAAACAGGCACTTGAATCTGCTGCCCAAACGGGGATACAAAAAAACTACCCAATGGTCTGTTATGGCCGACCCTTTTGATATTTCTTTGAATCTCCCACCTGCCAGTCATGGAAACTACGGTATACCACCGGCCTGGTTTATGGTGGTAGCTTGGGAGTACAGCCCCTCAAGGGCCTCCAGAAATAGTTGGTAAAACAGATTTCATTTATATGAGCCGCTTCCTGATTGCCCCTCTTTATGCCAAGAAACCAGAGAAAAACTGCCATTAGGCAACCAACTTCATTTTCTCTACAATTAACCTTAAAAGAAAAACAAACTTGGCATTACGTTCAAGCTCAGGGGCTGGCCGTGAATCTACCGTTTAACTTTATAAACGGCTACGAGCTTGAATCTGCACGAAAATTCGCCGACGAGTTGCCAGTCCCTTGAAGCGCCTTGTTATGTTATTTCATGTACTTATCTTGGTTTTGTTTCTTCTGCCATTTTGCGAAATTGTAAGATGAAATATGCATCACATATTACTTTTAAAACCGCTACTTCACTTAACGATATCTTTAGATTGTCAAATGATGGGTTGCTTAACTCAAATTGTTCCGATATTTTTTTAAAATTAATAATTTCATTTTCATCTAAATTGTGATGCTCAAGCAACTCTTTAATTTTATTCGAAAAACAAGTTGTCTCATCCCAGTCATTAAAATGTTTCATTCCTAGTTTTAATGACTCATAGAAGAACTTTAAAGCATTTGTTTCAAGCTGAAGATGAATATCATTTTTATTTAAAAATGCTAATGCCGTCACGTATGCATCCATACTTTGACTTAATTCTGTCTTGTTATTTGCTGATATCATTCCAAAACAAAGTGCTGTATTCATTAAATTTGAATCAGACAAAACATCTTGTTTCCAGTCTATTTTAAGTATGGGATTACGTTCCAGCTTTATCCCCATCCCTTTGTTATCTAAGTCAATAATTTTATCGTAAAAGTGGGATACATGCTCAGGAATGTACCACCAAAAACAACCAAGCGAGCCGATATTTAAAGCTACAACGAATTTTCGTGCGACCTCCCATGCAGCAGGCCATAATTGGTGAATAGAGATATTCTCCGGTAGAGTTAATTCTAGTATTAATTGATTATTCTTTTTTCCACCGACAGGATATAGTTGAATAAAGCTAGATAACTTATTCCATTTATTTAATGGTTTTGGGCGGATAGAGTGAGAATTTGTGAAAAGTCGAATTTTAATTTTCCATTTGTCTTTAAACGTTATCTCTTCAACAGGAAGAGTTCTTTGTAACTCTTTCTCCATTGCTTTTTTTGCTTCTTCATCTGCTTGATCAAATTCTACTTTTAACCAATTAATCCACTTAGTTGTGCTTCCCAAGCTCGAAAGCTTTTCCATCGATTTGCCACCAAATATCAGTTTTCTTTTTTCTGGATCTGATGAAGTTGAAAGAAACCAGTTTAAGGTGTTATAATTTTTATTAGTGATATTCCCAATTTTATGCTCCCGCTCCATACCAAGGCGAGCAGTAGCAATATCAATGAGATTAACAACTTGCGGTTTTGAAATTGCGTCACTTGGCAGAAGGGGACCATTTGAGTCAAAGTCGACATATAAAGCTTGAAGTCTATTGCTATGAATTGTTTTCGAAAGTCCTTGAAGTGACGTAATTTGTTTTCCTGTTAATTTTTCTTGTCCAATTGTTGGTGCCCAAGTAGCCCAGAATAATTTTTTAATGTGGTCATCGTATAATTTTTCAGGATTCCATGATGACTTCGATTGGTTTGCAAAATATCCCATTACAATTAGAGAAGACTTACCTATCTCTTCAAGAGCTAAGACTGCTAGGTGGTATGAAATATTAGGGAGTTTCTCGTCGGACAGAATTCTATTTGCAGATCGAATAAGATCATCTGCATGGTCAAGGCATGCTTCTCTGGATTTTAAAATTTTTTCAGGAATTTCTTTGGGAATCGGCAAAATTTATTATTATTCCTCTCTAAAACATAACGATTAAGCTCAGGGGCTGGCCGTGAATCTACTGATTAACTTTATTTACGGCTATGAGTTTGAATCTGCACGAAAATTCTCCGACGAGTTGCCAGTCCCTTGAAGCGCCTTGTTCGGCGATTTTTGCCGGTTGATTTATTGATGGCGATGGATTATTCCGTTTCATTTTTTGCTATTGAGAGTCTACGCTCTGGGGGTGCAATACAAAAAAGTGAGATTCTATTTAAATGTTAATTTTTGAAGTAAATGTGCCATCAAATTCACGAAAATTAGCCCAAAAGTCGCACATCTTAGCAGCTATTTGAATCTTTTAGGTTAAAAAATAATCATGTTTGGCTCTATATCACTTTTTTGTATTGCACCTCGATCTGGTATTTATAAAAAAACTCTATAATCTACATTAAGAGCATCTGCCAGCTTGTTGGCTGTCATTTTCCCTATAGGTCTTTTACCGTTTTCCATTTCAGAAATATGACGGCGTGGAATTCCGGTAAACTCAGAAAGAGCAACTTGGGTCAACCCTTTTTTGTTTCTGGCACCAGCGAGACAAATACCTGGTTCATTGGCAATAAACTCAGGAAAAGCATCGCGCCAAGGAACAGATGTTGAGGTTTTAATTGTGTCGAATCCTAAAGCCTTTAATGCGCTAACGGCTTCGCTTTTTTTTCCTTTTGGGCCTTCAAACCGCAAAGTAACTTTGTCAGTAGGGCGCTTTTTCATGTGTTCCAGCATAAATCACCTCCACTAGTTTAATCTCTTTATTATGCTCTTCCCAGACTGCAACATAAGTTGGCTTTCCTTTCTTTATATGGCAATGATGACGTCTTGTACCAAGCTTGCTATAATTTGCCCAATTACCTCGAACTGGCCCGGAAATTTCAATTTCTTTCATTAGTAGAAATAATTGCTTTCGGACCTGATTAGGCATTTTGGATAGGCCCTTTAAAGCCTTACGTGATATTTCTACATCCCATCTCATAATCACAATGTACTATTTATTGGTACAATATTCAAGTGCATGATCGCTATTTCTATGTTTTATGTTACCGCCGAACGCCCCTAATCACCTGCAAGCTGGAGTGATGGCAGGGACTTGGAGCAATATAATATTAAATTAAAAGCAACAATCCCGGCAGCACGCTTGACCCAGCTTGTCAGCGTGCATGGGATTGGTTAGATTGCGTACTTTGGATATTAATATGAAAATAGCAATACATGATAGCGAAAGAAATGGTTACCCAAATGTGGCTTTAATGAAACTGAGTGCTTGGCATAAAACTCAGGGCGATTCAGTCGAATGGTTTAATGCTATGTTCGCTAACTCATACGACAAAGTTTACTCAGGAAAGGTTTTTACTTGGTCAGAGCCTGACCCATATTTACCAGAAACAGCTGATAAGGGTGGCACTGGTTACGACATCAAAAAGAAGCTACCGGAAGAAATAGAGCATATTTGCCCTGACTACTCTTTATATAATTGTGACAAGTCGTATGGCTTTTTAACTCGGGGGTGCTTGCGATCTTGCCCATGGTGTTTTGTACCAAAAAAGGAAGGAAAGATAAAGAGCCATGCAGACATTG
>Ga0256840_1004241_pt1 | contig 10892 bp, 7 predicted proteins | sample 355202metaG_FD_185969 | JGI IMG/M metagenome (GOLD analysis project Ga0256840, IMG submission 185969) | Hydrothermal vent microbial communities from Mid Atlantic Ridge, Atlantic Ocean - 355-202 | ecosystem: Environmental > Aquatic > Marine > Hydrothermal vents | place: Atlantic Ocean: Mid...
GGACTGCTTGTAAGTATTATCTTTCTTCCCCCCATTACAGATGAACATATTAAACGGAAAAACCGGACATCCGTTCCATGGAAAATAATACTTAAAGGAAATAAAAGCCTTTTCGCCATTTTTTCATTTAGATTCGCCTATACTTCTTGTATCGGGGTAATATGGTGTTTTCTTCCCATATTTGCAGATAAACAATTTTCCCTTTCAGGGTCTTCAACAGGTCTGCTTGTAATGCTTGGAGTTTTTGTCAGTGGAATTCTCCAACTTCCAATGGGGTATGTTGCCGACAGATTCAATAAACGGATAATGGTGGGCGTGGGAGGATCTGTCTGCTCCATTGCAATGCTTATGCTTGCAAGGTCTAATTCCTATTTTGATCTTCTTTTATCGGTGTGCCTATTCGGGCTTGGAGGTGGCATATCAATGCCCGCTGTTATGTCCATTGCAGTACTTATGGGGAATAAAAAAAAAGCCATGGCCTCCATTATGTCTATTATAACCATGGCTCACAGTATGGGAATGATGGCAGGCTCAATAAGTGCAGGAATTGCCATGGATTATTTTAATTTAAGGTTTGCCTTTCCCTGTGGCATGGCTATCATGATTACAGGAACTCTTCTTTTTTTATTATTTATGGAAAAATCAAAATATTCAATTTTGAAAAAACCTGATAAGTCAGCGTACAAACAGGAAAATAATGTATAACCACGAAAAAGATTATAAAAAACCTCTAGGGCTATTTATCACGGATTTTGACAGAACACTTCTTAGAAATGATAAAACTCTTGGAGATAAAGATCTTAAAGCCATGGAACGACTTGGTGGACAGGGAATTTTTAGAGCTATTGCAACCGGAAGATCTCTTTATTCCTTTGAACGGACACTGGATACTCTTGGATTTACAGGACCTGAAAAATTTTTACCGCTGGATTATGTAATATTTTCAACCGGTGCCGGAATTATACATTATCCGGACGGAACTCTGATAAAAAAGACATCCCTTAAACCTGATGAAACTGCATATATAGCAAATTATTTTAAAAATAAGGGGCTTGATTACATGATTCACAAACCCATACCTTATACAAAATATTTTCTATTTAAATTCCATGGTAATCCAAATCCTGATTTTATGGCAAGAATAAAACTTTACAATAAGTTATGCTCTCCTTTAAATAATAATCCGAATAATTTCGGCAGTGCAACTGAAGTACTTTCAATTATTCCGAAAAACAGATCTTCAGGTATTTATAAAAAAATTAGAAAAGCACTTTCTTCTTTCAGCATTATAAAAGCCACATCACCCCTTGACAATGAATCTTTATGGATAGAAGTTTTTCCATCATCAGTTTCAAAAAGTAAGGCAGGATTGTGGCTTGCCCGAAAGTTTGAAATTAGCCGGGAAAATATTGTATCAATAGGTAATGACTACAATGATATGGATCTCCTGAAATGCTCGGGAAAAGGTTTTGTTGTTGATAATGCACCAGATGATTTAAAAATACAATTTGAAAATGTTTCGTCAAATAACGAAAATGGCGTTGCACAGGCTATTGACAGAGGATTTACTGAAATAAATTAAAACTATGATTAAAATTTTTAGTTTTACAAAATTTTCCGCATAAGTAAATTTAATTCATCTAATTGAAAGGGTTTTACAGCAACACCTGAAAACCCATATGATTTATAATCAGACATAACAGGATCATTGGAATAGCCGCTTGAAACTATGACTTTTGCCTTGGAATCCATTTTTAAAATTTCTTTTACAGCTTGTTTCCCTCCCATACCACCAGGAATTGTAAGATCCATTATAACAGCGTCAAATTTTTCCTTCTTTTTTATGGAATCACAATATTTTCTGCATGCCTCAACACCATCCTTTGAAAAATCTACTTTATAACCCATATGAATTAACATATCACCCACAACTTCTCTTATCATTTCTTCATCGTCCATTATCAGTATTTTTCCATGTCCCTTAAAAGGTTTATCAGACAAGATATCAGAATCAGAATCAGCAATATTATCATAATTGGTTTTCTCTGAAGCAGGCAAATAAATTTGAAAAATCGTTCCCTTTTTCTCTACGGATTGAACATATATATATCCGTTGTGCCTCTTAATGGTTGTGCCTCTTAATGATGGAATAAACACTTGCAAGTCCAAGACCGTTTCCACTTTGTTTTGTTGTAAAATAGGGATCAAAAATACTATGTATATTTTTCCTGGGAATTCCTTTCCCTTGATCTTTAATACTTATTTTAATGTAAATTCCCGGTTTTAAAGGTATGGATGCAGTACTTGATTTTATAGTAAAATTTTCAGCTTTTATCGTGATTATCCCGCCATCCGGCATGGCCTGGACTGCATTAATAATAATATTATTTATAACCTGGTTAATCTGTCCCTTATCTATTTCTGCATAAAATAAATAAGGATCAATTGTTAGTTCATATCCTATATTTGATCCCCTTAAAATAAAAATAACAGATTCTTTAATAAATTCGGGCATTGATATTAATTTTTTTACAGGCGATCCGCCTTTGGAAAAGGTTAAAAGCTGATTTGTAAGATCCCTTGCCCTGAAACATGATTTTTCACTATCAATTAGATATTTTTTTATTTTACTGTCTTTTTCTGCATGGGACTTGGCAAGGGATATATTTCCGATTATCACACTTAAAATATTGTTAAAATCATGGGCAATACCGCCTGCAAGTAAACCTAAAGATTCAAGTTTCTGAATTTTTAAAAGTTCTTCTTTCATTTTTTCTTTTTCTTCCATTTCCTTTTTAAGGCTGGTATTCACCTTTAAAAGGTCGGCGGTTCGTTTTTTTACAATAGTTTCAAGACCGGCATTCAAATTTTTTAATTCATTATTTGCCTTTGCAATTTTTAACGCATACTTTTCCTCTTTTTTAACAGCATTTTTCAAGGCAGTATTCTTTTGAAGTAATTGCTCCGACATTTTATTAAAAACACTGCCTATTTCGCCTATTTCATCTTTTGAATCAAGGTTAACTTTAACGCCAAGTAAACCCTTTTCAACTTCTCTCATGGCTTTTTTTAATTTTAATACAGGTTTAACAATAAAACGTGAAAATGAAAAATTGAACAATAACAACATTATTATTATTAATAAAAGAAAAAGAAAGGAGAAAATAACCACAATTTCCATTATACGATGCTTTATGGGATATAGGTCATAATAAATTTTTATATAACCCACATGTTCACCGATAACTTTAATGGCACTTGAATAACAGGCCGTGTCCTTTCTTCCGCCAATATGTGTTAAAAACATTGATCTTTTATTAAGTATGTCAGCTTGTTTTTTAGAGAGAGATTTTACAATTTCAGATTTTTTTATTGTAGACATAGTTGAATTCTGATTCTGCTGTCTTTTAATCTGCACTATTGATAAAAGAGCGACTCCTTTTTTATTATAGACCACAACCGCTGAAATACCATTTATTTTTCTGATATCATTTAAAGATGACTTAAGAGCAAGGTATTGACGAGCAAATATTTCGTTTGCTATCTCCTCTCTTTTTTGTTCAAAAAGAACGGATAAAAATGTATTAACCCGGTTGTATTCATAATTTAAATGATTTTTTCCCATAAAATATAAAATTGAACTGCACACAACGATAAACATCAAACATATACTTAAAGTGATTGCATTAATTTTAAATGAAAGACTTGTTATCTTCATTTATTCCTCATTTTGTTATATAAAACTCATGCCAGATATCCTTAAATTATAAGAGTTAGCTTATAGTCTTTGACCCATTTTTTGGGTCGCAGTGTCGCCCTATTTGAATATTTTATGGTTTTATTGTTTTAAAATACTTTATTTTTCCATTACAAATTTCGTTAATAACAGCATTTTTAACAGGATTACGATCTTTGTCAAAGTATATATTTCCCGTTATTCCATGGAACGATTTAGTATCTTCAAGCGCACTGCGAATTTTTTTTCTATTCGTGGAATGGGCCCGTTTAATGGCATCTGTAAGTAAAAATACAGCATCATGGGCAAGTGCAAAAGCAGAGCTAATTTTATCAAAATTTTTGTATTTTTTGACAAAGGCAAGGGAAACAGGATTTTTTGATTGTTCAGACCAGTGAGTACAGAAAAATCCATGTTTTATATATTTACCGCCTTTCTCTAAAAAACTGCCCTCATTCCAGCCGTCTCCTCCGAGAAAATATGTTTGTATTCCCGCAAGTTGTGCTTGATTTGCAAGAAAACCACTTTCATCATGACCCGAGAAAAAAATAACATCAGGATTGTATTTTTTTGTCTGTGCAATAAGTCTTTTATAATTATTTAATTCAGGTTTATACAAAGCTGTAAATAAAATTTTGCCTCCTAACAGCTCAAAATTTTTTTTAAATTCCATGGATAATCCCATACTATAATCACTTGTAATATCAGTAAAAATAATAACTGATTTTGCTTTTAAATCCCTAATGGCAAAATTCGCCATAACTTTACCCTGAAAATTATCAGTAAAACAGACGCGGAATATATAATTTCCAATTCTCGTAAGTTCCGGATCTGTTGACATATTGGATATCATGGGAATTTCATGGGCCTGGGCAACCTCTGCAACAGCAATTGAATTTGAACTCCACAATGATCCTATAATAGCTGTAACATTATTTGCAACAGCCTTGTCAGCAGCAACCTTTGACCCGATGGGAGTGCTCTTATTATCAATAACATCAACTGCAATTTTTTTATTTTCAATTCCCCCTGATTTATTTATTTCATCTACTGCATCAATAACTCCGTTAATGGAAGATTCACTTACCTTTGCAGCTCTGCCTGTTAATGCATAAATTGCAGCTATGTTTATAATTTTTTCTTTAACGGATTTCACAAATTCATAGGAATTATTATTGAATTTTACAATAACAGCCTGTTTACCAACGGGATCACCTATTCCGTCAAAGGTAATATTTCCGGTGGCCCCATGAAAGTCAAAAGTTCTTGCCAAGGTATCTCTGATTCTTTTTCTGTCAATTGTACCTGCTCTGCGAACTGCCTGGCAAAAAACTCTTATGGCATCATATGTCAATGCAATAACACCACTATAAACAGATTTTTTAAAATTTTTATAAAATAATTTTTTAAAATGCCTGGATTCGGAAAAAGGAAGTTTTTTATCCCATGAAACAGCAGCATAACTATTATTAATACTGTCTCCTGCATATTTAAATATCTTCATTGACCAGCCATCACCACCTAGAAAAACAGATTTAATACCCATATTTCTTGCCTGGCGTATAATAAGACCACTGTCTCTTGAATAACCCGGGATAAAAAGAACATCTGGTTTTAATTTTTTTATTTTATTTAAAATATTTTTAAAATCAACGCTTTTACCTGTATAATTTCCCCTTAATAATATTTTACCCCCGTATTTTATAAAAAATTTTATAAAAAATTTACTTAAAGTTAAACTATACTGCTCATTAATATTTTGTAAAACTGCTGCTGTGTCAGCATTAAGATTTTTACTTGCAAATTTTGCCATAATTTTACCTTGAAAATCATCGGTAAAGCAGACTCTGAAAATATAATTTCCTATTTTTGTAATTTCAGGATCTGTGGAGGCAGGGGTAATCATGGGAATTCCTGCTTTTTGCAGTACAGGTGCCATGGCAAGAGAATGAGAACTCCAGGCAGCTCCTATTACGCCTGTAACATGAAGTTTTACAGCCTCTTTTGCAGCGGACATTGATCCAAGAACAGTACCTTTATTATCAATAAAAATAAATTTTACCGGTTGTCCCAGTAATCCGCCTTTTTCGTTTATCTCATCAGCAGCCATTTTTGCTGCCTGCGTAATAGCTATACCATCGTTAACAGCCATACCGGTTTCCGAAGTAATAACTGCTATTTTAACGGAATCAAACGCTTCTGCCGTCCCGCACGTAAAACATGATATAAATATAAAAAAAATAATTAAAAAAAATTTTAATAAAAATTTTTTGATTTTCATAATAAATACCAAAATTTTTATTTTTTCAACCGAAAGAGGATTACTTGATCTATTCTTGTATGAATTTTTGGTTCTTTAAAGCCATCTGAGATTTACCGGATCGGCCTCATGGCCTTTATATTTTTTATTAGTAGTGAACGATCGTTCAATTGATTTAGAAAATTCAGAATTTTTATTTTCCATTGTTAATTGTATTTCCAAGAGTTTTATTTTTTTTATAATGATTAATAGATTATAAGTAAATATTTAAAGGTCTCTTTTAAATACTAACAATATTTAACAATAATGATATGTATACTTTAATAAGGATTAAAAATTTTTCTAAAATTCTCTTAGAATACGAAAACCAAGGCTGTTTCTTTTTGCAGTAGGCCTGTAATAACTGCGATATGCACTGCGACAGTATTTTGCAGACTCATTCCAACTGCCTCCTCGTATAATTCTGCGGGTTCCTATTTTGGAAAGAGGATCAATTATATTATTTTTGTATGTATCAGTGATAACTCCTATTTTACCTGTCCATGCATTACGCCATTTACAGGAATCAAGGCACCACTCCTCCACATTACCACTCATATCGTAAATTCCCCATGCATTTGGTTTTTTTGTTTTTACAGGATGGGGTTTGAAATCTCCGGGTGGATTCTGTGATCCTGAATTTGCACAATACCATCCAATGGCATTTAATGCAGGATCAGGCTTTATGCATGAAAGTTCTGTAATGGGTCCATCTGCAAATGCCGTGGTACTTCCGGCCCTGCATGCATATTCCCATTCAGCCTCAGTTGGAAGTCTGTATTTATTTGTTCCTTCCCATTTGTTAAGTACCCTTATAAATTCTCTGCACTGATTCCACGAAACAGTATCCACAGGATAATTGGGTCCATATTTCTTAAAGGAAGAAGGATTAAAACCCACAAGTTTTTTCCACTGACCCTGGGTTACCTCAGTTTCCTGGATAAAAAAATTTTTTGATATTATTACTCTATGCCTCTTTTCATTCCAGTTTCTTCCTCTTTCGGATTCAGGACTTCCCATTAAAAAAGACCCACTTTTAACAAGAATAAATTTCATTCCAAGTTTATTTGTAAATGTCTGATTTGCTGAAACATTTTTTGCAGTAAAACAAAACAAATTAAATATTATGGCTAATACCGGTATAAGCAATAAACTTTTAATATTATTTTTCATTTTATTCCTGTAAAAAATATATTTTTTTAATAATCAAGAGAAGATACCTCAAGTGCATTTGTCTGAATAAAATTTCTTCTTGGTTCAACTTCCTCACCCATGAGAAGGGTAAATATTTCATCTGCCTTTTCAGCATCATCAATTTTTACTTGTAGCATTACTCGTTTATCAGGATCCATTGTGGTTTCCCATAACTGAATGGGATTCATTTCTCCAAGCCCTTTGTATCTTTGAATATTGATGCCCTTTTTCGCTTCTTCCATCATATATTTGAAAAAATCAACTCTTCTAATAAAAGACATTTTTTTATCTGGAAAATTTACAGGGGATACTATAAAGGGAGGAATATCCAATTTTTTTATTTTGTCATAATTTCTTATCATAAGCTGATAATCACTGGTTGATATGAGATTTTTTCCTACTTTTACAATATAATTGATTCCACCTGAATTTTTTATATTTATCTTATCATCATCTGTCTTCTCTTTTTCAAGGATATCCATTTCATAAATACCTATTCTTTCGTCAAATTCAATTTTTCCTGTTATATATCCTTTTTCTTTAAGAATAATTTTAAGAGAATTTATTTTTTCACTGCTCTCAAGAAAAATTTTATCTCTCACACCCTGTTTTATAAGAAAAATTAATAAATCCGTATCAAATTCTCTTCTCTTTAAATGATCAACGGAATTGTAAAATTCAGTAAGATTCTTTAAAAAATAATAGAGTTCATCGTAGGATAATGGTTTTTCTGTGTTATCAATAAAGACATTCTTCTGTTCACATACTCTTTTAACAAGATAATCTCTGTATTCAGATTCATCTTTTAAATAAACCCCTTTTTTTCCCTTTCCTATCCTGAAAAGAGGAGGCTGTGCAATATAGAGAAAACCATTACTTATAAGATCAGGCATCTGCCTGTAAAAAAATGTTAAAAGCAAAGTTCGTATATGTGATCCATCAACATCGGCATCGGTCATTATTACGATTTTATGATATCTGATTTTTTCTATATTATATTCTTCCTTTCCGGCTCCTGTTCCAAGAACAGTAAAAACATTTTTAATTTCTTCGCTTCTTAAAATTTTATCGAACCTTGCCTTTTCTACATTTAAAATTTTTCCCTTTAAAGGTAAAATAGCCTGAAATCTTCTGTCCCTTCCCTGTTTGGCACTACCACCTGCCGAATCTCCCTCCACAAGAAAAAGTTCTCTGTCTTTTGGATCAGCATACTGGCATTCCGCAAGTTTTCCAGGCAGTGTTGAATCAAGAAGAGTACCTTTTTTTCTTGCAAGTTCCCTTGCCCTTTTTGCAGCATCCCTTGCCCTTGCAGCATCCACAGCCTTCATTATTATTTTTTTTGAGACAGATGGATTTTCCTCAAGAAACATATTCAATTTTTCATTTACAAGTGAATCAACAATACCTTTAACTTCACTGTTTCCAAGTTTTGTTTTGGTCTGTCCTTCAAACTGAGGGTCCATTATTTTTACACTTATAATAGCTGTGAGACCTTCTCTTACATCATCCCCGCTTATTTTTACATTCTGCTTATTTTTCGGAAGATTTCCACTGGCAGCATAATTATTCAGAGAACGGGTTAAAGCAGTCTTAAATCCCGAAAGATGAAATCCACCTTCTATGGTGTTTATATTATTGGCAAAAGAGTATAGTTTTTCCTTAAATGTATCATTATACTGAATAGCTACATCAACCTGAACATCATTTTTTTCACCTTCTATATAAATAGGATCATGAATTGGAATACAATGCCTGTTTAAATATTCAACAAAGGCAATAAGACCTCCTTTATAACAGAATTCATTTTTTTCCGCAGATCTATCATCTTCAATTATTATTTTTATCCCTTTATTCAAGAATGCCAGTTCCCTCATTCTCCTGGATAATTTTTCATAATTAAAATCGTTTTCATTCATAATTTCAAAATCAGGTGTAAAAATAATTTTTGTTCCCTGTTTCTCAGTTGTTCCTATAATCTTTAATTCACATTTTTTTAAACCTTTTGAGTATCTCTGATAATAAATTTTTCCATTTTTATAAACTTCCATTTCAAGATTTTTGGAAAGAGCATTAACAACAGAAATACCAACACCGTGGAGTCCGCCTGATACCTTGTACGAATCCTTGTCAAATTTACCGCCGGCATGGAGTTTTGTCATTACAACCTCTGCAGCAGGAATATGCTCTTTTTCATGCATTTCAATTGGTATTCCCCTGCCGTTATCCTCCACACTTACACTCATATCAGTATGAATATTTACTTTAATATAAGTACAATATCCAGCCATTGCTTCATCTATACTATTATCCACAACTTCATAGACAAGATGATGAAGACCTTCTATCCCCACATTTCCAATATACATTGAAGGCCGTTTTCTAACTGCTTCAAGGCCTTCAAGGACCTTTATATTGTCAGCCCCATATTTTTTTTTATCTTCAGTATTTTCCATTATATTTCCATTAAATAAACATTGGCATAACGGCACATATCAGATTATCATTATCAATTCCCTTAATAATACATGGATTTTTATTATCTTTTATGTACATTACAATAGTATCACTCTTAACAAGTTTAAGAGCATCAATAAAATATCTGGGATTAAAAGCGGTTTCAACAAAATCACCCTGATAATTTATATTTATTTCTTCTTTTGATTCACCAATTTCAGGATTAGTTAATGTAACAGCAAGACTATTTTTTTTAAAAGAAAGTATTACACTTCTATAATCATCAGATGTTAAAATTGACATTCTTTTCATCATTAAAAGAAACATATTTTTTTCTATTTCAATTGGAACTTTATCTTCAATATTAATTATATATCTATAATCGGGATACTCTCCGGAAAGAAGTTTAACCATAATAGTTTCATTGTCTTTTTTTACTATTAAATAATCTTTTTTTACGCCTATTCTTATATTTTCATCTCTGCTGAATATATTGCCGAGTTCCGCAATAGATTTTTTATGTATTATTATATTTTTGTTATTATTAATAAATTTACCTTTATATTCAACGTCAATGCATGTTATTCTTCTTGAATCAGTGGAAACTACCCTTAAATAATTTTTATTTTCTTTGCTTATTTTTTCAATAAGAGTCCCAAGAACATAGATTCTTTTTTCTTCACGTGAAAAATTTATTATAGATGAAATTTCAATCATTTTTTTTAAAAAAGAAACTGATATATCAACAAAGGAAATATCTTCTACAATAGGAATTTTTATAAAATTTTCAAAATCAGATAAAACCATGTGATATTGAATATTTCCTTCTCCTATTTCAACCCATCTGTCTTCGATTTCACTTAAAAGAATTTTTGAATCAGGATATTCCTTTGTAATCTCATATAATTTTTTTGAATTAATTGATATAATTCCTTCTGATTCAATTTCAGCATCATATTTACCCTGAAAAATAGTTTGAAGATTATTTGCTGTAATTGTTATTTCCGATCCAAAGGCTTTTATTAATACATCAGATGTTATGGCAAAATCGGTTTTTCTGTCAGTAAGCCCCTGAATTTGTGAAAGTGCTTTGGTAAGAATCTTTCTATCAGTGGAAAATTTCATTTAAATACCTTAAAATTTATTTTAATATAAAATAGTTATATATCATGCATTAAAATAATATTTATACCATTTTTTTTTTTTTTT
>Ga0256840_1004242_pt1 | contig 10891 bp, 8 predicted proteins | sample 355202metaG_FD_185969 | JGI IMG/M metagenome (GOLD analysis project Ga0256840, IMG submission 185969) | Hydrothermal vent microbial communities from Mid Atlantic Ridge, Atlantic Ocean - 355-202 | ecosystem: Environmental > Aquatic > Marine > Hydrothermal vents | place: Atlantic Ocean: Mid...
GTAGAAACTAAGTTTGGAAATAGATTTATGCAATGGTATAGTTTCTATAATCATAATAATGTCTCTGCATTTAAAGAAGATAATGGTGTTAATATTTTCTTAAATTATCCAAGTCCTGTAGAAACAACCAGTGGCTTTTTCCAACCAACTAATGTTTGGAATCACTTTGAAGTTAACATTGAAGAAGAACTAAAAAAACTAGAACCAGACAATGAACTTTATAAAATTGTAAACTTTTTTACCACAGGAGGGTTTTTAGATAATATTACTTTATCAATCCCCGCACCTGCTGAATAAATTGACTTTGTAGCCCTAGTTAAACAGGGCTACTTTAAATCCTTCTCTTTATAAAATCTAAAACAATAATATAGTTAAAAAATACTTAATTATAAAATATAAATTTAAAATTAAGTATTTTTTAATTATAATATTAAATAATACAATACAATGGAGACATATATGAAATTTCTGCTTATATTAATAACGAGTATAAACATGCTTTTTGGAGTTACTGTAAATTTAACATCAGGTGATACACAATCAGGTTCTGTAACCTTAGAAGAGATGAACTATTATAAGATTCCCGTTCAAAATGGACAAGATGTAGAGATTATTATGAATCAATTAAGTGCAGATGCTGATCTCTATGTAAAAATAGGTTCTACACCAACAAGAGATTCACATGATTGTACCTCGTTAAATGGGTCAATAAATAGTGAACGCTGTGTACTGAGTATCGGTGCTAATAGTGATGTATTTATTGGTGTTTATGGTTATCGCGCTGCTGACTATGATATTACAGCCACTGTAACAGAATCTAATCCAGTAAATGTATTAGCATTTGACACTCCGGTTAATGCTTCTGTAGCTAAAGGTCAATTTGAATATTACAAAATTTCAGCAATGAATGAACAAGTTCTAAATGCTGAGATTAGCAATCTTGCTGCTGATGCTGATATTTATCTTAAAGTTGGAAGTAAACCAACGACAAGTATATTTGATTGTAAGTCAACAAATGGAGGGACAACTAACGATAGTTGTTCTCTAACCATGAATGCAGATGCAGACGTATATCTTGCCGTACATGGATACCAAGCGACAGACTACAGACTCAATGTTACCGGTACAGAGAGTATCGTGAGCCTAACTTCAGGTGTGGGAATCAGTAAAAATATTCAACAAGGTAAAGATGTTTTCTATAAAATCTCTGGGCTTCAAGGTCAACAAGTTGAAGTCATTCTAGATAATTTAAGTAATGATGCAGACCTTTCAACTAGAGAGGTCTCAAAACCAACCGATACTACCTTTGATTGTAAATCTAGTAATGGAGGAACTACCACAGACAGCTGTACATTGACATTCACTCAAAATGCAGAGCTCTATATTCGAATATATGGATATCGTACAAGTGATTATCGAATTAAAGCAACCGTAACTGGAGATGATACACCAATATTAATATCAGGTGTTTCTGTTTCTGGAACAGTTACTCAAAGTGAAATGAAATATTATAAAATACCAGCATTATTTGGACAAGATATTGAAGGGCGAATAGACTTATTAACAGATGATTCTGACATCTATATTAAAAAAGGAAGTAAACCAACCACTCAATCTTATGATTGTCGTTCTACCAATGGTCAAACAATTGCTGATAGTTGCTCTGTAACAGTCTTGAACGATGAAGATGTTTTTATTGGTGTATTAGGATATAGAGCGAGTGATTATCGTTTAACTGTTACGACAACTTCAGAACCAATTCCTGCAAATCCAACTATTTTAGAAGATGCAGAAGGAGGAACATTAAATCCTAATTGGATACACACCTTAGGAAATGTAGCTCCATATATTGTAGCCACACCAAATATACCTGGTGCTCCAGCAGGTGAAGGGGTAATGGTGATGCTTGCTGATGGTTATGCAAGTACTCGAAACCAATATACCTTACCTGTAAATAACACCACACAAAAAATCTTATCAATGGACTGTGGTGGATTACCAAATCATCACTTGGTTGAACATCCATATCCAGGGTATATTAAACATTATGCTGTGGGTGTACGAGTAGAAACTAAATTTGGAACGAGATTTATGCAATGGTATAGTTATCTAAATCATATTGGTGCTTCTGCTTCTATACAAGACAATGGTGTTAATATCTTTTTAAATTACCCAAGTCCTGTAGAAACAACCAGTGGATATTATCAACCAACTAATGTTTGGAATCACTTTGAAGTTAACATTGAAGAAGAACTACAAAAACTTGAACCTAACAATAGATTATATAAAGTTGTAAACTTCTTTACTACAGGAGGGTTTTTAGATAACATTACACTCTCCTCTCCAAATAATTAAATAAACCAAATAACCTTATTTAGATAAGGTTGTTTTTCACTTTATAATTAAAAACCCTTCAAAGTTCATATATTTTTGAATAGAAAGAATATCTAAAAATCCAGCTCTTTTTAACAAATCAATATTTCCTTGTGTAGAAAATGGTTCAAGAACACCTTTAAGACTTTTAGTTTTATTTATAATTTCATTGGCAGAGTAGCCTTGATCTAATTTATATTCTGTATAAAGGTTCGTTATAATATCCTGAAAACGTGCATCATTTGCACGAACCTTTTCATAGAAGATAAATGCTCCTCCCCAATTTAATGCCTCATATATCTTAGAGATAAGTTCTTGTCTTAATTTAGGATGAATGAACTGAATACTATAGTAAGAGACAATTAAATCAGACTTTTCAAATTTCATCGTGGTAATATCTTCACAGACAAAAGAGAGATTGTTATTTTTATAAAGCGTATTGGCCTTTTTTAACATATCTTCTTCAATCTCAACACCAATAAATTTTGCTTTCTTTGAACTGTGCCTCTGAGACAATTTACTAATTAAACAACCTGTAGATGAACCTAGTTCATAGCAGATTGAGTCATCTTTTATAAAATAATCACTCAATTTGGTTACTAAGTCATGTCCTTCCTGATATAGTGGAACAGATTTTTGAATATGTGTCTCAAAATGTTCAACCATTTGACCATTAAATTTCCAATTAGCATTCTTAGTTTGAATATTATCCCCAGATTTCTCCATTTTATCTACCTTTTTTATAATCGTTATATCTTCTTTCCTAGCCATTGAGGATAAGCAAAACGATTGTCAAAACCATAAGCTACCGTTAAATACTCTTGTTTATAATCCCAATCATAACTGCCTATCCCCCCATCAACACTTTTTGTGCTGTTTAAAGAGTAAAAGTATCCTCCTTTCTTTAAAACTCTTTTCGTCTCTTCTAAATAAAAATTTAAATACTTTTCGGACATAAATCCTAAAGAAGTTGTATTCATAACAACATGAATACTCTCTTCTTTAATATATTCTAATACAAAGGGAGGAATCAATATGAAATCATAAGAAAAGAGCACTGCATCAAGATTATTTAAATAAGGATAGATGTCTTCAAGTAAAGCTATTTTTTTATTAGGAAAGTTGTCTTTTAAATAATAAGCTGTCAACAAAAGAGTTTCTGGTAAATCCAATAAAATCTGTGTTGTATTGTCTCTATAAAAGCTAAGAATTCGAGCTATTCCTCCAAATCCAGCACCAATATCTAACATTACTTCACGTTCACCTAAAAAAGGTTTAGGGATATAAGAAATAATATCATAAGATATGATGCCATGATACATCAACTCTCTGCTTAAACTTTTGCCCCTATAGTTTATGCTCTGATGATTTCCTGATGTAGTTTCTGACAAAGAAGCCAAAAAAATTTTATCCATACGCATTGCTTGTTTATGGTAATCTAAAACTAAATCAATGGCATTCATATAATTTTTAGTATAGGATTCTTCTTCTGAAATATATAAAAAGTTATTTGTAAAAATTTGATTATAAATTTTAGGGTCTCCTCTAAAATTTTCTATATTTTCTCTAATGATTGTTTTGTTATTAAAAAATATATCTCTATAAAGTTCACTAACACTATTCCACTCTTGTGTTAACCCTTTATTTAAATTGTCTTCTTTATATGATAAAAAATATGAATCTGCTATTTTTCTATAGAATGCATCCTCTATGTTTATCTTCCCTACTTTAATCATCGGTGACTTTGGATACAGATAGCTATCCTCACCTTTTTTATATAATGATTTATAGTCTATTGGCGTATCAAAACCATCAATATTAATACTTTTTTTAAAAATTTTATCATGAGACATTAAAGCCAATATCTCTTTTGTGGCTAGAAAAAAACGCCCTATTAAACCATAGAACAATACACTCTCATAAGGACAACGATGAGCATTTGTTGGGTGCAAAATAAACTGAGATGTTTTTTGATAGATGATTTTATTATATAATTCAATAATAACTCTCCGAAAAAAGATAAAACGTTTCAATAGCCACTTAAGATACAACATATGACTCCTTTTTTAATAGTGTTTTATAGTATGGTATATTTCAACCAATATTTAAATGCAAAGATATTATAAAGAAACAAAAAAAGATATGTACCTTCTTTAATATGTTTGGGTAAATAACCAATAGCAATAATGGTTAACGGCATAATAACGGCTACATAACGTGCTGCAAACACATTTAAAAGTGAAGAGAAAAAGAAAAAATTTAAAATAGTAACCACATACGCTACCAAAATTCGTTTTTTACTCTCTGTAAAGTCTCCAAAAGTTGCAAGAATTAAAGCAATAAGAAACCAAACTAAAGAGTAACTTAAAGAACTAGCTTTAATAATTCCTTCATAATTGGCATGTCTATCTCCCAATAATGTTAAGACAATATTACTTCCATACTTCATAAAAACAGCCACAAAAAGTGCCGTAAAAATGGCTATTAAATAATACTTTTTATCTTCAACACGCTTATCAAGTTCATACAGTAAAAAATAAATTGAATAATAAACTAAAATAGAAATATGAATAAATATTGCCATGCCAAATAGGAAAAAAGGTAATTTGTTATTAACGTTCTTATTTTCATAAAAATCATAAGCCAATAAAACAAATGAAAAGGCAACGGCATTCCTTATTTGTCCTAATACTAGGTCAATAACCATGGGATTGAATAAAAAAATAAGCGCTATATAAATTGGTACTCTCTTTACAAGAAATGAAAAATAGACAAAAATACTAAAAAAAGAGAGACCATATAACAATGCTCTATAATCTTGTGTTACATGGCTCACATTGGATAAAAATGCTTTCCATAAAGGTTCAGTAAGTAGCCATTGGATCCCCTTTACTTCCCCTTCAAATCCGCCTCTAGCTAAATATTTTAATCGCTCAACATAGTTATAAATGTCAGCGAATTCTTCTCCATAAATTTCAGTCCATGGTATCAAATAGACAAATGTTGTTGCAAACATAAATGAAAGTAAATAATTTAAAGAGTAATTACGTATCATTTTTAGCACCTATTTAATTTGTTTTATTAATAAATTATAACAAAGTTTATGTTACTATTCAAAGAAAAAAGCTTTAAAATGAAAAAAATCATTCTCTTCTTTCTATTCTATACTATAACACTCTTTTCTAATGAAAAATATCTTATTTTAGCAGATGGGAACAGTTGGTCTGCTCATACACCTGAAAATTTTATTCAAAATCATAATAAAATTTCTAAACTACCTTTTTCTGGATTTGTCGTGGTTGGGAATACTTTTACTAATCGATGTATGAAAAAGAACAATAAACTTAACTATGAAAAAGTTTGGAATGAGGTCAAGGGTTTAAAAAATCTATATAAAAAACAAACCCATAATTTTTTACAAATCAATATTGATTTCCCTGCTGATTTTTGGGATGACAAAGCATGGGAGAACGTTACTTATAACTTCTCTATTGTTGCTAAAGCAGCAAAAACATTGGGATTTAAAGGCATTGTCTTTGATGATGAGCCTTATAGTAAATCCGCAAAAAGAATGATTAATTTCAAATTTCCTACAAAAAATGAAATTCAAAAAGACCCTAAGAAATATACCTCTTGGGAAAAAAAAGGGAGTGAAGCTAATTGGGTCGATATAGATAGCTATAGAAACATTCAATATACCTTTAATGAGCATGTAACACAAGTTCAATCACGTTTTAAAAAGATTATGTCTTCTATGGTCAAAGAGTTTCCCGAACTTTCTCTCATTGTTTATTTAGGTCCATCGCTATCTCATGTTAACTCCAACAAAGATTATCCTATTGTAATTAATATGGGTTTACCCCGTGAGAATGAACTGCATGGTGCAATCTTTATAGGACTAAAACAAGGGCTAGGACCATTGAGCTCTTTACATGATATGGGTGAGAGCTATAAATACCGTAAAACTAAACATTTTGGCCATGCCTATCAATGGCGAAAATATAATATTGCTAAAAATAAATACAATGATACGCTAAACAGTAACTTTCAATGGATTGTACCAAAAAAAGAACGAAGAACATGGTCAAAAGAAGTTGACGTCGGATTTATGGTCTTCAATAAAGGGGAGAAGAGTACCTACCAAGAGTACAATACACTACACACTTCAACCCTTAATGACATTAAAAACACTTTACAAAAAGCTTTAAAATTTAGTGATAAATATGTAATATATTATTGCCAAGATCAAGAGTGGCTATTACCTCAAAAATATCCTGTTCCCACCAGATGGAAAAAAATGATAAAAGAGATTCATGATAAACATTAGTAGCCAACAAAAGACCATTCTGTCTAATATTGTAGCCCTTTTTACTTTACAAGGACTGCAATATCTTATCCCCTTAATTCTACTACCCTATTTAGTACATACTTTAGGTATCGCCTATTTTGGTCTGCTCTCATTTGCTACGGCAACCATTGCTTTTTTTCGCTCTATCGTTGCTTATGGTTTTGACTTTACAGGAACAAAGCAGATAGCCCTAAAAAAAGAAAATAGAGAAGAGTTAAGTGCAATTTTATCTTCCATCCTGATGGTGAAATTATTATTGGTATTCACTACTTTAATAATTTTATTCATTTTAATCTTTACACTTGAAAAAATATCCATTGAGAGTAGCCTCTTTCTTTATACTTTTTTAGTTGTCTTAGGTGATGCCCTTTTTCCGACATGGTTTTTTCAAGGCATGGAGAAGATGAAATTTATTACCATCTTTAAAACTCTTCAACGAACCATAGCACTTATTTTAATTTTACTTTTAGTTACTACCCAAGAAGATTACCTACTCGTCCCCCTTATTGAAGGTAGTTTAGCCATTGTTGCCGCTCTGGTCTCTCTGTTTTATATTCAAAAAGAGTTTAGCATTCCATTTCAACTCCCAAGTAAACCCAAGATTATCTTTCAAATACAAAACAGTTGGCATCTTTTTCTCTCACAAATTGCAGTACACTTCTATACAACCATGAACATTTTTGTCTTAGGCCTATTAGCAGACAATACCACTGTGGGATACTACGCTTTAGCCTACAAACTTTTTTCAGTTATTCAAGAACTTTTTAGTCCTGTTACCAAAGCTATTTTTCCTTTCCTTTCTAAAAAATATTTAGAAAATCAATCAAGTTACTATCAACTGATTAAAAAAATATCATTATGGTACCTATTAGCCTTAGCAACTATCTCCTTGTTTACCTATACTTTCTCTTCTGAAATTGTTGCATTAGTTTCAGGGAAACCTATTGAAGAGACAGCTACACTGCTAAAGATATTTGCCATATCACTACTCTTTGCCATTGGCCCACTCTATTCATTGTTCCTTATTATTAAGTCTGACAATAAAAAGCTCTCCATTATTACCTTTCGTTGCATGATTTTAAACTCCATACTACTCTATCCTTCAATAAGTTATTTTGGTATTCTTGGCTTAAGTTATCACTTTTTAATTGTGCAACTCTATCACGCCTATTTACAGATAAAGTTTAATAAGGAGATTTGGAGTTAATCTAATAGCGATAAGTAGAGTTCATAATATTTTTGACTCATTATTTCTGTATTAAAATTTTGAACTACATAACTATTAAGATTTGTAGCCATCTCTTTATAACGACCACTATCAATAAATGTTTTAACTTTTTCAAATGAACTATCATCTTGAATATTTACAAAAATGCCTGTTTCATCTTCTAGATTTACCTCTTTTAATCCACCTTTATCCGAAGTAATCGCTGGTAAATTATAAAAATACCCCTCCAAAGGGGAGAGAGGTAACCCTTCAGAATAAGAGGGCATAAGTAAAATGTCTTTTCTACTCAAAACTTCTGTTAATTTTGGAAATGGTAAATTACCATAAAAAACTACCTGTTTATCTAAATGATGTACCTCAATATAACGCTCTAAACTCGCTTTATAGGCTTTATCCTTAACACCTCCAACCAAATGTAGTGTAACAGATAAACCCGCATCAAGCAGATACTTTAAAAGATTTAAAGAATATATTTGATTTTTATTAACATTAATAACCCCTACCTGTACTAAATGAACAGAATTGGTATCTTTTTTAATATCATAAGATTGAAATTTACTAATATCAATACCGTTGGTAATACAAATAGAATTATGAATATGCATAGCCTTTAAATAGGACAAAACATCCAATGATACCGCAACAACTTTATCTCTTTTTTTGCACAAAAATGCATTTATTCTATAAAAAAGATTTCCCTTAATAAAACCTCGACTTTGCACATAATCTATCTTTTCTACTGAATGTATCGTGACTAAAGATTTTAAATGTTTATATTTTTTTTGTAAAAAATAAGCTAAAATATTGGGTTTTAAACTATTGATATGAATAATATCTATACCATTCCAAAAGTATTCACCTTTATCCTCAAACGCTTTTTTTATGCCAGAATACTCATAAATAATTACTCCCCTACTCTCTAACTCCTCTTTATAATTATTTAAAGGTGTATCTTGTAGGGTCATCACATTTACTTTAATATTCTCTACTTTTAATAAAAATGAAATAATATTGACAATCACCGTTACAGGTGCAATTTTTTCCAATGAAGGTAAAATAAAAACTATATTCATTGAAAATAAGCTTCTTGATAAAGTTTTGAAATTTTTTTAATGGAAAATTGTTTACTTTGTTCAAACGCTTTATCCTCATAATTTACTCTAAGCGTTCTGTCTGCTAACAGAAGCTCTATGGACTCTTTTAATGCCTTAGTGTCACCTATCCCATAAAGGATACCAAATTCAGCTATCTCTTTGCCCTCTTGGAGTTGATAAGTATAATCCGTAGTAGGTGCTAAAATCTCACGAGGACCACTCACACAATCTGTAGATATAATAGCAGTACGACATATCATCGCTTCAACTAAAACATTAGGAAACCCTTCAACAGAAGAAGAAGATATGAACAAATCACTGCGTGCAATATAAAAAAAAGGGTTTTGCACCTGTCCTAAAAAATGTACTCGTGATGTAATATTTAATTTTTTCGCCAACCTTAGTAATTCTACTTTTTTTATACCATCCCCTAACATAATTAACTCTATCGAACTATCCAGTTTACTCAAAGTCAAAAGTACGTCTTCAAAACGTTTCAGTGAAATTAATCTACCAACTGTTATTAAATATGTTGTGGATGGATTAAAAATAAAATGCTCACTTATCTCCTTACTCTCTTCAATAATTTTTGTCATATCATAAGGGTTATATATCATCTTGCTTTTTTGTTCAATACCCTCTACATGAATCAAAAAATCTTTCTGCATACGTTTTGAAATATAAAAAATTTTATCTGCTTTGGCATAGAACCTTTTAATTAGAAACAGATTTACTTTACCCGAAAATCCTTCTTTCAAAAAACGAGAGATAACAGAATGATTTACCAATTGAACGATATGTTTAGCATAAAATATCTTACTTAATAAGTTAACAAAATTAGCACGAAACAGATGACTTTGTATCGTCGTAAATTTTTTTAATTCAATATATTTTTTTAATTTCCATGCATAATAAGGAATTAATAATGTTTCATAAAGACGACACGATTCATTCTTGTTTCTTAAATAAATTTTATTGACTATTTTTGGTAATGTATGCAAATCATTTTTTGCTAAAGAGATAACAGTTATTTCAATACCTAAATCTAAATACTCATTAATTAAACTCAAAAGTACCCGTTGGGCTCCTCCCTCACCCATAGAGTTAATTAGAAATACCATCTTCATCTTAATTTTCCAGACAAGCTAAATATTTTTCAATCACTATCTTCTCATCAAACTCTTGCGTAATCTTTTGACGACTTGCACGTCCCATCGCTAGACGTTCTTCCTCACTTAAGGCTAAAAACATCTCAAACTTCTCTTCTAAATCATGGGCTGATTTAGGCTCACACAGATAACCATTGACCCCATGGTCAACCACATCTCGACACCCTACATTGTCCGTGGTAATAATAGGCTTTCCTGCACTTCCACTCTCTAAAAGTGTCTTAGGTGTTCCCTCACGATAATATGAAGGTAAAACAATACAATCTGAGGTATGAATCACTTCATCAACATGGTCACTTACCCCTAAGTAATTTACCACACCCTCTTCAATCCATCCATTCATCTCAAGCGAACTAATGGCTCCTGGGTTTTCTACATCTAAAAAGCCTAAAAGGCAAAATTCTACATTGGAATGCCTTTTTCTTATGGCTCTTGCTGCCTCGACATATTGAGCAATGCCTTTCTCCCAAATCATACGGGCTATCAATAGAAAGCGTATATTCTCACTCTCCTCTTTCTCTTGGGGTTTAAAGCGATTCGTATCAACACCTGAACCAGGTAAAACATCACATCTATTGGCGTTCACCAATCCCCCCTCAACAAAAAGTTTAAAGTCATCACTATTTTGAAAAAAGATACGTTTAGCATTAGATTGAGAGAGCTTATAAAGTGATTTAGC
>Ga0256840_1004243_pt1 | contig 10889 bp, 10 predicted proteins | sample 355202metaG_FD_185969 | JGI IMG/M metagenome (GOLD analysis project Ga0256840, IMG submission 185969) | Hydrothermal vent microbial communities from Mid Atlantic Ridge, Atlantic Ocean - 355-202 | ecosystem: Environmental > Aquatic > Marine > Hydrothermal vents | place: Atlantic Ocean: Mid...
TTTAAATTCCTATCTGCCCTACCTATGACTACACCATTTAATAGTATTGCCTCGTTATCTTCAACACCGTGGAGTTTTCTATATATTCGTCCATTCTCTTCCCATATTGTTAATCCATCACTTATACAGTTTTCAACAGATAGATTTAACGACTTTGAAAGGTAATCCACTAAATTGGAAATTTCTTCATTTTCCTTAAAGTTCCAAAGTAATATTGTGCCATCAAATTCTCCTGGGCGCTCTATCTGTATAACTGTTTTTTTTACCTTACTTCTTTCAACAACTATTTTTCCAAAAGTATGCCCCGTCTCTTTGAATTTTCCATAGTTTAATAATATAAGAACATCGTTATCATTTTCTAACTTTTTTAAACTTTGTGACGGCATTATTTTTTCAGAAATATCTATTATATCCTCTAATTTATTATCTATAACAGATACCCTCCCCATGGTGCCTCCAAGTTTTGCCGTTATTATAACATTTCCATAATTTTTTAATAATTTATATATTTTAATAAAATATCCGCTATCAATAATCTCAGGACCATGAACCACCATTCCTATTTTTATCATTATAACACCTTAAAGAAGTATAAATTCCCTTATTATTTTTGCACCCATTATGGATGTTATTCCTCCTATGTCATAAGGCGGCGAAATTTCAACAACATCAAAGCCAACAATTCTATCCTTTAAATCACCAAATAGGTAAAGGGCATTTATAAGTTCTTTACTACCAAATCCACATGGTTCAGGAGTTCCAGTGCCAGGAGCATAGGCAGGGTCTAAAACATCAATATCTACTGTAATATATATTTTTTTATCTTTATCCCTTATTTCTTTAACAACATCCTTATTTGGTAAATCCATAGATATGTTGGTATTTTTCCAGCCATATTCCCATTCTTCCCTATCACCACTACGAATACCAAACTGATATATATCCTCTGTATGCTGATGACATCTTCTTATTACTGATGCATGGGAGTATTTATTTCCTAAATATTCATTCCTTAAATCGCAGTGGGCATCAAATTGTATCAATATAATGTCCTCATTGTAGTAATCAACTATTCCCTTAAAGATTGGGTAGGTTATGGAATGCTCCCCTCCAATAGTTATTAATTTTTTACCACTTTTTAAAATATCCTTTGTTGCTGAATATATTCGGTTAAATATTTCTTTCTGACTACCATCCATAATTATATTACCAATATCACACACATTTAAATCTATTAGATCTTTTTTTAAAATTGGGCTATATGTTTCCAATCCCCAGGATGCCTTTCTAACCTCATCAGGAGCAAATCTTGTTCCAGGTTTAAATGATGTAGTCCCATCATAAGGTATTCCAATTATTACATATTCTGAGTCCTCAAAATTAGAATAGGCACAAATATATTTTGAAAAATCCTCAAAGTATTTATCCATAAATACTCACCACCATTAATTTTTAATTAAAAACCGATATGATTATTTAGAATCATAATATTTATATCTAATACGGATGCATATATCGCTAATTATCATAATAATATTAATATTATCAATAATATTAATATTTTTTAATAAAATAATAAACTAATAAAAATAATATTGGGATATATAAAGGGTGTTTCCAATGGATAAATATATTGTTTCCATAGGGGTGGATATATCCAACAACGATGTTAATACAAATTCTGAAATAAATAAAAAAATAGAAAATGAATTAAAAAAATTGTCCTACCCATCAGTAATTTCCAATATAACCGGCGACGATATAACAATAACATCCCTTATTTCAGAGGATAGAATTGAACAACATAATAAAAAAATTATTGAAATATTAAAGAAACATGCTGAGAGTTTTGATGATTTAAATGGAATATCTGCAAATGAATATGGTGCCTCAGAGGGAATTTCCTATGCTATATCAAAAAATTGCTCTAAGTATGGAGATGCTCTTATTATTTCCTTTGACACTTATGGCGGCGAGGACTTTGTTAATAGTGCTGCTTTATTTGTTGAAGATATTGGTAAAAAATATGGTTATGATTCAAATAGTAGCGTCTTTGAAGGTAAATCTAAATATATCCCAGGAGTAGGGTATGTAGGTTCTGAAACTGATGACCCTGTTGTTGTTATATCTTGCAATGGATTGGATGAAATACATAAATTGAGTTGCCTAATTTTTGGAGGTCTTCTATCCTTTGATAGAGTCTATTTTGTAAAGAGGGGTTCAGGAATTGATATTGTTCCTCCTGGTGTAATATACACCATGAGCGCTTTTTTAGGAGGCAATGTTATTGATTTGTATAATGGAATAAAGAGAAAATATAACTTACTTTAATTTTTTTATTTTATTTTGTTTGTTTAATATAACATTGATTTAAAATATGTATTATAGATAAATATCTATCTTTTATCCTATTTAGCGTGTTTAGGTCGTATCTATGAGTTTTTATATAGTAGTAGTGAAATGGGTCCTTTACATTGGAATTTCTATCTTTTAAATATTCTGGAAGTATCCATACTCCATCCTTAGATATTGGTAGTTGTAAATCAATAAATATCTTTGTTATAAATTCAGTTGGAGAATATACTTTTATTTTTGGGTAATTTAGTGATTTTATACTTTTTTCTGTTTTTTTAATTAGGTTAATATAGTTATCAATATTTTTAATAATATTATTAATATTATCAATATCATTAATACAATTATTACTATTATTACTATTATTATCATTATTTTTATTTTTGTTATTAAAAATTAAATTTAGGTCTTTTAATGTCTCTATCAAATCACTAAATGTTGCAGATTTTACCTCAATAATATTTAGGGGTTTATGGTCATTTAATTTTTTAATTCTATCAGAATATCCCTTTGACACAATAATATAATCATAATTTTTAGGGAGTGCCTTATAGTATGGCTCAATAATTTCATAGTTAAGACCTAAAATATCACCAATATCTTTATACATTTTAGTTATACCTATTTTCAAATAATCACCAAGTTTTATTTATTATTAAAATAATCCCTATTTTTTTGATAGTAATTTTTTATTAAAATTGGTGTTATCATTGAGGTTATAAGTGAAAGAATAATTATCGCTACAAAAAATCTGTTATCAATTATTCCCAAACTTATACCTACTGAGGCGGCTACCAATGTGGCTGATATTTTAGGTATGGTGAATAACCCTCCAATTACACTCTTTACTTTATCATATCCAACAATAAAATACCCCAAATACCCGGACAAAAACTTCAAAATTACTGAGCCGATAACTGTCGCTAATATTAAGTATATGTTCTTTAAGTTTCCTAAAACTGTTATATCCGTTGATACACCTAAGGATAGGAAAAATATCGGTATGAAAAAACCATATCCAATAGCATTTAGGTTTTTATTTAATAATTCATCGTGCTCTTCCTTAGTTAGTGCCTCAGAGACTGCTACACCAGTAATAAATGCACCTATAATTGGATGTAGTCCGATATACTCCCCCGCAAGTATAGATATTAACATAATAAATAGAACAAAGTGTATTTTCTTTATATGCAAATGGCTATACTTTGAAAACATAAGTTTTGATGCAAATGGAACTAAGAGTAAAAGACCTATTATATAAATGATGTCTGTGATTATAAATGATACAATTTCTGAACCATTTACACCTGTGCTCATTTTTATAATTGCTGAGAGGATAATTAAACTTATTAAATCTACAAATAAGGTAGAACTTAAAACTACCGTTCCGAACTTACTCTTTGTTAGTTTTAACTCATTTAAAAGGGCATATACAATACCAACTGAATGGGATGAAAATATTGCACCATATAACATTGCTCCAACTTCATTTAATCCAAAATATTTACCTACGAAGTATCCACCTATTGCAGGGATTATCAACGATAGTAATGCAATAATAGATGAACTTTTAAATTCGCTCCTAAGTGTTTCATTATCCACTTCCATACCGGCTAAAAACATTAAAAATATTGCTCCAAATTCAGAAAATACCTTCAATGGCTCATTCATTTCAACTAAACCTAAAACATGAGGACCTATAATAATACCGGCAATCATTACTGAGGTTATACCAGGAATATTAAATCTTTTTAATACAGTAGGAACTATAAATATAGAAGTCATTATAATAAAAAACATAAAGTATAGGTTTTCCATCTATTTCACCTAAACAATAACTTAAAATTTTTTCCTTATTTTAAGATATATAACTTTAATGGAGTGTTAAATTTAATAAGTTTCAATATATTTTATTTTGTATTAAATTATCTTTTATAGGTATTAAATAAAGAAATAATTAAAATAAACGCAAATAATTAATTCAAATATTTTAATAAATATAATAATAGTAATAAAAACACTAAAAACAAAAAAATAATATTAAAAATATTAAAAAACAACAATAATATTAAAAAAATAATAAATAATAATATTAAAATTTATAAAACAGAAAGGGTAATCATCTGAGTTAAAATCATCTGAAAGTAAATTTAATAAATAAAAACAATACACTATAAATTTTTAAAAATTCGGTGAAGTTATGGGTGATTCCTATATTTTAGGTATAACTGATGGGCATAATAGCAGTGCCTCATTAATTGCAGACAATAAAATTATTGGGGCAATTTCAGAGGAGAGATTTTTAAGAATAAAAAATTACAGAGGATTTCCAAAGTATTCAATAAACTACATACTAAAAGAACATTTGAAGGATAATAGTGTAGATTTTATTACAGTGGGCGGTTTATTTAGAAAATCCAGTCGATTAAAGGAAATACTATCTATCGGTAATCAATTGGATAAACCAATACTATATTTTAATCATCACCAATGTCATTCATCTCATTATTTAATGTCTAATTTTAAAGAGTGTTTAATTATAACAATGGATGGGGCAGGAGATTCTCTCTCCTCAACCATTTCTATTGGAAATAGCAAAAAAGGAGTAGAACTTATAGGGCAGAGTAGTTTTTTAGATTCAGTTGGAGATTTTTATGCTTCAATAACTGAGTCATTAGGATTTAAACCAATGGAGGACGAGGGTAAGGTAATGTGTTTATCATCCTATCATAATAATAAAGATATTGATATTGATTTGAATAATGTTATAGATTATTTACCATCTCAAAGGACTTTTAAAAACTATCTTGGTGTTGTAGGATTTGAAAGCACAAAACTACTGAAAAAACTTTTTAAGTTAAAAAATTTAAATCCTAAGAAATTTGAAGATAAAATAAAAATATCCAAATGGGCTCAGGATACCTTAGAAAAGGTAGTTTTAAAAATGGTAGATAGTTTTAGCAGGGAATATGGAATTAAAAATATAGTGTTGAGTGGTGGCGTATTTCAAAATGTTAAGTTAAATATGGTTATAAGGGATAGGGGATATGACATATTTGTCTCTCCATTTTCAGGAGATGAGGGTTTATCAGTAGGATCTTCATTATTGTTAAACAATAAACCAATTATTTTAAAGGATACTTACTTAGGATATGCCATTAATAATGAAACAATAGAGAAAATGTTTGGTATGGATAAGGATAAGAGTAATAAAAATAATAATTGTAATAATTTAGATAAAATCAATAAAAATAATATAAATAATAATATTATTGATAATAATAAAAATAATATTGATAAACTTATTAATAAATTTAAAAAAAAATATTCAATTAAATATATTGAAGATAAGGACATTTACGAAGTAATTGGGGATATTATATTAAATGGAAACATTGTATCTATGTGTAGGGGAAGAATGGAATTTGGTCCAAGGGCGTTAGGTAATCGTAGTATTGTAGCACTTCCAACTGAAAAAAATAAAGATAAACTGAATAAACTTTTAAAAAGGGATTTTTTTATGCCTTTTGCACCGACGATTATTTATGATTATGCTGATGAATATATGGTAAATTCTAAATATTCCCCATTTATGACAGAACTTTTTAAGGTATATGATGATAAGGTTAAAGACATAAGGGGGGTTATACATATTGATAACACCACAAGACCACAAACATTGATTAGAGAAACCAATAACATATATTATAATACAATAAACCACATTTATGAAAACAACAACATACCACTTCTATTAAATACCAGTTTTAACAAACATGGGGAACCAATAGTTTGCACAGAGTATGATGCTATAAAATCCTTTGTAGGGGACTATCTACTACTTGGAAATTATCTCATTAAAAGGAGAACATAAAGTTTTAAAAATTAAAAAAAAATAGCAATCTATATATATTATAAAGTAGATGGTATTAAAATATTTATAAAAAGTATTACTGGTGAAAAATATGGAAGCACTTGTATTGGTTGGACATGGTAGTAGATTACCATATTCAAAGGAAATGGTTTCTACAATTGCCAATAAAATAAGAGAAAAAAACCTTTACGATATTGTAGAAATTGGTATGATGGAATTTAATGAACCTACCATACCACAAGCCATAAAAAGTGCAATAGATAAGGGAGCAAAAAAAATTATTGTTGTCCCTGTTTTTCTCGCACATGGAAATCATACTATGAGAGATATTCCAAAGATGTTAGGACTTGTTAAAGAAGATGAAAATAATGGGCATGACCACCATCATCATCACCATCACCCTCATCCTATTGATGACCACCATCATCACCATCATCATAACTTTGAGCCAATTGAACTGCCTGATGATGTTGAAATTATATATAAGGAGCCACTTGGACCTGATGATAGGATAGTAGAGATAGTTATTGAAAGGGCTCAAAATTAACTATTTATGGTTGTTAGTGTTAAATAAATTTATAAAAAATAAAAAAATAATCTTTTTTAAATATTTAATTCTTTTATAACTTAACCTTAATTGATTTTATAAAAATATTTTTAAGATACTTATGAAAAAGAAATACTTAGAGATGATATTAGATAGTATAAAACCACATCCTAATCCAAAATCTTCATTGGAACAATATACAACAGAAGGAAAGTTGGCAAGTGAGTTATTACTATATGCTCAAAAGGATATTTTAAACAATGTTGTATTTGATTTAGGATGTGGTACTGGGCGGCTTTCCATAGGGACAAAGTTGTTAGGCGCTAAAAAGGTCTTTGGGTTTGATATTGACAGTGAGAGTATTCTCTGTGGAATAAAAAATTTAAAAATTCTCTATAATAATCCAATATTGGATAAATTAGACATTAATAAGGACGATTTAGTAAATAACATACACTTTATAACAAAAGACATAAAGGATATAAATTTTAATTACATTGAATCCCTAATGAAAGAATATAATTTGGAAAATTATAAAAGGGTAGTTATACAAAATCCTCCATTTGGGTCTCAGAAACGAAATGCCGATAGAATATTTTTAAAAAAAAGTTTAGAAATAGGGGATGTAATATATACAATACACAACTCTAAAACGAGAGATTTTGTTATAAAATATATTGAGGACAATGGGGGACAAATTACCCATATTTTTAAGGGAATATTTAGAATACCAATGATATATCATTTTCATAAAAAGAAAAATAAATTTATTGATATTGATATATATCGTATAGTAAAAGTAAAATAACCATATTTTTCTACTTTTTATGTTAATTTTATTAATTTTAAATTTATTATTAAAATTATTATTAATTTTATTAATTTTTTTAATTTTTTATAATTTTATATACAATTATAGAATGGAAATGAGATTAAAATATTATTCCATTTTTTCAATTTCTTTTAAAGGTCTCTTTGTAGTAAATTTTATTATTGATTTATCCTCTTTATTTTCACATTCGCCATTTTTATAATTTAATGGGCAATTTTCAGGATTTCCATCACAATGGACATCTTCTAAGAAATATGGCTCATTATATATAGAGGATAGGACACCAGATAAAAATCCTCCTGTAAAGTAGTTTTTATGGCTTTTCATATCTACATATTTATAAAGTGGGTCATTTTTAACTATTACTACATTATCAGTTATTTCTAACTCTCCCAAACCTAAATTGTAGAATATTCTTTTTAAATCTTCTTCATCCTTTGCAGGTATTAACTTTCCCATGTTATATCCAATCTCATATATTGTAGTTAAATAATCCACATCATTTAAAAGGTCTATGGAATTTATTAACGAGAGTATGAATAATGAGATAGGAATTTTAGGAACTTCTTCTGGTTTTTTATTTATTAACTCAGATATAAGTTCATAGTACCGCTCTTCACTCATTCTATCACCATAATATGTTATTGTTTATAAGGATATATATCATATAAATATTTAGTAATATATAGATAGTGATATACTATATAAATTCATTGTTTTATGAAATCCCAGAATGACTTTACAGCACTTGGATTTTTAGTTTTATGTCCTTTTATAAGATATAAGTATCTTGTTAAGTCAAAATCCTTAATAGGAACTATTTTTACTAAACCTGCCTCTTCTGCCTTTTTAGCCGGTATTTCAGATATTATACTTATTCCATAACCTTCTGAAACAGCAGTTATTATTGATGAGTTGCTACCTAATCTCATAACAACATTTAAATCCTCATAAGAATAACCCATTTCCTTTAATCCATTTATAACCACATCTCTGGTGCCTGAGCCCTCTTCTCTATCTATATAATCCTCTTTAAATATGTCTATTAATTGCACATATTTTTTACTGGCAAATGGATGATTTGGTGGGACAATCAAAACCAGCCTATCCATACCAATAACCACTGAATCGTATTTTTTACTACATAAACTACCGACGGATATTACATCAACCTCTCCATTTTCCAACAGTTTAAAACATTTCTCTGAATCGGTAATTTGAATATCAAAATCGACATCAGGATAGGATTTACTATATTCTCTAATTAAACCAGGTATAATATGTTCCCCGGGCGTTGTACTTGCAGCCATTCTTATGGTGCCTTCTGGGTGCTCGTGGAGTATTCTTATACTTTGTTTGGTATCACAAATATGGTTTAATATAATTTCTGCCTTGTTATACAATATTTCCCCCTCAAGCGTAAGTTCCACACCATCAGGAGTCCTGAGAAATAGTTGAGCATCAAAATATTGCTCTAATGAAGAAATGTGATTACTTACAGTACCTTGTGTAACATTCAGTTTTTTAGCGGCTTTTGAGAAGCTTCTTGTTTTTGCAGCAGTAATAAATGTTTGAAAATAACTTATACGGGGGTCCATATATAATCACCAATCCCATAAATTTTTTAAAATATTATTAAAAAAACTAATATATAAAGATTATTAAATTATAATAATATAATTACTAATATCGTAATATTTTAATTAAAATATTTTTAATATTATTAAAAATTTAATAATTTTTTTGATATTATGTTGGATTTTATATAAAAAATTATAATTATTTTTTGTAATTTAATAATATTGTCTTATTAGTGAATAACATTTCAATGTAATACCTAACTAAATAGTTAATTAAATTATTTAATATCATAAAAAATTTAGAAAAGTATATAAAGGTATTTTTTTAAAATATATTATTATAATTTTAAGGGGTAATTATAATGGGACTTAATGATACATGTAATGACTATGAAGCGTTAAAAATTGGTGCTCTGTTACATGATATTGGTAAATTGTTAGAAAGAAGTGGTTATCGAGGTAGTAATGAACTACATAGTAACTCCTATGGGCATGAAAAGGCAGGAATAAAGTTTTTTAGCGAATATTTTGAAAAATTTAAGTTTGGCTTAACTGATTGTGAAAAAGAGATTATAAAAAATATAATTGGCATGCACCATAGTAAAAAAAATAACGAATTACTTATAAATATTGTTAAATTGGCTGATTGGTTAAGTAGTGGAGAGAGGATAATTTCAAAGGAAAAAATTGATAAAGATAGATACAATCAAAGTCTTTTTTCAGTATTTAACCAAATATCATTAAACAAAAATAAAAAAACTGTTAGTTATAATAATGGGAAAAAATACGATTTTATTAGTTTAAATGTATCAAATAAAGTATTTCCCAAACAAGGTTATCCTAACAGGGATTATGACTCCTTGTTTAAGGAGTTTATTGATGAAATAAATAATAATACAATTGACAATTTTGAAAAACTATTCCAGCTAATGCAAAAATATACATGGTGCATTCCATCAGCAACATATTGGAAAGATAGTGCTGAGTATATTCCAGATGTATCTCTTTTTGACCATTCTAAAACCACATGTGCTATCGCATGCTGTTTATATAAATTATGTGAAAAAAATATAATTGATTTTAATTATATTGAAAACCTTTTAAAAAATTTAAATAATGAATCTAATAAAATAAAAATAATATTGGAAAAATATGGTAAAGAAGGAGATAATAAAGAAGATAAAAAAGAAGAAGATAAAAAATATGAAAAAATAAAAGAAATCAAAAAATTATTAGAGAATGATATTAATTACATAAATAAACCACTATTTTCATTAATACACGGGGATATATCTGGTGTTCAAGATTTCATATTTAATATTGCTACAAAGGGAGCAAATAAATCATTAAAAGGTAGAAGTTTTTATCTTGATTTTTTAACAGAACTATGTGCAAAATATGTAATTAATGACCTTAATCTCCCGATAACCAATATATTATTTTATGGGGGAGGGCACTTCTATATTTTATCCTACAATGATGGTAATATCGATAAGAAAGTCGTTGAGTTTGAAGAGACAATCAATAAAAAGTTATACGATATGTTTGGTATTGACCTGTATGTGGCAATAGGCAAAGTTGATTTAAGACCTATTGATTTTTTAATAGATTGTGCAGATGAAGATTGTAAAATAGGCATACCTTACAAATGGAGGGCATCTACAGAAGAAACTTCCAAAAGAAAACTGAGAAAATTTGAAT
>Ga0256840_1004244_pt1 | contig 10889 bp, 9 predicted proteins | sample 355202metaG_FD_185969 | JGI IMG/M metagenome (GOLD analysis project Ga0256840, IMG submission 185969) | Hydrothermal vent microbial communities from Mid Atlantic Ridge, Atlantic Ocean - 355-202 | ecosystem: Environmental > Aquatic > Marine > Hydrothermal vents | place: Atlantic Ocean: Mid...
CTCAGGCTAAAGTAGAAGAAGCGGTGCCTTCTCCAGAGACCCCTTCCTTTGAAGAAGTAGGCCTTGAACCAAAAAGTGCCGCATGGGTTGATGCTCATCGGGAAGAACTTCTCATTTACGGGCGCAGCACAAGGCCTTTTAAAGCAATCTTTTTTGACTTTGACTCATACGCCATCAGAGACGACATGAAAGAGCGGCTTATGGAAAACGCACGTTATCTTCTGGAACACCCAGAGATCAGGGTAGAACTCCAGGGTAATTGTGATGAACGCGGCTCAAGTGAATACAACCTAGCCCTTGGCGAACGCCGTGCCCTTGCGGTAAAACGCTACCTGCTTAATCTTGGCGTCCCTGAAGGGCAACTTACCACCGTGAGTTTTGGCGAAGAAAGACCTCTTGATCCAAGGCACAATGAAGAAGCCTGGGCCCTTAACCGCCGGGTTGACTTTGTGATAATTAAATAAAGGGGGATTTTTATGCGAAAGCTAGTTTTTTGTTTGGTGTTTTTGCTCGTAGCTGGCTCTTTAAGTAATTTGTATGCTTCTGAGCTAAAAATCGGGGTCATTGATTTGCAAGCCGTAGTGCGCAAATCAGAGGCCGGGCAAGAGGCCCTTAAAAAACTCCAAGAAAAATTTAACGTGCTGAAAGAAAAGTTGCAGGCCCAAGAGCAAAAACTACGCAAATTCAAACAAGACCTTGAGAAAAAAGCACCGCTTCTTTCAGAAGAGGCCCGTCGCGAAAAAGAACGTGAGTATCAAAAAATGCTAAGAGAATACCAGGCTGCTCGCGAAGATGCCCAGTTTGAGATGAAACAGGAAGAAGAAAAGGCCCTTAAACCCATCATGAAAGACTTAGAACAAGTCGTAAAAAATCTCGCGGAAAAAGAAGGCTATGATCTCATCCTTGAAAAGAGAATGCCCGGGCTTTACTGGGCCTCAGAAAAAGTAGACATTACCGACAAAGTAGTAGAGCTTTACAATAAATATCGTACTTCCAAGAAGAAATGATCCTTGCAGGAGACGTCGGCGGGACAAAGACTCTTCTTGCGTTTTTTAAAGAAGAGGGTCCCGCTCGTGCTCTAAAATTAAGGCGTTTCGCCACAAAAGACTTTAAGAGTCTTTCTTCTTTGATAAAAGCCTATCTCAGCGAAGTTAAAATCGTCCCAAAAACGATTTCTCTTGCGGTGGCAGGGCCGGTGGTGCGTGGTCAGGTGAATATGGTAAATGTAGGCTGGCGCTTTTCGGTATCTTCCCTTGCCAAATCCCTTGGTATCAAACAGGTTTTCCTGCTAAATGATCTTGAAGCCACTGCTCTTGCTGTTTTTTTCTTAAAAAATCGCTATTTAAGAACCATTAAGCCAGGAAAACCCGACCCTATGGGTAACATAGCTGTTATTGCAGCAGGCACAGGGCTTGGGGAAGCCCTTCTTATCAGAAAACACGCTTCTTTTCCCATTCCTGTAGCAACCGAAGGCGGCCACGTAGATTTTGCCCCCTGGGATGAACTCACCTGGGAGCTCTATCAATTTCTGGCCAAGAAATTTGGCCACGTGAGCATAGAAAGAGTAGCCTCAGGTCCAGGAATTGAGCAGATTTATCGCTTTCTTTGCGAAAAAGAAGGCGTAAGCCCACGTTTTAACAAGGCTTCAGAAATTGGCCCTGCTGGCTTAAGCGGAGAAGATCTCCTTTCGGAAAAAACCCTTGAAATATTTTTTAAGGCCTACGGGAGAGAAGCCGGAAACCTTGCCCTTAAATGCCTGGCCACAGGAGGAGTGTTTGTGGCCGGAGGCATTGCCCCTAAGCTTGAACCATTTTTTGAAAGGGGCCTTTTTCAAGAGGCCTTCTTAGATAAAGGCAGGCTTAAAGAGACCTTAAGCAACATACCAATTTATCTGGTAACTCATCCTTATCCCGCCCTTTTAGGGGCAGCAAAGTTTGCGCGCCGGTTTACCGCGAAAAAGCAACATACCACGAAAAAATAACAATACCCCAGGCAAGTAAAAGCCCTTTTGTTTCCCACTTGTGCCTTAAGTCCGCTGGGTAAAACAACTTTAAACAACAGCCTATTACAAAGCCCACAACAAGCCCCAGAAAATGGGCCCCTAAATCTATGTTTCCTTTTCCTGCTCCTAAAAGCCCAAGGAGCCCCAGCGCAAAGCCAGAGGTTATAAGAATGCGTTTTCTTCCTCTTTCAAAGAAAACAAAGGCCGAAAGCACCCCAAGGATCCCAAAGGTAGCGGTGGAAAAACCGATAGAAATATGAACGCCACGTGAAAGGACAAGATTTAAGGCGTTTCCAATGCCACCGCTTAAAACGGCAAGAAGCCAGCAAAGACCAAGCGAAAGATAAGCCCTTAGCAAATAAAAAAACAGCCCAGAAAAAACTATGTTTCCCAGAAGATGTCCAAAATCACTATGAAGGGTCAAGGCAGTGAAAACCCTCCACCACTCACCTTTTAAAAAAAGGACGTTATTTGCAGTACCTATAGCAAACAATTCATCTTTTGGCTTAAAATCAAGTAAAGCCACATTGAAGATGGCAAAAAGAAGCATAGAAAAAACTACGCCTTCCGCGCCCCCTGGAGAGGATTTGTCTTTGGACGAGGAAGTCTCTTGGTTTTCAAGTTGGTAAAGGGTTATTTCTTGAAGGGCCTTATCGTAAAGTTCTTCTGGGACCCAAATCTCCCACTTATCACCGCGTCTTAGCTCATGTTCAATTCCCCTTGCCAACAAGACAAGAGAGTATGTGTCAATCTCTTTTTTGTTTCCGGTTATCAAAAGTTTAAACATCTTTTTAAGGATAAGGGCAATGTTTCCGAAAAGCTAGGATAGAAAATCTAAACAGGAGGAGGGTATGTCTTTTATCAAATGGCAGGACGAATTCCTGGTTGGCATTCCCGAAATAGACGCCCAGCACGAACAACTTATCGAAACCCTTAACCGGCTCCACGCGCTTTTGCGTAGCAAAACCCCTCCCAAGGAAGAAGTATATGACGTCTTAGAGTTTCTAAATCACTACACCATTGAACATTTTGGCACCGAAGAGACCAAGATGAGAGAAACCCCCGGCTTCCCCCAAGATCTCCTTGAGCGCCATTTAAAACAACATCGCTACTTTGTAGACAAAGTCCAGGAGTTTCGAGGGGTGCTTGATGATTACCACGAAGGGCTAAATGAAAGAAGAAACGTGTTAGATCTTTTTGCCTTTTTAAGCTACTGGCTATGCGAGCATATCATGAAGATAGACAAAGAAACAGCGCGTTATTTCAACGGTACTAACCCTAATATTCTTGAGGCAAGCGCTTAAGCTGAGCAAGGGTAAATACCGGGCCATCTTTACAAACAAGAGCAGGCCCTACATTGCAATGGCGACAAAGACCAAGGCCACAACGCATTTTATTTTCTAATGAAAGATAGATATCCTGAGGGGAAAATCCAAGTTTTTCAAGAATTGGAAGGGTAAATTTAATCATTATCGGGGGTCCGCAAACAAGGGCTACACTTTCTTTCCCGCTAGGTGCTATTTTTTCGGTAATCTGCGGGACAAAACCTACCAGTCCATCCCAGCCAGCGACTTCCCTGTCAACCGTAAGGTATAGGTTTAAGTCTTTTCGTTTTTGCCAGGCCTTGAGTTCATCGCGGTAAAGTAAAAGCCCAGGGCTTCTTGCACCGTAGATCATGGTGATTTGGCCAAAGTCTTTGCGGTTTTCCAGAAGATAAAGAAGAGTTGCCCTAAGAGTTGTAACGGCAAAGCCCCCTGCAATAAGCACTATGTTTTTCCCGCAAAAAGACTCTACCGGATAGCCGTTTCCCATTGGGCCTCTTAAACCAATTACCATCCCTTCGCTCAAACGGTGCAAGGCATCGGTAACAAGACCAGTCCTAAAGACAGAAAACATTAGGAGTTCTTCTTTGGGAGAAGAGGCAATACCAATAGGGCATTCTCCCTTTCCCAAAACAGAAAGCATCGCAAACTGCCCTGGTTTGTGAACAAAAGGTTTTTCTTCTAACAAGCGCAGGTAAAAACTTTTTATCAGGCCGTCTTCGGTTTCCACGCGGATTTTTTCAATACGGGCTGGCACCGGATACATGCTAAACCTCACCCATGGCCTGTATTATCTCCCAAAGGTTGATCCCTGCCGGACAGTTGGTGTTACACCGCCCGCATCCCACACAAAGAGGCTCTCCATATTCGTCTAGAAAATATTTGAATTTGTGCATAAAGCGGTTTCTAAACCTGGCAAGAGGACTTCTGCGCGGGTTATGCCCTGAGGCGTGCTGGGTGTATAAAAGAAACATGCAACTGTCAGGGACCCTTATACGCAGGCCCTTTTCGCCCACAACCTCATCATGCACGTCAAAACAATAACAAGTAGGGCAAAGAAACGTACATATCCCGCAGTTAAGACAAGCAAAGGAGAGTTTTTCCCAAAAAGACGCGTTATAAATCGTCATCAGGTCTTTTTCTTTTAAGCGCAAAAGGGAAGGGGAGGGATTTTTATTTTTTAGAAAGTTTTTAGCTATTTCGTTGAATAAGGCTTTGTCTTCTGGCAAAGCTTCTTTAGCTTCTACAGGAACAAGCGTTTTTCCCTTTTCGGTAATGGGTTTTAAGAGGAGTTTTTCATCTTTTTCAAGGAAGAGCAAATCTAAGCCCGATCCTGAAAAAGGGTCAATACCCATGGCCCAGCAAAAACAATCCGTGCTCTCTGCTAAGCAGGCCTTACCGATAAGGCTTGTGTTTTTATATCGCAAAGAGAAAAAAACATCTTCCTGATAGACTTTTTTTATGAGGGTTAAAGCGTAAGCATCACAGGCCCGCACCCCAAAAATTATTCTCTCATCTGGAGACGGGCTTAGTTTTTCAGGAAACGCTCCAGGAGTTACCTCAAAGGAAAGCATGGGCTCACGTGGAGGAAGAAAAAACTCCTTGGGGCTAAGGAGAGGTTTGCTTTCAAAGGTGATATTTCCCTGATAGGGTTCAAACTTCTCTTTTCCCGGCACAAAAAGCCTTGCCTTTTTTTCAAGAAAAGCTAGCCAATTATCCAGTTTTTCGCGCCCTAACACGTAAAGCATTAAATTTTTCCTTGTTCTTTCAGCTTGTGGGTAAATATAAAGTCTTCAGGGTCGTTTTCGTGAAAAGTGTTAAAAAGAAGCGGCTCTTCAAGGGAAAGCCCTGCCTCGTAACCAAAAGCGTGTAAAGCTTCTTTTCCAAGTTTTTTAGTAAGAAGAGCCACAGGAATATCAAAAGGGCAGGCCGCCTGACAGGCCCCACATTCCACGCACCGGCCTGCCAAATGATAGGCTCGCACAAGGTGATAAAGGGCAACATCTATAGGGTCGCGGCTTTTCCCAATCCAAGCTGGCCTTGTTTCGTCAACAAAACAAAAATCACAATAACAAAGCGGACACGCATTGCGGCAGGCGTAGCAACGAATACAGCGTGAAAGAAACTGATCCCAAAACCACTTACTGCGCAAAGAAATGTCTAAACCTTCGATTTGTTCCACCAAGGCGTAAGGGTCTTTGGCAGGCCTTTTCCCTTCAGCTGGAAGTAAAATGTTATAGGTTTCTGGCAAAGGATATTTGCAATAAAGGCAAGTATCACGTAAAAAATCGATTCTTTTTAAGTTTTTCGAAGTTGAAGGGGTTTTTATCGTAAGGTTTTCCTTAAAATCGTCTTCGATTGCTATGATTTGTGGGAATGAATTTTTTAGCTTTTTGGGGTCAAGCATACCAGGGCAGGGCACACCGATTAAAAAAACATCTTCTCTTTTTATTTGACCCTCTTTGATAAGCACAACCACAGCGCGCGCTACACATCCGGGGGCAAAAAGGGCTAATTTTTTCCCTTTCAGTTTTTTGAGATAGTTAGCAGGGTTAAGACCCCCAAAAGAAGGCCAGATAATTTTAGAAATTTCATCTTTGGTAGAGACAAAAGTTATTCTTTCGCAAAAAATATCTTGACCTTTGGTGTAAGCCAAAATTCCAGAGGCCAGGCCCTCTTTAAGGACATTTTTCGCAGCTTCTTTAATCTTTTCTGCAAAGGAAGCCAAAGCCTTCTCCCTTAATAATTTTTCTAAAATTTAAATTTGGACCGAGTTTTTCGAGAGTTATCGTAAATTCTTTAACAATTGCTGCAAAAACATCTCCTTCTGAGGCAGAGACCCAAGAAAACTGGACTCTTTCAGGCTCAAGGCCTGTAAATTCAAGGAGCTTTTTTAGCATATAGAACCGTCTGCGCGCAAACATGTTTCCCGTAAGATAATGGCAGTCTCCAGGATGACACCCTGCCACCAGCACACCGTCGGCCCCTGACTTTAGGGCATCAAAAATCATGGCTGGGGAAACACGACTCGAGCAAGGAACTCTCACAATACGAATGGAAGGCGGATAAGCCCTACGGGAAACCCCGGCAAGGTCAGCACCTGCGTAGCTACACCAGTTGCAGAGAAAGGCAATGATTTTCGGTTCAAAAGTCATATTTTAATCCTTTAATACCACAATCTGCCAAAGGCAGCCTCGATACTTGCGATAACAATTTCTTCATCTATATTTTTAAGTCTTATAGCACCTGAACGACAACTTGCCGTACAATTTCCGCAACCCTTACAAAGCGAGGTATTAACTACCGAAACCCTGCCGAAAGGTTTAGTCTCTTCGAGATGTATGGCCTGGTACGGGCAGACCGCCACACACTGGCCACAAGCGGAACATTTGCGCGGGTCAGTCTCTGCCACCAGGGGCTCAAGTGGCAATTCTTTTTTGGCAAGGATGGTAGCAGACCTTGCCGCTGCTGCGAGAGCTTGCCTCAAACTTTCTTCTGCGGACTTAGGGTAATGACAAAGCCCTGCCATAAAGACCCCTTCAGTAGCAAAATCAACAGGACGAAGTTTCTGATGGGCCTCAAGCATAAACCCTTGAGGAGTGGTGGCACACTTAAAAAGCTTAGCCACAGCAATGCCGCTTTCATTTGGTATCACAGCGGTGGCAAGCACCAGCAAGTCAGGACAAAGTTCCAAAGTCTTTTTGATAACAGGCTCAAAGACGCTTAGCCTTAAAGTTTTGCCTGGGCTTACCTCAGGAAGACTATCAAGATCATATCGGATAAATACAGCGCCGAGTTCACGCGCCTTCTGATAAAGTATTTCATTTTTGCCATAGGTGCGCATGTCCCGGTAAAGGACAAAAATCTTAAGTTTTGGATTTATTTCTTTAAGGGTGATGATTTGCTCCACCGTTTGAGTGCAACACACCCTGCTGCAATAGGGCCTTTCAGGGATGCGTGAGCCCACACACTGAACAAAAATTACTTCTCGAAGACTTTTAATCTTTTCAGGATGCGTTTTGATGAGCTCGTTTAGCTCAAGGCTAATCTTTATGTTTTCTGACTGCCCGTAGCCAAAAGAATAGGGGCCATGGGGAATGTACGGGTGTGCACCAGTAGCTAAAATAGCTATCCCGTGTTCCACCGCAGTTCCGTCAGAAAGTTTTGTCTTAAATTGACCCACCGAACCGGAAACATCGATGACACTGGTTTTAAGGCGTAAGTCTATCAGAGGATGGTGGCTAACTTTTTCAGCAAGTGCAAGGGCAAGATCTGGGAGCCTTTTTCCGTAAACCGTACGCGGGACCCGCAAAGCGTATCCCCCAAGGATTTCTTTTTCTTCCACAAGGATTACAGGGAATCCTTGCTCTGCAAGAGATAGTGCTGCTTGCATCCCTGCAAGCCCACCCCCAACCACAAGCCCTCGTTTAATTACCTCTACACGTTGGGCTGAAACAGGCCTTTTAAGGCGTACCCGGTTAACAGCCATTGCCACAAGTTCTTTGGCTTTTTGGGTGGCTTTATCTGGGGTCTCAGGATGCACCCAGGAGTCCTGGTCCCTGATATTTGCCATTTCAAAGAGCTCACTGTTTAGCCCTGCAGCACGAAGTGTTTCTTGAAAAAGGGGTTCATGGGTGCGCGGGGTGCAGGCTGCCACCACAATGCGATTAAGTGCTTTTTCTTTGATGGCTTTTATAATTTTTTGGACAGTATCCTCTGCGCAGGTAAAAAGATTATCCTCTACGTGGCATACGTCTGGAAGGTGAGCGGCAAAACGGGCTACTTCATTTACGTTCACCACACTTGCAATGTTTAAGCCACAGTGACAGACAAAAACGCCTATCCTTGGAGGCTCAGGAAATACAAACCTTTCGGGCGGATAGGCTTTCTCTTGGGTTTCTTGAAAGCGTGCATCAGCAAGCAGCGCTTGAGCTCTAGCTGCAGAGGCACTTGCCTCGGCAACGGTGTCAGGGATATCTTTTGGCCCAGAAGCCTCGCCACAAACAAAAATACCCGGGCGACTCTCAAGAAGACTTTCTTTCAAAAAACCAAAGGAATCAAGCTCAGCCTGAGAAGCCTTGGCAATATTATATAGGCTCTGATGAGGTCTTATACCCACCGAAAGGATCACCAGATCAAACAATTCATCGTGGCAGGAGCCCTTTTCGTCTAGATAATGGATTAGAACAGAGTCTAGATGAGGCAAAATGCTATGAATTCTCGAGCGCACAAGGCGCACTCCCTGTTCCTTGGCCCGCTCAAGATATTCCTCAAAACCTTTGCCCATGGTGCGCATATCCATGTAAAAGATGGTGGTAGAAAGTTCTTCTTTGGCGTGTTCCTTGGCAATAACCGCTTGCTTTAAGGCATACATGCAACAAATTGAAGAACAATAAGGGACTTGAGCACGATTTATATCCCGCGAGCCCACACACTGCACCCAGGCGATTTTTCGGGGAGTTTTCCCATCAAAAAGCCTTTTTAAATCCCCACGAGTAGGCCCTGAGGCTGAAAGAAGCCTTTCGAATTCATGGGCGGTCATCACCTGTGGGAGCCTCCCGTAGCAGTACTGATCAAGACCCGAGGGATCAAAGGTATCAAAACCTGGAGCAAGAAGTATAGCACCAACTTTTAGCTCTAACTCTTCTATTTTTTGAGAAAAATCAATAGCACCGCTTGGACAAGCCTTTTGACAAAAACCACAGCGGCCGGGCTTTCTGATGGCAATGCAGTGCTTTGGATCAACGGAGTACTTAAGCGGTACCGCCTGGGGATAAAGCAAATAGATGGCTTTGCGAAAAGAAAGCCCTTTATCAAATTCGTTGGGAACCTTTTTAGGGCATTTGGCAGCACATTCGCCACAGGCAATGCATTTTGATTCATCAACATAACGAGGATTACGTCTGAGTTTTACGGAAAATTCACCAGGGAAGCCTGAAACTTCAAGGACTTCGGTAAGGGTTAAGAGTTTAATGTTTTGGTTGCGGGAAACCTCAACAAGCTTGGGCGAAAGAATACACATGGAGCAATCGTTGGTGGGAAAAGTCTTATCAAGCTGGGCCATAACGCCACCAATGGCAGGACGCGCTTCAACGAGATAGACAAAAAAACCAGCGGCTGAAAGATCAAGGGCGGCTTGGACACCTGCAATACCTCCACCAACGATAAGGACAGAGCCTTTTCCCATAAAACCTCCGAGGTTATCTCAATTTTAAGCCGCGAGGACAATTCCTGTCAAAAGAAAACTGTATAGTCCCTAACAACTCCAAAGTCTTGTGAGGGAGCACCAATGACCTAAGCATCCCAAGAGTGGACCGTAACAAAAAAATGTCTGATAATGAACATTATGTAAAATAAAACTTGCAAAAATGGGAACGGATCCCGTGCGCTGTCTCTGATTAAGAATTTTCGATTTTAGTTATTTGCCGGTAATAATCTTTGAGGAAGGTTTCCACGTAGGTTTTACGTTTTTCTTGGTCATGTAAAGTCATATCCAGCTGACGGGTAAAAGCCAAAAGACGCCCCAGATAATTTAAAGTGATTTCAAGCTTTTTGTCCCTTGGTCCTAAATAAAGGCCGCAGATGAGATCCGAAGTTATTTCTACTTCAAAACCCAAGGGTTCTAAAATGTCTCGCAGGAGAAGGAGGCGCTGATGGCGTCCTGAAGACCCTGCGCCCCCTCCCTGTAAACGAAATATTAGGTAATTATCCCCTTCTTCCCTAAAAAAGGCTTCTACATTCATGAGGTGGTAGGCAAGCCGCAATCTCAAATACAAATAGTCCCTTGCAACAACAAAATAACCCTTTCCTCCTTCTCTTTTTACGCTAGTTTCAATAAAAGAACGTGATAAAACCGAAAAAAAACCGCCAAGATTAAATTCAACTGCTCCTTTCCAATCTACGTCTTCATGAGTCATCCCACGCCATAGTATAAGCAAAGGGAGAGAACAAATATCGGATATGGTAATTTCTCTTTTAAAAAGGGCTTGTTGATGCACACCATCTCCGATGTCTAAAAGATAAAAAGTTATGGGAATTCGCGGATCTTTTAAAATATGAAGAGGTCCTTCTTTTTCTAAAAGGAATAATTCGCGCACGGCAGCTTCATGAGAAAAAAAACTGAGATCTCGAAAAGTTTTAAATTCTTTAGGATTTACTACTACCGCTAAGTCTTCACTCTCAGGCAAAGCTATTGTTAAAGAAGTAATCTTTTCCTTGAGATCATTAAAAAAAGCCTCTTCAGAAATAGAAATAGACTTTTGGAAGTCCTTTCTAGAATCAGTTCTTATTTTTCTTTCCGATTGAAAAGAAAACTTTAAAATAGGTGAATTTATTGGAACACATTGGCATATATATATTTTTTCATTTTCATCTACTTCCCATCCGAGAATTATGTCTTCTTTAAAATAAGATTTTATCCTTTCTGCATAAGATAAAAGGCTCTCTATAAAAGGGGGCTTGTTGTCTTCAATAAGTAGAAAATTTTTATTGTCTTTTAAAAAAATTAGAGGTTGCTCGGGACAAGAAGGATTTGATGTATATAAAATACCTGATAGCTTTGGTTT
>Ga0256840_1004245_pt1 | contig 10886 bp, 8 predicted proteins | sample 355202metaG_FD_185969 | JGI IMG/M metagenome (GOLD analysis project Ga0256840, IMG submission 185969) | Hydrothermal vent microbial communities from Mid Atlantic Ridge, Atlantic Ocean - 355-202 | ecosystem: Environmental > Aquatic > Marine > Hydrothermal vents | place: Atlantic Ocean: Mid...
GGGGGGAGAGGACACCCCGACCTAGAGTTTTTATATTGTTAAAATCTCCTCAAGACGTTTATACCCATTCACACATACCATATGCCCATCTTCATCTATCTTTACGGTGGAGGGGAAGGCGTTGGCTCCCATGGATCGGGCTTTGGCGAAGTCGTGATGCATGAGGAGTTCAGCTCTATCGCTGTGGTAGAAATCTAAAAATCTGTTTTTGTCTTGGGTGACATAAGAGGTGAGTACCTCTATATCTGTGATGTCTGAACCTTGGGTATAAAAGGCTTCTTGTATCTTGGCAAAGTAGCTAAAGGCTGCATCTTCTCCCCATAGTTCACGTACGGTGATGACTGCTTTGCAGGCTGGGTAGGTGTTGTAGTCGAACGCTGTACGGTTTAGGAGTTTTGGAGAAAAGTGTTGTCCTGTGGTTTGGGTAACGGCATCCCAGTTTTGTTTGAGATAGGCTTTACTTTGGGTGTTCCACTCCATCTCTCCCGTAGTGCGTAACCCACCCATGACAAGGGCAAAAGTGTAGGTGTCTGCATGGTCGTTTCGTAAGGATTCAATGGTAGGGTGAAATCCCCAGCACCATGAGCACATAGGGTCAAGTACAAAAATGAGTTGGGTCATGGTTTGCCTTATAAAGGGAATAGTGTATGATAGTATAAATCTTTAAAAGAGTGGGTGCTACTCACTATATGTTATAGATATTGGGTGTATCAATTGAGAGATTAAAGACATCATAAGCATTTATTGATATAGTGAGACAATTATAAAAAATGATGAGAGAGGTATGAGATATGGCAGGTGGAGAAAATAGACGTATAATGGAAATGCAATTTGAGGCTATGCAGGAGGAGCATGGAGTTAAAAAAGATGATAATCCAAAAAACCCTAAACCTAGTAACCATAGAAGTGAAAACAGTAGAAAAATAGCAGCATTGTATGAAGATGCAGCTGAGTATGAGGAAGAGTTAGAAGCTTTTGAAAAAGAGCTCGAAATTATCAATAACAATACACTCTCAAAAATTTTGGATGTTTTGGTAAAAAATACACCAGAATACGATGGCGACTACGCTCTAGAGTTGAAAGCAGTACTTGAGGCTGGTTGGACACAGAAGGTAGATGTAGAGAAAACACACCCTAAAGAAGAACTCACACTTATAAAAGAGCTCTCATTTAATGAGATTATAGAGAAGCTTAATGAAGAAGATGTCAGAGAAACCTTGGTAAAAAGATGGGAAATGCTAGTAGCTATTAAGACAGAACATGTGGCTGAAGAGCGTGCAGAAATGAAACTTCGTGGTATGAAGCCAGACCATATACGTAAGGTCTATAGAAATTATCATGGACTTGATGACTAGAAAACTCCCTACTACGAAGAGCATGAGAGTGTAAGGTTTTTGTACTCTTCTGGTGTGTCACCTGCATAATGTTCGAACTCTGGAAGTTCGTCATATGGATGGGTGGCTATGTGTAGTAGTGTCTCTACCATAGAAAAGTTTCCTTGTTTGGCAAGGATAGTTGCCTTTTCAAGCATATAGTTTTTCAAAATATACTTTGGATTGGTTTTTAGCATGGTAATATGGCGTTGTTCATGTGTCGCTGGTTCTTTGTCTAAACGTGTATCATAGAGGTTTAGCCAAGAGTCAAAAGGCACAGGGTTCATAGCAAGTTCAAATACTGGCATGCGTTCACCATTGTAACGGCTTAGTGTTCTAAAGAAAAGTGTGTAGTCAACATAGGCATCTTGTAATGCTCCAACTAGGTTGCTGATGAGCTGTTTGTCTTCTTTTAAAGTAAGTACTAGCCCAAGTTTTTTTCGCATGACATTTATGTATGCATCGGGATATATGAATGCTCCATAGTCATCTAGTTTTTTTTGCATTCTCTCTTTGTCTATGAGGGGTGCTAATGCTTGTGAGAGCTTAGTAAGATTCCAATATGAGATGTTAGGTTGTTCACCATACGCGTAGCGTCCTGCTTTGTCCGTACTATTACAGACAAATCCGAACTTAAAATCATCTAGCATTGCGTAAGGTCCATAATCTATGGTCAGTCCTGCTATGGACATGTTATCTGTGTTCATTACTCCATGGCAAAAACCTATGCCTTGCCATGCAGCTATAAGTGAAGCCGTACATTCTAGTACTTCAGTAAAAAACTTGAAATACTTGTCTTCATCTTCTTTCAAGTGTGAGTAAGACTCTGCTATGACATAGTCTGCCAAGTCTTTAAGTTTGTCATGTTCTTTTAGGTAATAAAAATACTCAAACGTACCAAAACGTACCCAAGAAGGTGACATCCTCATGACAATAGCAGCAGTTTCAATGTTGTTTCGTAAAAGTTTCGTGTTTGAGCCTATAATACCCAAGGCTCTTGTAGTAGGTATGCCAAGGTGGTGCATGGCTTCACTCATGAGGTATTCACGTATAGAAGAGGGTAAGGCTGCACGTCCGTCAGCTGAACGTGAGTAGAGCGTTTCACCACTTCCTTTGGTTTGTAAATGCCAGCCATTTACATTTCCTAAGTTGATTGCTCTACCATCTCCAAGACGGGCAGCGTAGTGCCCAAACTGATGTCCTGCATAGCACATAGAAAAAGGTTTACTCCCCTGGGGTATATATGTGCCATTAAGAAACTCTACTAGTTTTGAGTTATGGGCGGTGTCTCCATCTAGGTTTATGAGCTTGGCAGCAGAATGGTTAAAACTGATGAGATAAGGATTGTCTAAAGGTTGTGGGATTGTAAAATTGTAAAAGTCACCTTCTAGTGTCAGGTAGTTACAGTTAAGTGTTAGGTTATCTAAAGTCATAAGGATGTTTTACATTTGTTATGCTTAAACATAGGTAAACTACTCTCATAGTAGAGATTGACTAGGAAAGTATTGCAACATTAATTAATGTTTAGATAAACTTTAGATTAATATTATTTATATAAAAGGTCACATGTGGATACATTGAGCATTGTTTTAATTTTAGTAGCACTTTTGGTGATAGTCCTTGTGGGTTTAAATTTTGGGAATAAAAAATTAGCCAATCATATCTCTGTATTGGAACAGACTATAGAAACAAAAGATGAGAGTATTATCTACTATATGCAGACATACGAGGCTGCACGAGAAGCGGTTATGAAAGATGAAGAAAAAGAGCAGAATCTTCAAAAGAGTCACCAAAAGATTGCAGAACTCACCGCACAAAGAGATGAACTAGAAAACAAAATACAGCACAAAGAGATTAAAATCTTTGATTTGGAGAGTGCACATAAAGATGTTGTAGAAGAGGTGACAGAAAAGATATTTGTGATTGAGAAAGCTGCGCTTGAAAGAGAGCAGGAATTTGAGATAAATAAACAAGATTTTTTGTTACGGGTAGATGCACTCGAGGAGGATAAAAAAGGCTTAAAAAAAGAACTTGCAGTGCAAAAAAAAGAGGTTTTTAGACACTTAGAGGTTTTGAACGACTTAAATAAAGATAAAACACTATTAGAAGAGGAGCTTGTACAGAATACATCTAAACATACGATGTCGATGAAAAAAATGGAACAGGCACATGAAAAAGTTATTGAGAACGTTACAGAACAAATATTTGTTTTAGAAAAAAATCTAATTCTAAAAGATAGCAATATATCAAAGTTAGAGAAAAAGAATGAAGAGGATACATTACAAAACCAGAAGAAATTAGATGTATATGAAACAAGCCTTTTAGAGTCACAGAGTAAGTGTGACAACCTGGAAGAAGAACACAAGCAATTTGTGAAAGAAAAAAATCAAGAGATTAGAGACTTAAAAGATAGTATTATCAGTCAAAAGAAAACTTCTCAAGAACTTAGTGATAGGCAGGAAAAGAAAATATTTAGTTTAGAAAATAAACTAATATTAGAAACAGAAAAATATGCAAAGTTCGAACAGAAATATAGCAAGGACTTAAGTGTAGCTAAAAAGAAAGAAGAAGCTTTATATGCGGAACTTGAAGAAAATAAAAGTGCGTTAAGTGCTTATAAAGAAGAGAGTATAAATAAAGTTTCTTTATTAGAAAAAACATTAGAACTAAAGAATAAGTCTATTAAGGACATCAGCCAAGAGTATGAAAAATACAAAGTAACATCAGAAGCAAAAATTAAAACGCATATCGCGTTGTATGAGACACTGAAAAAAGATGATGAGGCACTGAAAATCGAATATGCCACGTATCAAAAGAAAAAAGATGAACAAATAGAACTTTTAGAGGAGAGACTGAATCTCTCAGAATTAAAGTATAAAAAATTTAAAGAAGAACAGTCTATTGTTATTAAAGAATTTGAATCGAAAGTAGAAGAATATATACACAAGGTTCACATGCAAGATGAGGCATTACTAAATAGTCAAAAAGAGAAAGAAGAAAATGATGTTAGACATAAGGGCAATGTTTTAGCGCTGGAAAATAGTTTGAGTCAAGTGTATGAGAAGTATGATGCCCTTAAAGAAGAGACAAGTACTCGAACCACAGAGTTAGAAGGTAGTATTAAGGAGCGTGACGTCGAGATAGGGAAATTACAAACTCAAATGAGCGCACTAGAAATAAAGTACCAAGATAAAATAACAAGTTTAGAAAAAAGAATGCAGAATGAGAAAGAAAAGCATACACATGAGCAGCATATAGTACAGGAAAAGTTTGAAGCAACTATAAACGAACATGAGCTGGAGATAGCAAAGGTTATGACAAATTTAGAGAGTGAAAAAAATATGCATGCTGTTATGATTGAGGCATTTGAGAAAGAGAAAAAGGAGAATCTTATTTTGAAGAATAAACTTGAAGAAGAATTAATGAATATGGAGATAGAAAAGAAAAAGTTAATCGGCACGATTGAGGAGCAAAATGAAAAAATAGTGACGTTAATAAAAATCCATGAAGAAAATATGCATAAGAAGCAAGATCAGGTGAGTAAACTTTTTGAAGAGATACAGAAGTTTAGTCAAATAATAAAAAGAAATAAGGCAGACTATGAAGCACTTACACGGTCATATGAAAATACTCAATCTGACTTAGCATCCGTGAGCGGACAGTTACAAGAAGAAGGGCAGAAACAAGAAGCCTTAAACGCTACCTTTGAAGCCTATAAAATCAAGAGTCAAGAAATGGAAGAAAATCATATAGCGTATCAAGAAGAGCAAGCAATGTTATTGGAACAAATGGAAGAAGCGAAAAATACGCAAATAGATAAACTTGAAAATGAAAGAAAAGCATTGGCTACCTTGCATGCAGAGATGAAGGTGAGCGAAAAAAAGGCAGCAGATGAAAAAGAAAAATATGACAAAAAGATACTTGAAAGTAATCAGGAATTAGATTCTGTTATTCAATCTAGTGCTTTAAAAGACAATGAGATTGATAAATTAATGACAGAAAAAAATAAGGTAGAATTGACGCTAAAAGAGCACATTGAACAGAGTGCTAAAATGATGGAAAATTTTAAACTAGAATTAGACCTTGTTTTGGAAGATAAAAAAACGTTAGATGAGAAGTTTTCTAAAATGCAAGATGAAAATCAATCTAAACTTTCTGAAATGAATAAATTATTAAAAGAAAAAGAGAAAGTAGAGGAAGAATTGACTAGGACCTTTGATAGTTATAAAACTAAGAGTCAACAGAGAGAAGAAAGTAATCTAAAATATAAGAATAAACAAGCAGCATTACTTTTTGAGATGACAAAAGAGAAAGAAATACAAGAGAATAAGCTTGAGGAAGAAAGAAAGACTTTGGCTGCTTTAAGACTTGAGATAGATAATGAGCAGAAAACTATTGTCTTAAAAGAGAATGAAATAAAAAAATTATCGGATGAGGTTTCACGTATAGGTGACAAAGCAGTACAGGAGGTTCAAGCGTTGGAAAGTGAACTTAAAACATTGAATATTCAAAAAGCTAACGCAGAAAAACAATTACAGTTGGAAATGATACAGAGGAACAAACTTCTCAAAGAACAAGAGAAGTTTGCTAATGTAACATTACTACATAACGAAAAAGTGAAACAATTGGAATTGAGCATCAGCAAACATCAGCAACGTGTTGGTAGCCTAGAAGATGAAAATTTTCAAAAGAGTAAAGCCTTAGATGAAATACTTTCAGAGCTAGAGAGTGTACAAAAAAATAATAATGAAATATTGCTTGCAAGTAAAGAAGAGAGAGAATCCTTGCTTCTGAAACATAATGAGAATAAGGCAAATGTAGAGATGGAAATTAATACGCTAACCCTTGAACTAGAGAATAAAAATGTTGAACTAGAGAAACTCAAGGATATGAAAGACAATAGTGATAGTGAGATAGCTCATTTACGCGAAATGTTTCAGACGCAATTGGATATTAATGAGCAAAACATTATTAAATTTAAAGAAAAACTAGAATCAAAACATGAAACGATAGCAAAATTGAAAGCTTCAAAAGAATATATAAATAAACCTATCATACACGGTGAAGTTTTAGAATTACTCGAAAAAGGTGTAAAAAAGAAAAAAATTGCTAAAAAGTTTGACTTGTCTGTGATGGATATTGATTTTATCATAGCTGTAAATAAACCCTAGAGAATAATAAATAGGGCTTACATATAGTTTAGATATAATGCCGAAAATTATAATAATCGATGGAAAAATCATATGATACAACTTACCAACCTCTCTAAAGGCTTCGGCGGACAGACACTTTTTAATGACGTAAACTTTAAGATGCAAGCACAGCAAAAAATAGGATTTGTAGGACGTAACGGTTCTGGAAAATCGACACTTTTTAAGATGATACTCGGTGAAGAGAGTGTGGACAGTGGGTCTATAAGCATCCCTAAAAACTACCGCATAGGTACGCTAAAGCAACACCTTGTTTTTACTGAGCCTACGGTACGTGAAGAGTGTGCATTGGTCTTGCCAGAAGATGAGCAGTGGAACTTTTACAAAGTTGAAAAACTTTTATTTGGGTTGGGTTTTTCTGAATCAGACTTAGACAAAGACCCGTTGAGCTTTTCTGGTGGGTACCAGATACGTATCAACCTTGTAAAACTACTGGCTACTGAGCCAAATATGTTACTACTAGATGAGCCTACGAACTACCTTGACATCATCTCTCTTAGATGGCTAAAAGGGTTTATACGTGAGTTTGATGGTGAAGTGATACTCATCACGCATGACAGAGACTTTATGGACTCTGTGAGTACGCATACGATGGGAGTACAGCGTAAAAGTTTACACCTAGTAAGTGGTGATAGCTACAAATACTACGGGACACTTGAACTTGCAGATGAAACGTATGAAAAAACAAAAGCAAACCAAGACAAAAAACGTAAAGAGCTTGAAGAGTTTGTCGCACGTAACAAAGCTAGAGCTTCTACAGCAGCACTTGCTCAGTCCAAGCAAAAAGAGCTTGACAAGATGGAAGAGATGGATGATTTGGCAACAGACACGAACCTCTCTTTTAAATTTAACTACAAAGAAACACCGTCAAAAGTACTGTTTCGTGCCAATGAGTTAGGTTTTGGGTACAACCCAGATGAACCGTTGTTTAAAGACATCACCTTTGCTATGGAACGTGGAAAAAGACTGGCTATCATAGGTAAAAATGGTAAAGGTAAATCTACTTTACTAAACTACATCGCAGGTGAGCTTGGTGAGCAACAGGGTAACATAGAGTTTCACCCTTCTACTATGTTTGCTCACTTTGGACAAACCAACATTGAAAGACTGAACACCAAGGTGACCATAGTTGAAGAGATAGCTTCTATGTCTAAAGAGGTAGGCATACCTCAAGCACGAAACATAGCAGGGCGTATGATGTTTTCTGGTGAACTAGGTGACAAGAAGATAGACGTCCTTTCTGGTGGAGAGCGTAGCCGTGTGATGCTAGGAAAGATTATAGTAACACCTGCAAACGTACTGTTCCTCGATGAGCCTACCAACCACCTTGACATGCAGTCCATAGATGCACTTGCAGATGCCATAGACACCTTTGAAGGTTCACTCATCATGGTTACGCACTCGGAGATGCTTTTGCATCGTCTAGCAGATGCTCTCATCATCTTTCATAAGGGTGGGGCTGAGTATTTTGATGGCACGTATGCTGACTTTTTAGAGAAGATAGGCTGGGAAGAGGAAGAGGGCAATGCAAAGCCTAAAAAGAAAAAGCCTAAGATAGACTACAAAGAGCGTAAGAAACTACGTAAAGCTGTCACCAAAGAACGCAATGAAGAGCGTAAGCCATACACCAAAGAGATAAAAGAGTGTGAAGAGAAGATAGAAAAGCTTGAGGCTGAGATGGCTGTTAAAAATGAGGCTTTAACTGCAGCATCAAGCAAGGGTGATAATGATGCCATTATGGAGATGTCTAAAGAGGTGGGGCTTGTACAGCAAGAGATAGATGCTTTGTTTGAACGCTTGGAGATTGCTTCGGAGTTGGATGAGGAGATTGTGGCTCGGTATGAGTTAAAACTTCAAGAAATCGATGCATAAGTTATAAATATAAACAATTTGAGTCCTTAAAATAGAGTAGAAATCATTTTTTTAACGTGTGCTTAATTTTCTATGATTACAATGTGTGCATGAAAAAAATAATAGTCATGCTTCTAGCACTAGGAACCCACTTACTGGCACACACACTTTGGATAGATGATACTTACGCAGTGCATCAAGGACATATGCATGATAATCATCTCAACGCAGATGAAAGCAAAGTAGATAAAAAAGAGATAGCGACTACATATTGTTTGAAAAACAGTTCAATAAGTAAAAAATACTATGATAGGTTATCAAAACAAGGGTGTAGTGTTGTTTTTGTGCAGTTGCAATCACACTATTACACAAAAACCCCCTATGGTACAAAAAAAATACCTAAAAATAAAGCAAAGATGCCTTTAAAAAGTTGGTTGAGTATAGAGTCTGTTAAGCGTATGTACAGTGATGAAAAAAACCCTTTCAACAAAGGATTAGAAGTTCTTTTAAGAAACAACCTCTCGGAGATAGCAGTAGGAGACAAAGCAAGGTTGAGTATATACTTTGATGGTAAGCCCCTTAAAGGTGCAGTCGTTGCCAATGGGCATAAAACCATAGGTGTAAGCGATGATGAGGGATTTGTCAATGTAAAAATACGCAACAAAGGTTTACAAAATCTTAAAGCCTCCTACACACTAAAGGGTGATGGTGTAAAGTGTGATGAAATCATCCATACAACAACACTTAATTTTGAGGTGAAGTAATGAGGGGATTTCTTTTTTTGCTACTGATGCTAAGTGATTCATCTGCACACAATCTTCAACATAGTATCTCTCATGAAAAAAGTGTCACAATCGCCTTGCATTTTGCAAATGAAGGTGACTTTTCGTTTCAAAGTTATGAAATCTATGCTCCCAGTAAAACCATACCCTTTCAGGTAGGAAGAACCGATGCCCATAGTAGGCTAAGTTTTTTACCAGACACATCTGGCAAGTGGAAGGTAAAACTCTTTTCAGAAGATGGACATGGGAAGATTGTAGAGGTAGATGTGAATAATACTACGCAAATGAAAGAGACAATAAGTGGAGACTCTTCACTATGGAGGTCTCTGCTGGGACTACTTTTATTGCTTAGTGTTTTTGGCGTTATTTATTTTATGAAAAAGGAATCAAATTGAAAAAAATTATTGTAGGAAGTCTGTTCTCTACAGCTATGATGTTTGGGCATCATGGTGTGGCTAGTTTAGGTATAGCAGGGCTTGAAGGGCCAGGAGCTCCACTTGAGACAACTAGTTCAGCGATGCTACCCGAGGGAAAGTTTTTAGCTTATATGCGGGCTGAACATATCTCCTATGTACTAAATACCTCTGCCTATGATGAAGAGATGGCAAAGCATGAGTATTTTACCTATGCTTTGGGCTATGGTGTGACATCTTATTTTGATGTGTACCTCTCTTTGCCTTACTTTACAAAAAAGGATGAGGGGAGCGTTGGAACCAGTGGTTTTCATGATATAAAACTCACAGCTGTGCTTGGGTTTAAATATGATGATGGCTTTATGCTCACTCCTGACAATGAAAGTTTAGATGACTTGGAAGATTGGCATTTTACAGGCTCTTTTAGTGCTTCTATTCCCACAGGAGACAGCAATGTTAAAAAACCTGATGGATCACTCTATGACTATGGATTGCAGCAAAGTTTTGCAGCCCCATCACTTATGTTTGGATTAAGTGCTACTAAATGGTTTGGAGATAAGACAACCTTGGTGTTTGATGGCTCTTATAATACTTTTTTAGAAGGAAGTTACAGCGATGGTGGTACAATGGAGTTTGGAAATGAGATACGCTTTAATACTGCACTAGCGTATAAAGTATACTCTAACAGCGATAAAAAATTGCGTTTCGACGCTACCGTTGAAGCAAATTATCTTAACTTAGGCAGAGATGTTGAAAATGGAATTGCTCAAGAGGCTACAGGTGGGGATATTTTATATACTACGCTAGGAGTAAGGGTGTTTTACCAAAATATTTCTGCAACCATAGGGGTAAAACTGCCTGTATGGAAAGATCTCAATGAAGAGTCACTACAACAAGGTGCAGAAGGAAATGAAGATACACGTGTTATCTTTACCTTCTCTACACTTTTTTAGGAGCATAGATGCACATACCAGATGGTTTTATATCCCCTCAAACCTATTTGCCTGCAGCTGTTGTGGGGGCAGGACTTTTAGCCATCGCATATAAAAAAGTAAATCTTGACATAGAGAAAATACCTATGCTCTCAGGGGTAAGTGCCATTGCTTTTGTGATGATGCTTATCATTTTTCCCATCCCTGGAGGCACTACGGTGCATTTAAGTGGTATTGCTATTGTTGCTCTGTTATTTAATCCTTGGATGGCTTTTATGTCTATATCTTTAGTACTTCTGATACAGGCATTGATGTTTGGAGATGG
>Ga0256840_1004246_pt1 | contig 10882 bp, 8 predicted proteins | sample 355202metaG_FD_185969 | JGI IMG/M metagenome (GOLD analysis project Ga0256840, IMG submission 185969) | Hydrothermal vent microbial communities from Mid Atlantic Ridge, Atlantic Ocean - 355-202 | ecosystem: Environmental > Aquatic > Marine > Hydrothermal vents | place: Atlantic Ocean: Mid...
TGGAGTTACCAAGCACGGCTTGTCGCGCTCATAGAAATCGGCGCGATGGTGCGGCGGTTCCTGCGCACGCCCGCGATTGATGATGCCAGTCTGAACTGGGACGGGATGATGCAGGTTGCGGTTGGCGGGCATTTTCTGGACAGCGACCATACGGTTGCCCGGTGCCGTGATCAGTTTATCCCGTCGGTGTTCCAGCGCGACGGGCGCGATGATTACGAAAAAACGACAGGCGCGGCGCGTTCGAGGCGGCGCGGGATGCGGCGCTGGCCTCGATTGCGGCGGCGCCCGGGGCGGGATGCTGGACGAGGGCCAGACCCGCGAGATTGCCGAACTGGCCGCCAGGGCCGATGAACATATCGTGGGGGTCTATTCGGGGCGGGTCGAGACCATCTAGCCCGAGCGTGGGTGAATCTCCCCCCGGTCGGGACCAATTGTGGTTGTAAGCATTTAAGGCTTGGTGCAAGACTTCTTTCAAAACAAGGATGAAAGATAAAATGCCCTGGACTGCCAATACCTCTTGGAAAGATGATGCCGAACAGGCGCTGGCCGACTATAAACCATTGCCGGGGCAGGACGATAATATTACGGCGGCGGGGGCCAGGGTCACGCGGGTTTTTCCCGAAAGCCCTGCCTATCTGGCCGGTATCCGCGAAGGGTGGGAGTTGGTCAAATTCAATGACAAACCGCCGGCCGAAAATATCTATCTGGACGGACCGCTACAGGAAAAAGTGTTCTCTACTGTTTTTCGTGCCCCCGGGGGGCGATTGTATTTGTGGAGGCTGGCGTCCTGGCCTTTCGGTATTAAACTGAGTCCGGCTGTCGATACCCGTATGCTTCGGAAAATCGGAAAGGCCCTGATATTGCCGGATGTTCTGGTGGATTATTGGCGCGATGGAAATCTGGATGCGATCGGCCGGATGAACAAGGCCCTGCGCAAGGGGATAGAACGCGAACTGGGGGTCGGTCTGTTGGGGCGCCTGACAGGAGCACAAAAAAAGCTGGACCTTGGCCAATACCGGAACAATTTCCATTTGGGGTTTCTGGCGCTGGCCGAGCTGCAAGCCGGAAATATCAGGGCCGCTGAACAGGTTTTGAAATCCGCCAGAAAGGCCAAGGCCGGAAATCAATGGGCCTCGTCGATTGAAATGGGGCTGCTTGACTATACCGAAGCACGGATTCGGCTTGCCAATAATGAGACCAAAGCCGCAAAATTTGCCGCGCAAGCCGCGTATGAATGTGTTCCGGATATCGGGGTTGTGCGCGATCTTCTGCGCCGACTTGATCCTGAAGCTGAAGTGGTGGAAAGGCAGGAAATGCAGGACCGGGATCCGTTTGTCGGACAGAAACTTCCGCTGGATTATGTGCTGCCGGGGATTGATCCGGTTGGAAACGCAGGGGGTAAGCGGGAAATGATTTCATTGTCCGGCGCGCTTGAAAAGACCGCGGAAAATCAGCTCTTTGCCTTGCTTGTTATGGGGCCGTATCGGGCAAACGGATACAGCCTTATGGATTTGCTCAGAATGGCAATGGTTCATGCGGCCTATCCGGGTTTGATATCCGGGGTGCATATCATCTCGGCCGGCAATCGGGTTCCGAATGAAGAGAGCCGGGAAACAATCGAGCGGATATGCGCGGAAAAAGGGCTGCCCTTCAAGGTGCTGTTTGACAAAGCGGATATGGTTTCGCCCGAATTGCCGATGTCGGGGTCTCCGATGCGGATTATAGTGGATAACAAGGGGACGGTTCTGTCGACACGGGAAATGGCAGACGAAAGCGGCATCTGGGAAGCGGTGGCAAAGGTAAAGGCTGTATAGTGGTGGTTTAAGGCTTGAGTTTTGCTGCGTATTGGTCACAAGGTTTGACCAATACGCGCAGTTTTCGAGTCGTGAAAGGATGCCCGATGGCCGTGATCACCAATATTGACGATCTGAAACAGATTTACCGGCGCCGCGTGCCCAAGATGTTTTACGACTACGCCGAAAGCGGCAGCTGGACCGAGCAGACCTTCCGCGAGAACGTCACGGATTTTGACAAGATCCGCCTGCGCCAGCGGGTCGCTGTGGATATGACCGGCCGCAGCACCGCCACGCAGATGATCGGCGAGGATGTGAGCATGCCCGTCGCGCTGGCCCCCGTGGGCCTGACCGGAATGCAATGCGCCGATGGCGAGATCAAGGCGGCCAAAGCGGCCGAGGATTTCGGCGTGCCCTTTGTGCTGTCCACCATGTCGATCTGCTCGATCGAGGATGTGGCCGAGAACACCACAAAACCCTTCTGGTTTCAGGTCTATACCCTGAAGGACGATGATTTCATGACGCGGCTGTTTGACCGGGCGCGGGCGGCGAACTGTTCGGCCATCGTGATCACGGTTGATCTGCAATTGCTGGGCCAGCGGCACAAGGATCTGAAAAACGGCCTGTCCGCCCCGCCCAAACTGACGGTGAAATCCGTGGCCAACATGATGACCAAGGTGCAGTGGGGCCTTGGCATGCTGGGCACCAAACGGCGGTTTTTCGGCAATATCGTTGGCCATGCCAAAGGGGTGACCGACCCGTCCAGCCTGTCGGAATGGACCGCATCCGCCTTTGACCAGACGCTGGATTGGGACCGGATCAGGCAGTTCAAAAAGATGTGGGGCGGCAAGGTGATCCTGAAGGGGATACTGGATGTCGAGGACGCGAAAAAGGCGGTGGATGTCGGGGTGGATGCGATCATCGTGTCCAACCACGGCGGGCGGCAACTGGACGGGGCGCTTAGCGCGATCCGCGCGCTGGGGCCGATTCTGGAGGCCGTGGGCGACAAGGTCGAGGTGCATCTGGACAGCGGCATCCGCAGTGGTCAGGACGTGCTGAAGGCAATGGCGATGGGGGTCAAGGGCACCTATATCGGGCGGGCCTATACCTATGGTCTGGGCGCGATGGGGCAGGCGGGCGTGACCAAGGCGCTAGAAGTGATCCACCGCGAAATGGACCTGACGATGGGGTTGTGCGGACGGCGCAGGATTGACGAACTGGACCGCGATATGCTGCTGGTGCCCAAAGGGTTCGCGGGGGAATGGGAATAAAACCCGACCAATCCGGACCGTCTGGAAAGCGTATGATTTGGGTCTGCTTTGCGTATGGCAAATGTGCATAATGTGAAGGGTGGTATTTTCGCACGAGTTTTTCCTTCACATACCCGCGATTCCCGTCTATACGCGCGACTTCACGCGGGACTACACCCTTGGAGGAGCCCGCACTAACCTAGGAGAATTACAATGGCTGGCAAGATTCCAGATCTTATTGTCACGGAACGCACGGGGACAGGCAAGGGGGCCGCCCGTCAAGCACGCCGTGACGGCATGGTGCCCGGTGTCGCATATGGCGGCAGCGCAGACCCGCTGCCGATCAACATCCCCTTCAACGTGCTGATCAAATACCTGCGCGCAGGCGGCTTTCTGTCAACCCTGTTCAACCTGAAAGTCGAAGGCCACGACGACGTACGCGTCATCTGCCGCGACATCCAGCGCGATGTTGTCAAAGACCTTCCGATCCACGTTGATTTCCTGCGTCTGCACCGCGACAGCCGCATTGACCTTGCGATCCACGTCGAATTCATCAACGAAGAAGAATGCGTTGGCCTGGCCAAAGGTGGCGTTCTGACAGTTGTGCGTCCCGAAGTGGAACTGAACGTGATGGCTGGCGACATTCCGGATCACATCACTGTGGATCTGGCCGGTCTGGATGTTGGCGATACAATCACCATTTCCAGCATCGAGCTGCCCGAAGGCGTGACACCGACAATCACCGACCGTGATTTCGTGATTGCCAACGTGCAAGCACCGACCGTTGCAACTGCCGAAGACGAAGCAGCGGACGCCGAAGCCGCTGAAGGCGCAGCAGCCGAGGGCGAAGAGGCAGCAACCGAAGAGGGCGCCGAGGAGTAATCCTTCCCCTCATTTGCTAATATTTGAACGCGGGGCCAATTCGGCCTCGCGTTTGCGTTTTCAGCCTATACTTCGTCTGCGACCCGCTTAAAAACCACCACCTGCCCGCGTGAGCCGATTGGGCAATAGGTGAGACCGGAGGCGGACATTTGGTCGAATATCTGTTTGATGACCCGATCGGGATATAGGGTTGGGTGCAGTTCGATCACCAATAAGCGGATATGTTCGGGCCAGAGGCTATCGAACAGCCCTTCCTCGCCACCCTCGATATCCATAATGACAACCGTTGGCTTGTGCTCTTGAAACAACGTGCCGATTTTGATTGCCGGTACCTTGACCGATTTCGTCGATTTCCATTTCTTAGCAATTGTCGGATTAAGGGATGATGCCCAAAAAGCCGCGGTTATATGGAATGTAATTTGGTCCTCTGAAAAATCGTCAGGCACGACGGCGGCATTCACCACGGTCACGTCCTCAAGCGCGTTTGCTGTCAGGTTTTTCTCGATCACCGGTATCATTTTCGGGTTGGCCTCGATTGCCAACAGGTTTCCCGCATTAATCCGGCAGGCAATCTGCATCGCGACATATCCGGTACCGGCCCCCAGCTCCAGCACGCGGTCCTGTTCTTCAATATGCTTTTTCACGGCATGGGTCTCGTGGCCTTCATATCGTCCGCCTTGCATTGACCTGCGGATGTTGTCGTTCATCAGGTGATCGGGGATACGCAGTATGAAACTGTCTATCAGGTACTTGGGCAACTTGACCTCATTTATTGCAATATTGTTGCGTTGCAACCCGACTAGCATTTTCCTAATACTGTTGCATTGTAATTCTATCGGAGAAGCAGTGTGCGTTTGTTTGTCGGCCTTGGAAACCCCGGTGCGAAATATGCGCAGAACCGGCATAATGTCGGGTTCATGGCGTTGGAACAGATTGCTTTGGGCCACGGCTTTGGCCCGTGGCGCGGCAAGTTTCAGGGCAGTGTTGCCGAAGGCCGGCTGGGGCGTGAAAAGGTGATCCTGCTGAAACCGGAAACTTTCATGAACCTGTCGGGTCAATCCGTGGGCGAAGCGATGCGGTTTTACAAACTGGCCCCCGAAGATGTGACGGTGTTTCATGACGAACTGGATCTGGCCCCCGGCAAGATACGCGTCAAACAGGGCGGGGGACATGCGGGCCACAATGGTTTGCGTTCGATCCATCAACATATCGGGCCGGACTATGGCCGTGTGCGGATCGGCATTGGCCATCCGGGCCACAAGGACCGCGTGTCGGGCTATGTGCTGCATGATTTTGCCCGCTCGGATGCCGAATGGCTGGATGATCTGCTGCGCGGTATCGGTGACGGGGCGGTTGATCTGGCCGAAGGGGACAGTGCAAAGTTTCTGAACGCGATTGGCCTGCGGATGAAGCCGCCGGTCAAGGCCAAAAAGGCCGAGAAACCATCGGCCGTGAAGGATACGCCAAAGACTGATCCGGTGGATGATCGCAACCCGATGCAAAAACTGATGGATAAATTCAAGTAGTTGCGTTGACTTCCTTGACCGGTTTCGCAAAGTCTTGTCCGACAAAAAGGAGTGGGGCATGGGCCAATCGCAATGGGAATTCTGGATCGACCGTGGCGGCACCTTTACCGATGTGGTGGCACGGCGCCCCGATGGCGGGGTGGTGACGCATAAACTGCTGTCCGAGAACCCCGAACGTTACAGGGATGCGGCGGTGCAGGGTATCCGCGAATTGCTGGGGCTGGGGGCGGATGATCCTCTGCCCCAAGGCGCGATTTCGGCGGTCAAGATGGGCACTACTGTGGCCACCAATGCCCTGCTGGAACGCAAGGGCGAACGCACGCTGTTGCTGATCACTCAAGGCTTTCGCGACCTGCTGCTGATCGGGTATCAGACCCGCCCCAAACTGTTCGATCTGGAAATCAAACGCCCCGATCTGCTGTATGAAAACGTGGCCGAAGTGCCCGAGAGGCTGGATGCGGATGGCGGGGTGGTGACTCCGCTGGATGAAGGCGCGGCGCGGGCGGCGTTGCAGGCGGGTTATGACAGCGGCATCCGTGCGGTGGCGATTGCGTTTCTGCACGGCTATCTGAACCCCGCGCACGAGACCCGCGTGGCTGAAATTGCCCGCGAGGTTGGCTTTACGCAAGTTTCAGTCAGTCACGAGGTTTCGCGTCTGGCCAAGCTGGTCGGACGTGGCGACACAACGGTGGTGGATGCCTATCTGTCGCCCATTTTGCGCCGCTATGTGGAACAGGTGGCCGGCGCGCTGGATGTGGGCAAGGGGGGGTGCGAGCGGCTGTTGTTCATGCAGTCCAACGGCGGTCTGACCGATGCGGCGCTGTTTCAGGGCAAGGATGCAATCCTGTCGGGTCCGGCGGGCGGGATCGTCGGCATGGTCAAAACCGGCGAAGTGGCGGGGTATCAGCGGCTGATCGGCTTTGACATGGGTGGCACGTCAACGGACGTGAGCCATTATGCAGGCGCCTATGAGCGGTCCTTTGAAACCGAGGTGGCCGGTGTGCGGATGCGCGCGCCGATGATGGATATTCATACGGTGGCCGCCGGTGGTGGTTCGATCCTGACCTTTGCGGACGGGCGTTATCAGGTGGGGCCTGAAAGTGCGGGTGCCGATCCGGGACCGGCCTGTTACCGGCGCGGCGGGCCGCTGACGGTGACCGATTGCAACGTGATGCTGGGCAAGCTGAACGCGGATCATTTCCCGCATGTGTTCGGCCCGAACGGCGACCTGCCGCTGGATGTCGAGGTGGTACGCCGCAAGTTCGCGGAAATGGCTGCGGAAATCGCTGCCGCCACGGGCCTGCCGGTGCAAACGCCCGAGGCGGTGGCCGAAGGGTTCCTGCGGATTGCGGTTGATAACATGGCCAACGCGATCAAGAAGATCAGCGTGCAGCGCGGCCATGATGTGACCGGCTATACCCTGCAATGTTTCGGTGGTGCGGGCGGGCAGCACGCCTGCCTTGTGGCCGATGCTTTGGGTATGCGGCGTGTGTTCGTGCACCCCTATGCGGGGGTATTGTCGGCCTATGGCATGGGGCTGGCCGAAATCCGTGCGCTGCGCGAACGGCAGGTGGATGTGCCTCTGGAACAGGTGGCGCAGGCGGGCGAGGTGCTGGCGGGTATTCGGGCCGAGGCCGAAGCCGAGGTGCGGGCGCAAGGGGTGGCGCAGGTATCGTGCATTGAAATGGCATATCTGCGCTATGACGGCTCGCATCAGGCGCTTGAGGTGCCGTTTGGCACAGCGGCGGAAATGCAGGCGGCGTTCGAGGCCGCGCATAAGCAGCGGTTCGGGTTTATCTCGCCAAAGCGGGCGATCCTGTTTGATATGGTCAGCGCCGAAGCGGTGGGCGACACCGGCGAAGCCCCCAAAGCCTTGGGTCATAAGGGGGCGGCAGCCAAACCGGTGGCGCAGGTGCCGTTCTATGCGGAGGGCGCGGCGCAGGAGGCTCCGTTGTTCAACCGCGACGATCTGGGGCAGGGGGCCAAGGTGGCCGGCCCTGCGATTATTACCGAGCCTACGGGCACCAATATCATCGAGGCAGGCTGGGTGGCGCAGGTGGATGCGCTGGGCAATCTGGTGATCGAGCGGGGACAGAAGAAACAGCGCGCGGCCGCCGCCGGAACCGATGCCGACCCCGTGTTGCTGGAAGTATTCAACAACCTGTTCATGTCGGTGGCCGACCAGATGGGCGCGACATTGGCCAATACCTCGTGGTCGGTCAACATCAAGGAACGGCTGGATTTTTCCTGTGCGATTTTTGATGTGCACGGCGATCTGGTGGCCAACGCGCCGCATGTGCCGGTGCATCTGGGGTCGATGGCCGACAGCATCAAAACCGTGATGCGGGAAAACGCGGGCGACATTCACCAGGGTGACGCCTTTATGCTGAACTCGCCCTATAACGGCGGCACGCATTTGCCCGATGTCACGGTGGTGACTCCGGTGTTTGTGGATGGGGAAATCGTGTTCTGGCTGGGATCACGCGGGCATCATGCCGACATTGGCGGGCGCACGCCGGGGTCGGCCCCGCCCGACAGCACGCATATTGATGAAGAAGGTGTGCTGATCGACAACGTGCGCCTGATGTCGCGCGGCAAGCTGTTGGAGGAGGAGGCCGAAGCGGTTCTGGCCTCGGGCCGGTATCCCTGTCGCAACATCGCCCAGAACATGGCCGATCTGAAGGCGCAGGTGGCGGCGAATGAAACCGGACGCCAGGCGTTGCTGGGCGTGGTTGATCAATTCAGCCTGCCGGTGGTGCGGGCCTATATGGGCCATGTGCAGGACAACGCCGAAGAATCTGTGCGCCAGGTGATCGGGCGGCTGAAGGACGGGGAATTTACCTATCCGATGGACAGCGGGGCTGTGATCAAGGTCAGGGTGACGGTGGACAGGGATGCGCGGGAAGCGGTGATAGATTTCACAGGCACCTCACCGCAGGACACGGGCAATTACAACGCGCCCTTTGCGGTCTGTTCGGCGGTGGTGCTTTATGTGTTTCGCACCATGGTGGGGGCGGATATTCCGCTGAACCAGGGGTGTTTGAAGCCACTGAAAATCATTGCGCCCAAGGGCACATTCCTGAACCCCGAATATCCGGCGGCGGTGATTGCGGGCAATACCGAGGTGTCGCAGGCGACCTGCAATGCCCTGTATGGCGCGCTGCATGTGATGGCCTGTTCGCAAGCGACGATGAACAATTTCATCTGGGGCAACGAGGCGTTCCAGAATTACGAAACCATCGCCGGTGGCACGGGGGCGGGGCCGGGGTTTGATGGATGCGATGCGGTGCAAAGCCATATGACCAACACGCTGATGACTGACCCCGAAATTCTGGAAAAACGCTTTCCGGTGCGGCTTGAGGCCTTCGGGATAAGGCAGGGTTCGGGCGGCGCTGGTCGCTGGTCCGGCGGCAACGGCGCTGTGCGGGTGATGCGGTTTTTAGAGTCGGTCAAGGTGACCACCCTGTGTTCGCGCCGCGTGGTGGCACCGTTCGGGGTGGATGGTGGCGCGGACGGGGCTGTAGGCGTGAATATTGCCGTGATGCCGGACGGAACACGGTTGGAGTTGAAGGGCAATGACGAGATTGATTTGCCCGCTGGCGGGGTGTTTGAAATGCAAACACCCGGTGGCGGTGGTTGGGGGGCTGCTTAGCGGAGTTGCTGCGCAACGCATTATATCTCGCTTGCGCTCGGGGCGGGGGCTGTCGGCCCCCCTTGCCTGCGGCAATTCCCCCCGAAGGTATTTGCGGCAAGAAGAAGGACAAAGAAAAGCCCCCGATGGTTGGTCGGGGGCTTCGGGTCGTTTGGGAGGAGGAAATCAGTCCTCGAGGCCTTCGTGTGGCAGGATCAGGTTCAGCACGATGGCGATGATGGCGGCCGGAAGCAGGCCGGTGCCGAGCAACATACTGACGGTTTTGCCTGCATCGCTTTCCCCAAGGAAGCGCATCGCATCCGGCACCTGTTGCAGGCCGATACCGAAGGTCAGGGAAACGGCAAAGATAATCATGTTGCGTTTGTTCCAGTGCACGTCCGACAGCATGTTGATGCCGGATGCGGCAACCATGCCAAACATCACAATTACGCCGCCGCCCAGAACCGGATAAGGGATGGTGTTGACGTAGGCCGCGATTTTCGGGCTGAGACCGCAGAGCACAAGGAAGATTGCGCCGATGGTGACGACGTGGCGGCTCATGATGCCGGTCATGGCAACAAGGCCGACGTTCTGTGAAAACGAGGTGTTGGGCAGGGCGCCAAAGACACCGGCGATGGCGGTGCCAAGGCCATCGGCAAAGGTGGCACCCTGAATTTCCTCGGTCGTGGCTTCGCGTCCGGCACCGCCTTTGGTGATGCCGGAAACATCGCCCACGGTTTCAACGGCAGACACAAAGGCCATCAAACACATACCGATCACGATGGCCCAGTTGATTTCCCAGCCGAATTTGAAGGGAACCGGCATGCCGAAACTGGCGGCAAAGCCGACCTTGGAGAAATCCACAAGGCCAAAGCCGAAATGCGCCACCAGATAACCGGCGATCAGGCCGATCAGCACTGCGGCGGCGGACAGGAAACCCTTGAAGAAGAATTTGACGCCAAGGGTGACGATGATCACGGTAAAGGCCATGGTCCAGTTGGCGCCGCCGCCCCAGGTGGGTTTGGACATATTGAATGCGCCGGCACCGCCAGCGGCATACTGGATGCCCACCTTGATCAGCAGCAGGCCGATCATCAGCACAATCAGGCCGGTGACCAGAGGCGGCAGGGCGAAACGTATTTTGCCGATGACAAAGCCAAGGCAGAAATGGAACAGCCCGCCAATTACCACACCTGTGGCAAGGCCGGACATGCCCGCGACGCCGGCACCGGCAACGGCCGGAATCATCACCGGCAGAAAGGCAAAGCTGGTGCCCTGAACAATGGGCAGACGCCCGCCGATCGGTCCCATGCCGATGGTCTGGATCAGGGTGGCGATGCCCGCAAACAGAATCGACATCTGGATCATATAGTTGATGGTCGGAATATCGGCATTCGGCGAGCCAAAGCCGAAACCCGCCGCCCCTGCAACGATGATGGCAGGGGTGACGTTGCTGGCAAACATAGCCATGACGTGTTGAATGCCCAGCGGCACGGCTTGGGCCAATGGGGGGGTGTAGTTGGGATCGCGCAGCTGTTCCGGCGTCCCGATTGATGAATTGGACATGGGTCCCTCTCCAGTTGTGTTCGCGCTGTTTTTATTATGTTCGCGCTGTTTGATTTATTGGGTGATCGTCAGTGGTGTTAATAGTTTGTATTCCTCCAGGTTGGGGGTTTCTCCGATGCGGTCGACAACCGCAAACAGGCCCGGTGCGGACAGCGGGGTCAGCACGCCGTGCCATGTGTTTCTGTGGTAATTAATACCCTGACCCGGCCCGGCGATAAAGGCGCGGATGTTGGC
>Ga0256840_1004247_pt1 | contig 10882 bp, 10 predicted proteins | sample 355202metaG_FD_185969 | JGI IMG/M metagenome (GOLD analysis project Ga0256840, IMG submission 185969) | Hydrothermal vent microbial communities from Mid Atlantic Ridge, Atlantic Ocean - 355-202 | ecosystem: Environmental > Aquatic > Marine > Hydrothermal vents | place: Atlantic Ocean: Mid...
TTTTACATTGCAAAAGGTGCGTTGATTCCTCGACCTGAGACAGAGATACTCATAGATGAAGTTTTAAAAAACATATCAAATCATGATGCTAAGATGACTTTTGTAGAAGTTGGTGTAGGCAGTGGCATCATCTCAATCATCTTAGCTTTAAAACTAAAAAATATAAAAATCATTGCAGTGGACATATCTGAGGATGCTCTCAAAATCGCAAAGATAAATATCAGTAAATTTAACCTTGAAGATAGAATCGAACTTAGGCTTGGTTCTCTCCTTGAACCAATAGATGAAGATATAGACTATCTCGTTTCAAATCCACCCTACATAGAAAATGGTATCTCTTTAGAGTCTAATTTGGACTATGAACCACAGAATGCTCTTTATGGTGGTGAGGTTGGTGATGAAATAATTCAAGAGTTACTTGATGATGTCTTAAGAAGAAACATTAAGTTTTTTTCTTGTGAGATGGGTTATGACCAAAAGGGTAGAATATCACATTATTTAAAAAATAAAAATTATGATAATTTAGTTTTCTACAAAGATTTAGCAGATTTTGATAGAGGCTTTACCCTAAGGTTATAAAACGTGAAAAGAAATATATATATAGATTTTACATATCTTGTACTTTTGGCTTCAACATATGGTGCTGTAATGGTTCTTGGAGCATTAGTTGCACCAGTTGTCTTTAACACAAACGATATTACAGTAGCCCTAGTAATAGACAAGTATAATGCTGGGATAATTATGGGTGAGATATTTCACCGTTTTTCATACTGGACCTATGTTTTAGCATTTATAGTGCTTGGATATGAGGGTGTTATGTATAAATATGGACAAAGGGATAGATATCTATTCTTTAGTGCAGCTTTAGTTGTTTTTAGTGCATTAATGTTTAGTGTAGTCTATTCCCCAAGAATACTTGAGATGCAGACTATGGGAGTAGAAGCAACACAAAGTGATACTTTCGCAAACCTTCACTTAGCATCGGAGATAGACTTCAAAATACTTGCAGTTTCTTTAATCGTTCTCTTTATAAGACGACTGATGTTAATGAAAATTTAACACTAAGATGATAAAATCTAATCCTCAATAAAAGGCTTAGGTTTGCTTAGAAATTTTTTTATAATATTTTTTATATTTATTCCCTCACTTTATGCAGTAGAATATTCTCAAACCATAAAAGATAAAAAAATCTATCCTTTGGGTGAAAAAATTTATACTAAAAAATGTAATAAGATTACTAGTTTTAGTTCAAAAGATGCCTTAGCCTCACAGATTCAAAAAAAATGTTCAAAATTAAAGCCTCAGTATATTCAAGCACTTAGCATCTACTTATGGGATAAACAACTCAGTACAAAGACTCAAGAAGTTGCAATGAAAGCAGTAGATAAAAAAGAAAAATGTCCTATATGTGGCATGTGGATATATAAATATCCAAGATGGGTAGCACAAATTCAACTAAAAGATTCACACCTATCTTTTGACGGAGTGAAAGATTTGATGAAATATTACTTTAATCAAAATACCTATGATGCACAAAGTAGAGTGAAAATAGTTGTACGAGATTACTACTCTCAAAAGGCTATTGATGCAAAGGTGAGCTATTTTGTTATTGGTAGTGATGTGTATGGACCTATGGGTGAAGAACTTATCCCTTTTAGTAGCTTAGATGAAGCTCAAACATTTTTGATGGACCATAAGGCTAAAAAAGTTGTAAAGTTTAGTGATATTACTCAAGAAGATATCCACTGATGCTAGGTAGATCAAAAAAAATCATTGTAGTTTTTCTTAGCATCATAAGCATCTTGTTTATAGAACTTCTATACTTAGATAATAGTAGGAGTATGACGCATGAACAAAGGGAGAAAAAAATTGCATTTGTACACTTGAGTGGACTTCCGGATTTGGCTCTGTCTACTGAGGCTAACTATATAAGACATAGAAGTTTGAGTAGTGTATTTGCTATTTATAAAGATGATAGCTCTTTGCGTGAGTATTTTCCCTCTACCTTTGTAATCTCACATTCACATATTCAAAAAGAGCATTGATGAAAAAAATGATAAACTTTTATCTTTTAGAATATGCAATAGGGTCACTTGTGCGTCAAAAAAGTAAAAATATATTTATAACCATCATTCTTTCTCTTTTAACTTTTTTACTGACAGCAGTTTTTTTCATAACTTCATCTATCCGTTACGAATTAAACCAAACAGTTGACGCCCTCCCTGAAATCATAGTAGCTCAAACTAAGGGTGGAAAACATTATGATATAGATGTCTCAAAAGCAGACTCCATTCTTAGCATCACAGGGATTAACTCAGCTATTCCAAGAGTCTGGGGTTACTACTATTTTAAAAATGCTGGAGTTAATTTTTCCCTTGTTGGAGTTGGTGAGTTTGAAGATGATTATAAAGAGATATTAGAAAATGGTCTTCTTATTGGTCGTGGTGTGAGAGATGTCCTGAAAAAGAGCTATTTTAAAGAGTATTTTAACTTTATCTTAAGTGATGGTTCTCTCTTGAAGTTAGATATAAAGGGTGAATTTGATGCAGATACTGAACTAGAATCAAACGATATGATACTTATGTCAAAAGATAATCTACGAAAAATATTTGATATAGATGAAACAAAAGCAACTGACATAGTTGTAAGTGTAGCTAACCCTGATGAAGTACAAACAGTAGCCTCAAAGATACAACTCCTATTTCCAAATACTCGCATCATCACTAAAAATGATTTAAAGATTTCATATCAAAATATTTTTGACTATAAAGGTGGGGTATTTTTAGCACTTTTTATCATCTCTCTTTTTACATTTTTTATCATCATCTACGATAAGGCAAGCGGACTAACATCTGAACAAACTAGAGAGATAGGTATTTTAAAAGCGGTAGGCTTTACAATAGAAGATATTTTAAAAGAAAAATTTTATGAGGGTATAATAATCTCTTTATTTGCTTATATTATAGGTGTTATTTTAGCCTTTACCTTTGTATATATATTTAATGCACCTTTGCTCCAAAATATATTTACAGGTTATTCAGAGTTAAAAACTTCATTTACCTTACCATTTATACTAGATATCCAGACTTTAGTGATAGTATTTTTTCTTAGTGTGCCTATCTACATATCTGCGACTATAATCCCTTCATGGAGAGTTGCTACTATGGATGCAGAAGAGGTTATGCGATGATAGAATTAAAAGATATAAACAAGATATATCAAGTAAATAAATACAATAAAGTAGTAGCCCTTAAAGGGATTAATCTTAGCATCAAAGAAGGGAGTGTAGTTGTCCTAAAAGGTGCTAGTGGGAGTGGTAAGAGCACTATTTTGTCTCTCATCGCAGCACTTGGAAAACCTACAAGTGGAGAGGTGGTTGTTGATAGTGTCCATATTTCTAAACTCACAGATAATTTTGCATCAGCATTTCGCTCGAAAAATATTGGCATAGTATTTCAAAAGTACAATCTTATTTCAAGTTTATCTGTCAAAGAAAATATCATCTTACCTTTGATACCATCTAACCCTGATGCTCTAGAGCTAGAAAAAAAGTTACAAAAAGTATTAGAGATGTTTGAGATAGTAGATAAAAAAGAGATATTGGTGAAGAATCTCTCTGGTGGACAGCAACAACGTGTAGCTATTGCTAGAGCATATATAGATAACCCTAAAATAATCATAGCAGATGAACCTACCGCAAATCTTGATGAAAAACTTTCTTTACGTTTCATCGAGATACTACGAGGACTCAAACAAGAAAATAAAACTATCATAGTAGCTACTCATGACCCCCTGTTTTTCGGACTTGATTTTGTAGATGAAGAGATAGAGATAAAAGATGGACATTTGGTTTGATACTTTCACCTGAGGTTTTAACACTTTTAATTCTTGACTTTTTATTTGTTCTATTTACCTCCATAGTATTTGTTATAAGTCTGCAGATTTGGAAATCATGGGACCTAAATTCGACATTAGCATCGCAGTACACCTTAGAAAAACGTAGTTTCTTAGCATCAACTATTATTAAATTTATATTTGTCATTAAAATTCCTTTGTTTTTATTTTTTATATTTACACTTGATAAAATCTCAAATGTTTTAACGGGAGCAATGTGCGGGGCAGGGGTCCTTGATGCTACAGATGTAGGTAACTATCTCATAATGTTGAAAGTGATAAATATTTACCTTTTTGCCTTTTGGTTAGTACTTAACAATTCAGATTTACAAAACCCAACCCAACCCTACACAAAACTAAAGTTTGCTTTGTTTAGTTTTATATATATTCTTTTGATATTTGAGATTTACCTAGAAGTAGATATGTTTTTTAGTTTTGAGATAGAGAAGTTGGTAAGTTGTTGTGGTTCATTATATTCAAGTAGTTCAGACTCTCTGATATCTGCTTTATTTCATGTTGATAATTCTCTTTTAGTTTCTCTTTTTTATGTAAATTATCTTTTTTTAGTAATATTTTATTTTTTCAAAAATAATTATTTTTTTGCGTTAAGCAATACTCTTTTTGTTATAAATTCTGTATTTTCATTGATTATGTTTTTTGGAACCTATATATATGAGTTGCCATCGCATCACTGTCCATTTTGTTTTTTACAAACCGATTATTATTTTGTAGGGTATTTTCTATATGGAGCACTGTTTATGGGAACATTTAATGGGCTTGTAGTGATTTTTAAAAATGAGTTGAAGTACTACAAAATTTCTATGTTATTTAATAGTTTATATCTTGTAGTAGTAAGTTTATATGTAGGAGTGTATTATATTAGAAATGGAGTGCTCTTATCTCCAATGTAAGGGTACACCTCTTTAGGTGTCTCCCTTAATCTTGCTGACGTCTAAGATAAGCTGGTAAGTCTAAGTAGCCATCATCCATATCACCACCTACAACGAGTCTTGGACGAACTTTTGCAGTTGGGGTAGGGTTTTCACTTATAAAGTCATCATTATTGCCAGTTGGGCTTTTTTCTATTTCTTTTTCAAAACCTGTTGCAATGATAGTGATTTTGATATAGTTTTCAGAAATATCTTCATCTGTTGATGTTCCAAAGATAATGTCTGCTTCATCATCAGCACTTTCATTGATAACATTCATGGCTTCATATATATCCATGATAGGAAAATCTGGATGCATTGTGAAATGAACCAGTACACCCATAGCACCATTTATGCTCATATTATCAAGCAGAGGAGACTCTATAGCAGATTTTATCGCTTCATACGCTGCATTATCTCCCTCATGTTCACCAACACCCATAAGAGCCATACCTCGATGATTCATTACTGTTTTTAAGTCAGCAAAGTCAAGATTGATGTCATTTGTTCCACTAGAAAGGATGACTCCAGAAGTCCCACTAACTGCTTGTGCTAAAACACTATCTACTATTTTAAAACTATCTTTAAAGCCTAGTTTTCTATCTATGATAGATAAAAGTTTATCATTAGGAATAACAACGATAGAATCACATTCTCGTTTTATATCTTCCAGTCCAGCTTCAGCAAGTTTAAGACGTTTTTTTCCTTCAAATGAAAATGGTTTAGTTACAATAGCGATAGTAAGGGCACCAACATCTTTAGCAATCTGTGCTATTACTGGAGCAGCTCCAGTTCCCGTACCTCCACCAAGACCAGCGGAGATGAATACTATATCGGCACCCTCTAAAGAAGCACGAATATCGTCATAAGATTCAAGGGCACTCTCTTTACCGATTTCTGGTTTCATGCCAGCACCAAGACCCTTGGTAAGTTTAGCACCAATTTGAATTTTTGCAGAAGTAGTGTCGTTGAGAACTTGCGCATCAGTATTGATACATATCATTTCTATTCCAGTGATTCCTTCACTAATCATATGTCCAATCATGTTTCCACCGCCACCACCTACACCAACTGCAACTATTCTAGCACCATTTACACCTTGTACTTCTTCTACTATAAAATTGTCCATATTCTTGCTCCTTAAAATAGCTGGGTTGCCCAGTTCCAAAATTTACTTATCATATTTGCTTCATCACTTTTTTTATCTTTCTTTGATGGAAGAGTGACGAGTTGATCTTTTATACTCATGCTCTCTTGTTCTGGTGCTACAGGTATAATACTCTCATCTGAAAAATCTACACTACTACTTTCCATAGGAATCTCATTTGAGTGTCTCACGTTCTTGTTTACATCTATCTCATAAGGTGTATAGTTCGATGCTGAGTACATTACCAAGCCGATAGCTGCCGCATATTCTGGGCCGCGAAGATCCTCAAAGAGCCCTTCCATTTCATGAGGGGAAGCTAGTCTTACCGGACCACTGTCAAAGGTTGCTACTGCCAACTCTCTAATACCCTGCATTTTAGATAATCCACCAGTGAGTACAATTCCTGCACCTAGCTTATCTCTGAGTCCACTGTCTTCTATAAACTGTGCTATGATCATCAATGTTTCTTCTACTCGTGCATAGATAACGTTATGTACAACTTCTAGTGAGACTTCATGAGTAGTGTTTTCATCTCCTATCATTGGAAGTTCAATAAGGTCATTACTTGGTGTTAAAAGAGAACCATAGTTTATTTTAACGTTTTCAGCTACACTTAAAGGAGTATGAAGTGCCATGGATAAGTCGTTAGTTATATGATTTGAACCAACACCTAAAAAATCATTGTGTCTGATAGAGCTTCCTGAGTGAATAGTTACATTTGAGGTATTACCTCCAATATCTATAACACAGACACCTAGCTCTTTTTCATCTTCATTAAGGATAGAGATGGAAGAAGCATAACCACTAAGAATGATGTTTTCTACCTCTACATTTGCCCCTCTAACAGCTTTTCTGAGATTGTTAAGGTTTGATTTCTGAGTTGTTATTATGTGAGTTTCAACTTCTAGTCTTGCAGCATTCATACCTAAAGGGTCTTCAATGAAGTCTTGCTCATCCACCTTGAAGTTAAATGGTAGGGCATGAAGTACTTCATATTCATTTGGTATATTTGCATTGTAAAGAGAGGTTTGCATTACACGTTCTATCTCTTTAAAACTAATCTCTTTATTCTGAATGTTGACAATACCATTAGAGTTAAGAGATTTTGTATAGTTCCCAGAGATAGAGACTATAGCATTTTTTACATCTGTAGCCGCTACTCTCTTAGCATCATCTACAGCAGCCTTGATTGATTTTGATGCGAGTTCAATATTTGTAATATTTCCGCGCTTTAAACCTTGAGCTTTAGAGACACCTGCACCAATAATAGCTGTGGATGAGTTATCTTCTATCCTTGCTATTATTGCACATATTTTTGTAGAGCCAATATCTATGGCTAATACAGTTTTGCCCAATTTATTTCCCTTCTATGAAAATCTCAGTTTTATATTTACGTTGCAAACTATCGATAAGTCCAACATTAAACATAGTGTTTTTTATCTTTGATATCGTATCGCTTTCTTGTGTCTTGTTAAGCATTTTTTGTTCCAAAATGTTGTATAAAATAATTTTTCCACTTTTAAGTGTTATGAAACCTCTTTTGGTTTGTTTCAAAAAGAGTGCAGATAAGAACTCATTTGCCTCTAAGATTGGAAGGTCACTTAAAGCAACTGCATCAGTGTTTGTGATAAAATCAGTACTCTTACCAGTAAAACTTTCAACTGAGTTTTGAGCTAGTTCTTGGAGCTGTACTCTTTTTTGTTCCGCTATGTAAAGTGGAAGCACTTCTGATTTTGCTTCTTCATATGTTTTTGCAGATGCAGGGTTGACTTTTATGAGTTGAAATGTATGATATATCTCATCTACTAATATTGGTTTCATAAATGGAGCTGCAAGGCTAAGTTTAGATATCTTTTGCAGTGCATCAGCTCCGTATGGATTGTTTGAGAGTGATATGCTTACAGACTCAACAGCAACATCTGGAGAAAGTTTAGCTTTTTTGAAGTCTATATATGTTCTTAAGGCTACTTTTTTGCTCGTGTTGCTATCATGCTTGATGAGTTTTAGCTCATAAGTTGCTTCATTCATAAAGTTGTGTTTTTTCATCTCCCAAAATGGCTTGAGCTTAGCATCACTAGTATCTACAGATATTTTTGAGTCATCTAAAATTTTGTAGTTTATTTTATCTGCTATAGAGATAACAGTGTTGAGTATGTTGTTTTCTTTATCTGATGTAACAGATGGAAGAAGCTTGAGTGTTTTTTGTATAAGAAGTTGTTTTTTTACATCATCTTCATACTCTTTTAAAGTAAGGTTATTTCTTGAGAGGGTCTCTTTGTAAATTTCTTTGTTGAATACACCATCTTTTAAGAAAAACTCTTGTGATGTGATTTCGGCTAAAAGTTCTTTATCAGAGATTTGCAAATCATAAGAAGCTGCAAGGTTTAGTATGAGCGCTGCATCTGTTAATTGTTTTAATGCTTGTTGTTGTAGTCCAAAGCTTTTTGCTTTTTCTTCATCAAAGTTTCCTTGAAACATTTTGTTATACTGCGCATAAAGTCTTGAGTAGCCTTTTTGAAGTTCACCCATGGTTACTTCAATGCTACCAACCTTTGCAACTGCTCCAGCTTTATCTCCATAAGAGTACTGTCCCCAACCAACAAAACCCGCACCAACAAATGCTATTGTTGAAATCCAGATAGTGATAATAAGGTATTTTTTATGTCTTTGCATCCATGTAATCATATACGTAGAACCTTCTAATAATATTTTGGTGTATTTTATGTAAATATGTATTAAAACTACATGAAATTAGCTTTATTTATAAAAGAGATTTTTAAACTATGGAAACCTTGATTATAAATTCTTAAAGTGTCTCATTGTTATGTTATAATATTTATTATAAATATGGCCTATATAAGGCTCTTATAAAAGGGGATAAATTGAATACAAATGAAGAACTTAAAAACAGAGACTTAGACGTGCTATGGCATCCTTGTACCCAAATGAAAGATCATGAAAAACTTCCATTGACACCGATAAAAAAAGGCTATGGTATTTACTTGGAAGATTATGAGGGAAATAAGTTTATAGACTCTATAAGCTCATGGTGGGTAAACAACTTTGGGCATGCTAATCCTTATATAAACAAAAAAATTAAAGAACAGTTAGATACTTTAGAACACGTAATACTTGCTGGTTTTACCCATGAACCTATCATAAAACTCTCGGAGAGACTTGTGAAGTTAACCCCTAAAGATTTAGATAAGTGCTTTTATGCAGACAATGGATCCTCTGCAGTTGAAGTAGCTTTAAAAATGAGCTTTCATGCACATAAAAATGATGGAAAATCAAAATCTATTTTTGTTTCATTAAAAAACTCATATCATGGAGAAACTATCGGTGCTTTAAGTGTTGGGGATGTTGAATTGTATAAAGACACCTATAAACCACTTTTACTTCAAACCATTCAAACCACAGTTCCAGCCGATATGAGTGAAGAAGCAGCGATAAGTGCAGCAGATGATTTTGAGCAGTTATGTAAAGAGCGAGCTGATGAGATAAGTGCGATTATTCTTGAACCATTAGTTCAAGGGGCTGGATATATGCATATGTATCACCCGCTATATTTAGCACTTGTTCGTGAAATCTGCTATATGTATGATGTACATCTCATAGCAGATGAAGTGATGGTTGGATTTGGTAGGACTGGGAAGCTTTTTGCTTGTGAACATGCTGATATATCACCTGATTTTTTAGTGCTTTCTAAAGGGATAACTGGGGGTTATTTACCTTTGTCTGTTGTGCTGACCTCTAATGAAATATATGCAAAATTTTATTGTGATTATAATGAACATAAAGCATTTCTTCATTCTCATTCTTATACAGGGAATGCTTTGGCTTGTTCTGCTGCAAATGCAACCTTGGATATTTTTGAAAATGAAGATATAATCTCAAAAAATGAAAAAAAAGCAAATTATATAAGTAAAAAGCTAGAGAAATTTAAAACTTTAAAAAATGTAAGTTCTATTCGTCAGCAAGGAATGATAGCTGTAGTTGAACTTTCTGGTTATAAGGCAGAAGAAAGAATAGGTCTTAAAATTCATGAATATTGTTTAAAAAATGGTGTTTTAATACGCCCACTTGGGCATGTTGTATATTTTATGCCACCATATATTATAACTAACGACGAGATAGACAAAATGATGGACACTACCTTCGACGCTATCAAATCACTTCTATAATTAACGTGTATTGTACCCAGGTACAATATACAAACCTCCAAAAATCCTATATCATGTCTGTATAAATATAATACTAAAAGGATTTATTATGGCTTCATCTATAGGAATAATCGGAGAAATCGATGGAAAATTTTATGCAAAGGCTGCAGATGGTTCGCTTCGTGAACTTTCAAGTGGTGATGAGATTTTTGAGGGGGAAAGTGTAGTTGGAGACAAATCTAACTCTGGAATTGATAGTATCGTTATCAACCCTGCAGATGGTAGTGAGCCTTTTGTTGTCTTAGGTCAAGATTCTCAAGCATTTGATGCCTCTTTAGCTCAAGTAGAAGAATTTTCACCAACTGAGACAGCTACGAAACCAAGTAGTATCTCTTCTATGTTAGAAGAGTATGGTGAAGAAATTGATCTTGATGAACTTGATACTGCCGCTGGAGAAGAAGGTGGAGCAAGTTCAACTGAAGGTGGTGAAGCTGCTTTTGATGTCCATGAAGAAGTTGCAACAGATGTAACAGCTGGTCTTCGTCAGCGTGCAGTATCTAACAATAGTGAAGCTACCCAAAGTAGAGAAGCAGATGAAGATAATCTTGATGAGATTGGACGTCGTATATTGGCAAGTCAAGGAACAAGTTCAGTATCAGCTATCACAGATACAGACACTACCCAAAACCTTGTCTCTGAAAACGCAGCAGTAGGTACAGCAGTAGGTATTACAGCTCTTGCAACAGATG
>Ga0256840_1004248_pt1 | contig 10879 bp, 17 predicted proteins | sample 355202metaG_FD_185969 | JGI IMG/M metagenome (GOLD analysis project Ga0256840, IMG submission 185969) | Hydrothermal vent microbial communities from Mid Atlantic Ridge, Atlantic Ocean - 355-202 | ecosystem: Environmental > Aquatic > Marine > Hydrothermal vents | place: Atlantic Ocean: Mid...
GAGTATAGCACATCCGAGTGAGAAAGGGGGCTATAACAAAACGTTAAGAAGTGTGTAAACTTTATAAAGTATAGTACATCGGAATTCATTCTATTGTATGATGCTATCAATTATTCCTAAAATTTGATTTATTGTTGTTTGGTTTGCTTTTTCTATAAATTTTATGTTTCTTGAATTATAATCAATTGACTTCATCTGTTCAGTCATAATATAACCTGTAATGTTTTCACTGTCGACTTTGATATGAAATGGAAAATCTCTTTTTGTGTTTGTAATTGGACAAGCAAAAGCTAATCCTAAATGTTGGTTAAAGATTTTATTGCTAATGATTATTGCTGGTCTTCTCCCCTTTTGTTCATGTCCGCTTTGTGGGTCAAAGCTTAATGCTACGATGTCTCCTTGCTCAGGGATATATTTTACCACTCTTCTTTTCCTGCTTGATTATCAAATTCTTCATAAGCTTTATATTCTTTTGGTATTTTACTGACTAAACTATTGATATCATATTTTTCTCTTGATGGCTTTACTGGTTCGAGTATGATTTTTTGATTTTCAATAAGAATGTTCATTTTATCACCAACAGACAAGTGCAACTTCTTCATAATGTCTTTTGGAAATCGTAAACCTTGAGAATTACCCCAACTTGAAATTGTAGCTGTCATGAACTATCCTTTAATAATGTATATCCTAAGTATATCTTTTATTTGATTAGCTGTCAATGTGTTATATTTGATAGTGAATTCAGAATGATATGCTAAAATACACAAAAAGCTATCAGCGGTGCTAGTGAAGTTGGATACATATCTTTGAAAAAACATACCCTCTGCTCACTCCTTTTTGAGACGACTTCTGATTATCAAGCAAATCTTCAAACATTACTGCGTTTAGTAAACGCAGCTGATGAGAACTCTATCATTGTTGCACCTGAAGTTTGTTTGACGGGCTTTGATTATGATAACTTTGAGGCTGTTACTGCGTTTGGCGATGTGGCCGGTGAGGCTCTTAAAAAAGTATCTTCTCAAAAGACTATTATCTTGACGATTATTGAAAAAAGAGATGACTGCGTTTACAACTTTGCAAAAGTTTTTCATAATGGTGAGATGGTTTACGAGAGAGCCAAAGCAAGGCTTTTTAAGTTTGGTGGGGAAGATAAGTATTTTGTTGAGGGTAGTGATGAAGATGTTCGTATCATTGAAGTTGATGGTATGAAGATAGCATTACTTATCTGTTTTGAGCTGCGTTTTAAAGAGTTATGGCAAAAAATAGAAGGTGCAGACATCATAGCAGTTCCCTCATGGTGGGGAGTTTTAAGAACAGAACACTTTAAAACACTGACGAAGGCACTCGCCATTATAAACCAGTGTTATGTTATAGCAAGTGATAGTGCAAATGAAGAGTGCACAGGTTTGAGTGCGGTTATAACACCACAAGGTGAAGCGTATTATAATGGGAATAAGCCTTGCTTAGAACTTAAATATAATAAAAAAGACATAGCTTTAATGCGAAGATATATGGATGTAGGGATAAAATAGATTGGATAGAATAACAGCAACAAAAACAGCACGGATGGCAGATGAGATACAAAAGCAGTTTCTTCTCTCTCCAGAGATAAAAAAAGCGATAGCTAACACTAACAGAGAAGCATTTGTTCCTGCAGGTTTTAGACACAATGCTTATAAACTTGATGCACTGCCTATTGGTGGGGCACAGTATATTAGCTCCCCTCTTACTGTTGCGAAGATGACAGAGTACCTTTTTCCTCGTGGAGCTGATAGAGTTCTTGAGATAGGTTGCGGGAGTGGGTATCAAGCTGCAGTTCTTTCTCATCTTTTTCGTGGGGTTTTTACTATTGAGCGAATTGAGCCACTTATCTTAGAAGCTAAAAAAAGATTTCGGGATTTGGGTATTCATAATGTTCACACAAGAACAGATGATGGACAAAATGGCTGGATAAAGTATGCGCCATATGATAGGATACTTTTCTCAGCTACGGCAAAAGAGATTCCTGCTAAGCTTTTTGATCAGTTAGCTGATGGCGGTATTTTGGTTGCACCCATTGAGAAAGGTAACAAGCAAGTCATCACCCGTTTTATGAAAAATGGGTCTCACATTGAAGAAGAAGAGCTTGAAGATTGCGATTTTGTGCCAATTTTGGATGGTGTACAAAAGTAGTTAGCTGTAAGCTTTTTTAGTGTAAAATATCCCTAATTTAAACGAGGGTGTGTTATGGAAGAGATGTACGGCATAAAATATTTTAGACCAGAAGTGGTACTTCTTCAAGATACGGGTATCGGCGTAGCAGAAACTGCCGCACGAACCTGCTATGATAGTTTCTCAAACAGTGAAAATGATGTTGTTAAAGAGATAGAAAACAAGCTTCCAAACGCAGCAATGTGTGAAACACTCAACGAGATAGAAGAATCAAACTTACTTGATGACTTGGCATGGACTTACTTTCACCATTCAATTTTAGAACATGCAAATCTCAGTTTTTTGATCCGTGGAACAAGTCGTGGTGTTTTACAAGAGCATGCCCGCCATCGTATTCAAGCTATCAGCGTGAGAAGTACTCGCTATACTATGAGTTCTATCATCAATGCCTTTGTTGCTTCAAAACATGGTGGAGATAAAAACTTTTTTATCCAAAAACTTCTCTCTTTTGATATGTTTGTCACAGCTGATGAAGCTTATAATGCTTTAGAGATTGCTGGAATGTATGACAAGCTTGATTATCAGTCTAAAATTGTAGAAGATTTTCATGCTATTGCTGTGGCAAAAAGTTCTTTGCCTTTTATAGAAGAGTTTTCTGGGAAACCTGAAGCACTTTATAATGCATTGCAAAATGGAAAGAAAAAACGTAATGTGGGAGATGCTTTTAAGCATATCATCACAGATAACGTAAAAGTTGATATGGTTGTGACATTCAATCTCAGAAGTTTAAAAAATTACTTTACTCTTCGTGATAGTGGGGCGGCATATTTTCAGATACGTTGGCTTGCACAAGAGATGATAAAAGTGACACCACAAAAATACCTTGACTTGATTGTTAAGAATAAATAGGATGTTTCATGTATAAAATTTTACTACTAAGTGCATTGTTGTTGAGTGGATGTGCAAATATAAAAGTGACAGGTGCCATGTGTGATAGAATTGAATCGCAACCGGGTATGATTATTCCTCAAGAGTGCCGCGCTTATGATGAAGCAAAAGCAGATAAAGCATTTAATAAAACTAAAAATGAAAAAATTCACTCCAATGAAGACATAATTAAATTTAGTAAGGATACAGATGATAACTAAAATCGAAACAGCACAGACGTTACTAGATGCACTGCCGTATATCAAACAGTATAGAAATGAGATCTTTGTTATAAAATACGGTGGTTCAGCACAAATAAACCCAGAGTTGAAAGATAAATTTGCTCAAGATATCATCTTACTTTACCTTATTGGAATTAAACCAATTGTTGTGCATGGTGGTGGTAAAAAAATCAATGAGATGCTAGATAAACTGCAAATTGAAAGTGAATTTGTAGATGGTATGCGTGTAACAAATGCGCAGGTAATGGAAGTTGTTGAGATGGTACTGAGTGGAAATATTAACAAAGAAATTACAACGCTTTTAAATATGCATGGTGGTAAAGCCATGGGAATGACGGGAAAAGATGCAAACTTTTTGACAGCTGAGCCAAAGGCAAATGGTAAGTATGGACTTGTGGGAGAAATTGTAAATATTGACTCTGAAGTTATTAAAAAACTTATAGAAGATAAGTTCATCCCTGTGATAGCTCCTATAGCTTCGGCAAATGAGATAAATCATCCTGGTTTTAACATCAATGCGGATTTAGCCGCAAGTAAAATTGCCGCTGCAGTGAACGCAAAAAAGATTATCTTTATGACAGATATCGTTGGTGTTTTAGATAAAGATAAAAATCTTTTAACAACACTTACAGAAGAAGAGATATATGCATTAAAAGCAGACGGAACAATACATGGTGGAATGATTCCAAAAGTAGATGCTTGTCTTGAAGCCATAGATGGTGGTGTTGAAAAAGCACATATAATTGATGGAAGGGTTGAGCATTCTATTCTTTTAGAAGTGTTAACCAGCGAAGGGATTGGAACGGTTATTAAAAAATATTAAATATTTATTTTTTATTGGCTACAATTCGATTATCAATTAAAAGGAAACAATTATGGCTAGAAGTGCAGTATGTGAATTATGTGGAAGTGACGAAGATGTAACGTTGATGACGGTGCCACAAGGTGAAGAGGGTGAAGAAGGTTCTATATATGTTTGCGCAAATTGTAAATCTCAGATAGAAAATGAAGAACTTGATGAGACTCATTTTAACTGTTTAAACGACTCTATGTGGAGTGAAGTACCAGCTGTAAAAGTTATGTCAGGACTTTTACTCAGTCAACTTGGTCGCCAAGATTTACTTGAAATGATGTACTTAGAAGAAGCAGAACAAGCTTGGTTTGATAAAGCGCAAAGTGCTGCAGCAAATAAAGTAGTCTTTCGTGATGCAAACGGTGTTGAGCTTCATGCAGGAGATAGCATCGTCATACTCAAAGACTTAGATGTAAAAGGTGCTGGGTTTACTGCTAAGCGCGGTACGACTGTAACGAGAATCTCTTTACCTAATGATATGGATGATCATGTTGAAGGTCGTGTAAACGGGACGAAAATTTATCTTAAAACAGAATTCATCAAAAAAGCCTAACTCTCTTGAAACCATACGAAAGATTTTACACGATAGATAAGGATTTTCGTAATCCTTATGCTCGTGATAGAGATAGAATCATCCATTCGGGTTCTTTTAGAAAACTTGAGTATAAAACACAAGTTTTTTTGAATCATGAGGGTGATTACTTTCGTACACGCCTCACACATTCCATAGAAGTATCTCAAATAGCACGCTCAATTACTTCCCAGCTTGAGTTAAATGAATCACTCTCAGAAGCCATTGCCCTAGCACATGATTTGGGTCATACTCCTTTTGGGCATGTTGGTGGCGATAGTTTGGATGAGTGTTTAAGGGCAGATGGCTTTAGCAATGGGTTTGAGCATAATTTTCAAAGTTTTAGAGTTGTCACAAAGCTTGAAAAACGATACAAAGGGTTTAATGGACTCAATCTTACTTTTGCAACATTAGAAGGAATTTTAAAACACTCATATCCTTATAAAAAGTCCTTTCTTCCAAAAGAGATAGATGAACAATTTGATCTCAATAAACATCCTACATACGAAGCGATGGTAGTTGACCGTGCTGATGAGATTGCTTACATGAGCCACGACATAGATGATGGTGTAAACTCAGGACTTATCACTTTTGAAGATTTAAAAGAGAGTGAACTCGCATGTGAGATACTTGAAAAAGTTGCAAGTGAAGGTGTAGGAGAAGAGAATGACGAAATGTTTCGTTATCGTTTTAGCTCAAACCTTATCAACCATCTTGTGTATTCCTTGCTTGATTATTCAAAAGAAAAAGTAGCAAATTGTGAAGAGATGCCTGTAGGTTTTGATAAAGAACTCGAAACAAAGATAAAAAAACTCAAAAAAATTCTTTTTGTAAAGATGTATCAGCATAAAAATATTGTAAGAAAAATGTATGCAGGGAAACAAGCCGTAAAAGGACTCTATACAGGTCTAATGGAAGAAGAGAAGATGTTACCACAATTTTATTACAAACAGCTCGATTTACGAAGTAAACATCGTGTTGTTGCAGATTATATTGCGAGTATGAGTGACAGATATGCACTCAATTTTTACAATGAAATGTACGGTAAGATTTAAATTCTAGAAATTTGTTGTGTAATGTCTTTGGTTGAATAGTTAAAAGTAAAGTTTGATAAAGTGTCTTGAAGATGAGTAAAAAGCCCGAAGGCTTAATACTACAGGCGTGATTCGTAACGTCTCATCATATAAAGACGTTTAAGCATTTTTTTACGAGAAGCAATTTTGAATTTCTTACGTTTTTCAGTCTCTGTTTCATGGAAACGACGAGCACGAGCTTCAGTAACTATTAAGTTACGGTCAACTTGTTTTTTGAAACGTCTGTAAGCTGCATCAAAGTTGTCATCTGAGCGTAGTACAATACCAGGCATATCACATCACCCACTTTCTGTTTAAATTTTAGAAGTGAAAGTATAACTAAATAATTCGATTATAGCAACTTCCAATTATTTTCTAAATCTCAAATCATTGATAAGTTCAACAATGAGATTGCGATATACTTTAATAGTGTAAGAAAAAAGGTTACAAAGAGCTAATACTCCACTAACACTTCTATGTAATAATACCACCATCAAAACAAAGGAGTTCCAAATGAAACTTACAACAATCTTATTAACAACAGCACTAATGGGTGCTTTTACTTTAACAATGGCAGAAGATACAACTACTACAAGTATTGATGCACAGATACAACAAATCAAAAATGCTTCTCCTGATGAGCGTGTAGAGCTTATGAATGAGTTTAAACAAAGAGTAATGACAATGAATCAAGAAGATCGTCAAGCAGCGATTAAAGAGATGCAAGCAAGCCAAGAGAAAGTACATACTCAAGGTCAAGAAGGTATGCAAGGAATGCAGGATGGTCAAAACAAAGCAAGCACACAAGTTCATGAAGGTATGCAAGCAGGTGAAGAAGCACATCAGGCGACAATGACACAGATGCAAACACGCCAAAATCAAGATATGGAACAATTCCAAAATATGAATCAACAACAAATTGGTAATCAAGTTGGACATATGATGGATCAAGGGCGTGGTAACTTAAATCACCAAATGAAATAAGAAAAATGAAATGTAGTTTATCTCTTATATTATTGGGTTTAGTCTCCACATCTCTTCTTGCAAGTGTAGATAGTGATATGGATGGTGTTGATGATACTATAGATCAATGCCCAAATACACCCTTTACGGATTTAGTTAATTCGGTGGGGTGTACAAAAAAGAGTCTGATTTCCAAGCATCATTTTGATGTTATAGTGGGAGCAAGCTATGCGGACACTAACTACATAACGCTTACTAAAACAAAAACGATAGCGAGTACTTTCGCAGTAGACTACTATTATAAAAATTTTTCTATTCAAGCGTCCACAGCTTACTATGCAGAACAATCAGAAACTACAAATACAACAACAAATGGCTTATATGATAGCTATATAGGTGCTTCGTATAAACTACATCCCGTAAAAAACCTCTCACTGCGTTTAGGAGCAGGGGCACTTTTGCCAACATACGAAACAAGCCTTAACAATAACAATACAGACTATACAGCTTTTACAAACGCAGCATACAACATAAATAAACTCAATCTTTTTGTAGCTTATTCTTATACTATGATTAATGATAGTGATGTTTCAGATGCAACTACAACAATTCAGTATCAAGATACGAATGCTTTAAATGTGGGAGTAGGCTATAGTTTTACTTCAAAATTTTATCTTAGCTCATCATATTATACAAGTACGAGTATTTATAAGGGTGTAAAAGATATCCAAACAGCATCTTTGTATAGTTTTTATCAAATTAACAAACACAGATCAGTTTCTTTGAGTTATGCTTATGGTTTAAGTGATACTGCAAGTGACAACTATGTTGCACTGCGTTTAGGGTTTTATTTTTAAATTATAAAATTTGTTTGCTAATATCATCTCCTTTTTATCAAGAAAGTGATATAATGCGAACAAATATTTTAGATAAAATTTATGAAGGAGATTAGTTGTGAATAAAAGTATATCGGTCTTGTTGTTTAGCGGTTTTATTACATTGGTTTCTGGAGTTGATTTTAGCATGGTTAGTGCGCAAGAACTACAAAAAATGTCTACAAAAGAACAGGTAGAGTATATTAACAATTTTAAAGAAGAGATAGCTTTGATGAACTTTGATGATAGGCGTAAAGCTTTAGACAAGATGCGTATCAAAATGAGACTACAAAAACTTCCAGGTCAATCAAAAGAGTATATTCAGCAAATGCAGTTAACTACAAGTGACGATATGAATAGAATGCAAGGAATGTTTCAACAAGAAGCATATAAAATTGTACAAACAACAGTAAATACAAGCAAAACGATTGGCGACGGATTGCCAATCCCTTTTTGATAAAGTATGATGGCAAAGATGAAAATATTTAAAAATTTTACTACGTTTATTCTAGTCTTTATCTCTAGCGCACTTTTTGCTTATACCGACAGTGATATGGATGGTGTTGATGATGCAATAGATAGATGTCCAAATACTCCACTAAGTGATTTAGTAAATATACACGGGTGTACGATTAGCAAACTTGAAGATGATTTTAACTTTGATATAGTCTATGGAGTTAACTATGCCGATTCGAGCGAACAGATTGCAAACACGCTTGATATTCCTGCTGCGAGTTTGCGTCTAGATTATTATTACAAAAACTTTTCTATTCAAGCATCGACTTCTTACTTTCTCGCCATAGATGCAGATAACAATACAACAACGGGTTTATATGATACTTACCTTACTGCAGCTTATCAGTTTAAGCCACATTCAGATATTTTACTCAATGTCGGCTTGGGAGTAGTCCTTCCAACATATGAGTCTGAAGCGATGAAAAATAAAACAGATTATAAAGCATACACAAGCGTGAGTTATATGAAAAGAGGTGGAAGCATTTTTGCAGGATACTCGTACACAATTACAAATGATGAGTTTGTAGCAACTAGTGACTTTAAGTATCAAAATACGGCTGCTTTTAATGTAGGTGCAGGGTATAATGTGACAACTAGACTCTATTTGAGTGCGGCATATAATAACACAGATAGTATCTATACCGGAGTACAAAACCTTGAAACAGCTTCTCTTTACGGATACTATAGTATTAATGAGAGAAGATTTTTTATCTTTAGTTATGCATATGGTTTAAGTAGTTCTGCTAATCCAAATGCTTTTACTGCCCTTATGGGTTACTACTTTTAAAGTCTGAGTATGAAAAAAAAGATCCTGCTCTTAGAAGATGAGTTTGAGCTTGCGGAGACTTTGCAGGAGCTTTTAGAAGAAAATGGCTATGCAGTAGATATGGTGCACAATGGCAATGATGCTATTGATGCTTCGTATGAGAATAGGTATGATTTATATATATTTGATATCAACGTCCCAGATATGAATGGACTTGAACTCCTTAAAAGCCTCCGAGATGCAGAGGATAAAACTCCTACAATTTTTATCAGTGCTTTAGTTGATTTGAACTCTATTGCCAAAGCTTTTGAAGTCGGTGCAGAGGATTATCTCAAAAAACCTTTTTTCCCACAAGAACTTCTTATCAGAGTGAATGCCAAATTTACACAACGCCAAGAACAAGTGATAGAATACAAAAATACAAAATATTTTCCCGATAAAAAAGAATTTTATCTTGATGAAAAAATAGTCTCTCTTGGGGATGTTCAACTTTGTCTTTGTGATGTCTTTATGCGAAATATTGGCAGTGTAGTAGATAAGTCAATCTTGATGGATTGTCTGCAACATCCTTCAGACACAGCACTGCGCGTAGCACTAAATAAGCTAAAATCTACAACAACACTCCCCATAAAAAATATCCGTGGGGTAGGATATACACTTGAAAAAAGTTGAATTAGAATCTCTCATTAAAAGCTTTTTTCTTTTTTTTCTTTCTCAAACACTTCTTGTTGGTGCGCTTTTTTTTGTTTATTATAATAAAGAGATACAAACACTTGATGAGTCTATCTTCTCAAAGATGCGGGTGTGTAGTTATTCGCTTCGTTGTAAAGAGTTTGATATTGGGTTTGTTCCTGCAAAAAAGTATGAACTTTACAAACTTTACAAAGATGACAAAGCACTAAGTGTCTACTTTCCCATTCCAAAATCAGAGAAAAATAATCTGAAGATATTTTTGCCAAAAGAAAAATACACAAAAGAGCTAAGAAAGCTCAAAAGTGATGTAAGATTGAAGTTTTTTGTTGTCCTTTTTATCATCTTTATTCTCTCAGCATTATTCTCTTTTTATGCACTTTACCCTTTGAGAAATGCACTGCGTTTGACAGAAGAGTTCATTAAAGATATTCTTCATGATTTTAACACACCGCTTGCCACACTGCGTTTGAATGTCGCTATGCTTAAAAGTGAACTCAAAGAAAACACTAAAATAAGAAGAATAGAAAATAGTGTACAAACGATACTCAACCTTCAAGCCAATCTTCGGGCATATCTAAGCTCACACCTTGCACAAAAAGAGGAGTATCTACTCAAAGATTTTTTAGCAGAGCGTGTTGCTCTTCTGGGTGCAAATTATCGGCATATTACATTTAACATTGATGTAGATGAAAAGGTTAAACTTTTTACAAACAAAGATAGCTTTACTCGTATCATAGACAATCTTTTATCAAACGCAGCAAAATATAACAAACAAAATGGCAGTGTTAGTCTCAAACTTGAAGGCACTCTTTTAAAGATAAAAGATACTGGAAAAGGCATCCAAAATCCTAAACGAGTCTTTGAGAGATTTTATAAAGAGCAAGAACGTGGCATCGGTATTGGTCTGCACATCGTACAAAAACTTTGCCAAGAGTTAGAGATTCTAATTTCACTAGAGAGCAAAGTGGGTGAGGGGAGTGTTTTTTCTTTGGATCTCTCAAAGATTATAAAGGTCTGAGATGCAAGTGCATAGGCTTGGACTTATTGAGTATGAAAAAGCTCGAAAAGTGATGCAAGAGATTCATTCACAAGCTTTACAAGATGGACAAAATCATCTTATCCGACTTAATGAAAAAATATGGGGTCTAAAAAGTGCTTGAAACTACGGTATAGTAATGGCTAAAAAGGTTTTATTTACAATGAGCTGTAAAAAAATGCAAAAATATGTCCAAGATGTCAAAATAATAAC